>Ga0065711_1042618_pt1 | contig 15260 bp, 10 predicted proteins | sample Hoacrofraction12_FD_59098 | JGI IMG/M metagenome (GOLD analysis project Ga0065711, IMG submission 59098) | Hoatzin crop microbial communities from Cojedes, Venezuela - Epithelial fraction 12 v2 (version 2) | ecosystem: Host-associated > Birds > Digestive system > Esophagus > Crop | place... | reverse complement strand
CCAAAACTGAACACAGTACTCCAGGTGCGGCCTCACCAGTGCCCAGTACAGGGGCACGATCACCTCCCTGCTCCTGCTGGCCACACTATTCCTGATACAAGCCAGGATGCGGTTGGCCTTCTTGGCCACCTGGGCACACTGCTGGCTCATGTTCAGCCAGCTGTTGACCAGCACCCTCAGGTCCTTTTCTGCCAGGCAGATTTCCAGCCACTCCTCCCCAAGCCTGTAGCGTTGCATGGGGTTGCTGTGACTGAAGTGCAGGGCCCGGCACTTGGCCTTGTTGAACCTCATAAAGTTGGCCTCGGCCCATCGATCCAGTCCGTCCAGATCCCTCTGCAGAGCCTTCCTACCCTCAAGCAGATCGACACTCCCACCCAACTTGGTATAGTCTGAAAACTTACAAAGAGTGCACTCGATCCCCTCATCCCTGGGGAACACCACTTGTGATCAGTTGCCAGATGGATTTAACTCCATTCACCACCACTCTCTGAGCTTGGCCATTCAGCCAGTTCTTTATCCAGTGAAGAGTACACCCATTCAAACCATGGGCAGCTAGTGTCTTCAGGGTGATGCTATGGGGAACAGCTTCAAAGGCCTTACTAAAGTCCAGGCAGATAACACCCACAGCCTTTCCCTCATCCTCTAGGTGGGTCACCTGGTCATAGAGAGAGATCAGGTTCTATGACCAGGTAACCTCCCACTGGTGCGCTCGCTGCTGCCATCCCATACTGGTGTACGAGTGGGGCACAGCCTGCAGCCTGACACCTGGGTGGCTGTGTGTTCCTATCTTGTGTCCACCAGGTGTAATGGACATGTAAATAAAGGCAGAAGGAACTGGAGAGGGGCATAAATGGACTTGTCTTGCACTTCCAGCCATACAAAATCATCAGATGTGTGGTGGGATGGAGGTAGTCCTACTGGAAGAGACAAATGCCCTTTAAGGTGTCTGAAGTGGCCACTCAGTTTTGCAAATATCCATCACAGGGTCCCTTGCTTGAACAGGGCCTATGAGTAAAAAAAGGTCTGCAAATACCTAAGAAACCAAAAATCTCCACCCCAAGGTTTCAGTGCCCGCAACCTTCTTGGAGGAAGAGCTCTGCTGTTTGCACGTGGATTTCTGTGGGGGTTTGGCTTAGTGCTGTGGCTGCCCCAAGCAGTGGTGGGCACACAAACAGCTGTAGGGCACCAGGCTGGATTCTATCCTCTGAACAAGGGTGACAGCTGAAGTCTTGTGAACTCAGTTGCTCACTGCTGCTGTGCCATCTCTGTGACATGTCTGAAGCCATGTCCACTTCATTTCTTCCTTTTCCCACTCTCCCTTTCCTCCCTGGCTAAAATGTGATCTCCAGCTGCCTTTCTCAGCCAAGGCAGAGATGCCTCCCAAATGCTAACAACTCCATTCATGGTGATTTCCAGACAGCCAGTCCTCTGTGGAGTTCCAGGAAGTGGTCAGGGTACAGCATCTATGCTTTACCAGTAGAAAAGCTTGCACACAGCAGATGAAAATCCTTGTAAGGATTTTCAGCCCAATAATCACCGGGCCAGGTGTCTCATTACTGTGTATAATGAAATAGTATGCCAAGGAGGGGAAAAAGATAAACACATGTCATTCAGAACTCCCCTGATTACAGGAAGTGTCCACCAACAATGTGCCCAATTAGTCTATGCAGCTTTATATTTTGCCCATCTTTTTTTACTAATCTGGCTTCAAGTGTGCAGTTTAGTGCTGTAAACCTTGGGTCAGGACTGTTTTATTAAACTCTGTGCTTTGGAGCATCTGCCTCCAGCTAGGAGAATGGTTTTGTAAGCCTTCCAAATCACAGCACTGGTAGTTATAGTTTCTGTGCTCCTAACAAACACGTGTCTGGCCTGGTCTATGCTGCAGTTTCAGGGAAATATATGCATATATATGCGTGTTCTCTTGGAAAGAGGAAGTTTGCTCTGCAGTTTTTATGCACTAGGCTCTCCACCTGGCTGGGTCATCCTGTTTGGCTCTACCCTCCATGCTGGTGAGGACCTGGGAGACTAGAGCCACCAACTCCTTGTGCCACACTTGGTCTGCTCCAGGCACCACCACTCACCCTCCTGTGCACGTTAGAATAGAGTCTACAATATGCTCAAGAGCACTACTCTGTGAAACACTTATCTTTACATGTTTGTCAAGCCCTACTGGAGGAGCTGGTCATCAACTGCCTCTGTGCCTCCACACAAGCTGCAGCACCCTGTTGTTGAACCCTCATCTGGCAAGACTTTGTGGTTAATTTACTGTTTTGCTAGGTGCTGCACACAAACCCAGAAGGTAATGACGGTCTACGCGTACAATCAAAGTGTAACGTGCTATAGTGTTGCATACAGATAAGGAGCATGATGAAGTTGAGAAAGAACAGTGATAATAATGAACACTGCATAGGTATGGCCATTATATTTATTTTCTGTAGTCATTCATCTACTGAGAGCTTGCGGAACTCAATGCCGCAAAATATTCCTGATTGGTAAAGGGGACTTTTTCGTGATTTTGACGACATTTGGAGAAAGCTTGAAGATGATTGTTAGAAAATCTAACAGCTGAGAGGTGGAGGCTGTTAACATGGGCTGTCAGATGAAGAAACCAACTTCATGATACAAAGCACGTTTTCTTATGCTTTTCTTTTCTTACTGAGCTTGTGTCCTATAGTAACAGTAATACTTTGCTGTCAAAGTGTCTAAGATAGACACTCCCATAGGCTTGTTAATTTGGCCAGCTGGGAAGAAAATACTGTATTGCTTTAGATAAATAGAGTTCCTTTCTTTATTATGGAAAACTCATCTAGCAGGAGGTCTGCAGTTGCTGCTTTGAGACAGCTTGCTTTCAGATACAATGGGGATATCAGCTTTGACACATTCATCACAGTTAGCTGTATTGCAGACATGCAGCTGAAATCAATGTCCACTGCTGGAGCCTTTCTGAGGTAGAAAAGCTCTTCTTCAGGAGACAGAGTGCAATTGCCTAAGTGAAAAGTCTGCCGCAGAGTCATATTTGTACAAGCTCTCAGTAAGGTTTGTAGCACTTGCGTGCCTTGTCTCCTCCTCTTCAGAATTATAAATTTTTATGATCTATGTGGTGAAACATAGTGTCACATAAAAGATTTAAAATGAAATGTATCTTTCCTATCAGGAAGCATATTAGAAGGTGTTTGCACATCTCTTTTTATGACATTGGGGAAGAAATAACACACAAATTCTGAAACCTACTTGGTGGTTTACTGGGTAGATGATCCATCTGTGATTTGCCTCAGAAATCAGCCCAGAGAAAAAATTTCTGCTTCCTGGACTATATCTTTGCACCAGGAAGGGGTATCAGCCTTTGTGTGTGTCACTTGTCAGTCCTAGCTCGGTGCCAGGGACCAGCAGCAACTACTGCGACAGCTGGCAGGAAAGCAACACGTCGCAGTGAATTGTCTTTATATGGCTCGTACTGTCAGTAGACGGCAGGAACTGAATAACCTCTAAATGGATGTTTGTGAATAGTACTCTGCAATATTTGCTTCTTTCCAGTCTGGACACAGATGTTATGGACATAATTGTCTATGCTGAAATACTTCCCAGCACAAACAATAATTGGGGCAATAGGAAATATTTCTGCATAGAGCAAAGAGGATTACGCCTTATGGCATATATGTGCATAACACATGTTCATATGCTTTTATTAGCTGTCACCAGTGCTTAAGGCCAAATGAGGCATGCCATTTTGCTAATGGACACCTGTCATGGGAGGGAATCATTCATTCAGTGCTCATGGATGTGAATAAACCTCTTAGACCAGCATCTAGGAATTTAAGGAACGAGTTGTGATAGTGCACCCAGACAGATGTCAGCTTGGATTATTCAGTTGTACTTGTCTCAGAGACTACTGCAGTCCTGGTGTATTATACACAAGAGAATTTCAGTCTGATAACCTTTGTGATCAGTATCTACTGGAGAATTCATATGAATTAAATTATATCTTCTGTCAATTCATAATTATAAAATTTTTTTTGCTGTACTGAACTCTTGATTATATGTTAAGACAGATTTAGTTTTCTTCAATCAATAGTTTCCACAGTATTTTGTGATAATAACTCACTTACTGGATAATAAATATTCAAAGACTCTGGCAGTGCTGTCCTGGAGGGAAGAAAGGCACTCATAGCAAGACAGATGTCTTTAACAAGCACTCCAGCCATTTAGCTACAAAGACAGCATTTCTACAAGTTGAATATGCTGCCATAATAAAAGTTCACCAGCCATGTCAAGTTTATGGTGATAGTTCTTTGGCAGGATAAGCAAATTGACAGAATCTGAGAGCGACCACAATCTGCACAGTATGGGGTGGCATCCCTTCTGCTCAGGGCATTAACAACTTGACCACACAGCTTTGGACCAAGTTTCAAATACCTCTGAACACCCAAGAAGTATACCTTCAGGGAGCAAAGAGAACGAAACCCATGGTTTATTAGTGGTAACCAATGGTAACCAGAGGTTACATGACCAGAAAATTTTCCAATAAAAGTTGTGAAAAAGTGTTACCAATTGTGGAAACTTAACTATTACAGCAAGAGACAAATAGGAATACAAGGACACAGAATATGAAATGTTTTGATTTTTGCCATCTTGGGAGAGAGGTGTAACAGCAGGGACCTAGCCAGGGCTGCGAATCTGTCCATGCCATGGGCTCAGTTCTGTGAAAACATATTGTTGAGGCAGAAAAAAGAGCTGAAAAATATACAGTGAGCACTGTGACCATATTAATGAGAAGAAGCTCAGTACATTTCTGTGGGGTGTACACCTTCTGATAGGCTTCCAGCCTGCACCTGAAAGGCTGCCTGTGGTTATGATTTGTGTTAAGCAAGGCCTGAAATGAGAAGTAGCTTCCATGCTTCCCACTAAATGTTTCCTGAACACTGGCGAATTTAGTGGCTGTTTAGCAAAGTCTGAATGAACTGTACAGATCTTTTAGCTTTTTGCTACTCGGGTATTGTGTTCTGTTTGAGAAGGAGAGATGCAATTTGCAATTGCACAAATGTACTCTCCTGCTGCCATTTTTAGTAAAAAATGTTTTTTTGTAAAAAATAATAGTCTGAATGGCCCTGTCTGGGATATTACAGTGTTTGTTTTAAGAGGAGATCATGTTAAAATGGCTGGTTCTTTCTCAGGAAATAGAATTCCCCATGAAAGAGACAGCCAGAGATATTTTCTCATGAAATAGAATTCCTCACAAAAGGGATAGCCAGAAATGAACATGTAAAACTGGGATTTTTCACGATAATAAATCCAGGTTTTAATTCCCTGTAAGATCCTCTCTTCCCTTGTTAGGACTCCTGAAACTGACCAGGAGGAAGATCCCAGGTGTCCTATGACCTTGTCATATTCTGCAATCAGAAATCAAAATGCACTTCAAAGGTGTCTTTAAAGCAAGAAACAAAGTATCCACTTAAAAAAGTATTCCTATACAATCAAATTTCAGAAAGGGATGATCAGATTTCCTTGGAACATACATGAATCTTGCTAAACTCAGGAGAAGGTAAAATAAATAGAATTTATTCTGGATTTTAGCTTTTTGATTGATGCCTATATACTAATGGGATGGGGTCATTAAATGTGCATAGCTAGATAATTTAACTGGAGTTTTAGGAGGAGGAACTTATTCAAATCAGAAAGGATATTTTAAGAGGGTAGATTTATATTAGAAATAAGGAAGAAATTCTTCACTATGATGGTGGTGAGGCACTGGACCAGATTGCCCAGAGAAGTTGTAGGTGTTCCCTCCCTGGAAGCGTTCAAGCATCAGTGGAATCGTGGAAGCATCTGTGACCTCTGTTTTGAACAGAGATGTCATTTGTGTTGTAAATAGAATTTATGAGGGAAGTGAACTTTTTTCTCCAGGGAGGAGATCAAATACACAGAAAGCAAGGAAAAATTGAAGGAAAGGGAGACGGAAGAGGACTCTTACTTTTCTTCAAGGTTTACATTTCTGAGGACATTGTTCCTGGAAACAGAGTATTGTCTGTGCAAGGGTTTCTGCTGTGTGAGTGTTCTCCAGGGCAGGTACTCGACAGCTTGCCTCGACAGCATCTTTTCCTCCCATGCGAGCCTGACAGCCCTGCCTCCAGCCTAGCCACTGAGCCTTGTGAGCCACAGCCTCAGTCCTCTCTGGGTGGCTCTGCCATATCCAACTCTTGGTGCCACCTGCCCACCCTGTCAGGAAATGGCCCAACATCATGCTTATTGTCCTGTGCAGTCCCAAGCCAAAGTTCATACAGTCCCAGTCGAAGTCAGGGACCCCTTGACAGGTCCCGGATTTTATCTGGTCAAGTGCCTGCCACATTGTTGGCTGCAATCTTCCTCTTGCCCAGCCCTGAAAGCATGTGCTTCATCACCGCCTGATCCTGCTCGATAACCACATGTAAATCAATCAGATGCATTATTTAGCTTGGAGTGTTGATCCAGAAGAAGCCATTACCAGACTGAACTCATTGCACTGTACTACTTGGGAGGAATTACTTAAAGAACAGTCTGCTACAGAAGAGACATTTTAACTTTTTTGATTCACCCTGTCTTACAAGATCAACTGATGCAGATACAACATTTGAAGGTTAATTGCCAGTTAAATCCTATATTAGTATTTTTTTTGACCAAAACATTTTTTGATATTTAGAATCATTTAGCAGTGAGGAAGACAGAGAGAACATGTATTTCATTATTTAATCTATGTGTATTATTTAATCATGTAGTGCTTTAAATAAATGGTTTTCTTTCTAAAAGTTTCTTGTTATCAACACTTTGAAAATTTAGCTAAGACCTTTGTCTGCCTTTATCCAAGGCAGATCATGTGGTATACTTCTCCCTTTATTTCAAAAAGGTGTGTGCCTAAGGATATTTCTTTTTACAGGCCAAGTAAAAGCCTTTTCAAGGACTGAATCTTTCTTTGATACAGTAAGCAAAACGTTGGAGGCCTCAGCAGGTGTAAAATAATGAGGCAGTGCATGCAAAAGAGCCTTTGATGTGCAGTATAGCATTGTTCTTGCTGCATTGGAAGAAGGAAGCATATGACTGTAGATGCTTATATTTGTAAAGTGAAGCATCCTTCTATGCCAACAGATTGCACAATATTTATTTGTATCAGAAAACTGTGCTCTGCTAGAAAAGTCAGTTAATATTTTCCTGCAAGCCTGACTTATGCAGTTTGTTTTCATAAAGATCTCAACCAAGATAAAATACCTGTGCTTTGAATTTTTTTCTACTGAAAAGATGTTTTAGAATGTAAATGATTTGTATTAGTCTGTTCACACTCCTATGTGCATTTATCTTGTTTGCTCAAAACTATAAACATAGAAAATTACAGACTCCAAAATGCAGTTGGTTTCACTTTGGCTTCAGTTATTTTTGAAACCATAACTAGGACTCCCAGTTCACTTGGGGAGCTGCAGGAGACCTTTAAATTTCTGTGTATCTGGATGCTATACTTGAAATCAGCCTGATGATTGCCAGCGCCCTTGCCAATGCCGGTGCCAGTTGCTGGCAGGCCTTGAGGGGACTGCCCCATTTAGCTGAGAAAATACCTGAAAATTTGGAAAGGCCTGAAAAATGGTGGTGATACAGGCAGCGGGGTTGCCCTGGCAGCTTCAGCACTTCTCAGCTGCTGTCACGTCATTGCCATGGAGCACCTAATCTCAACTGATTTCTGAATTCTGAAATTTTGTCAGATCATTTTTCTAAGCAATCTTGCAAAATCTATCTCTAGTAAAAGACACTGAGTAACACCAGTGGAAATTCAGGGCACCTTTTATTCTGGTAACTCTCTGTCGTGTGGAAATCAGCTTTAGGTTGTGAGTTGTGGCCTGTGCTATGCAACAAATCGTACTAACTCATCAGATCTCTCTTGTGACCTCTAAACTATACAAAAAATATGACAATAAATTTATAGTTTGTTAAAGTAATTGATTTAGGGATGTTGCTTCTTACACTATTTGTTCTTCCCATAAATCTATGTCTTCTGTAGGAAATGGGCACTCCATTAAGAGCTTCAGAGTTGTAACAGACCTTACACAAGTCAGTGTTTAAATTGCAAGGGACAAGCAAATAGTGTTTTCCAGGTGGTAAGACCTTAGCTTCAGAAGTACAGTATGTAGAAAAGAGGTTCTATATTATGCAGATTTTCTCCTGTATCATAAAGTCTGCATATTCCTACCATCTAAATATTTTGCTTTTTGACATTATTACCTGTTGTACACAAAAATACTGTGGAAAATAAAGATATGCTATTGCACTTAGACTGTATTGTTCCAAAGGAAAGTAATTACATTAGCATTTTTCCTGCCTTTACTCTCAATGGAAATCAGTCTTTGCTAGTCATAGATTAAACCAGCATTATCTCCCTGTTCCATGGCTTTCCTGGTTTCACTGAATCACAATCGTACTGTACTTATGCTGAAAAATGTTCATTTTTTCCCATAAGTACAAATATTCTGCCAGCAGTGCAAAATCAGGTATTGTTAACATTCATGCTCTTCCATATTTTTAATGTCTACCCCCCACTTTGCCTGCAGATGTACTTTAAGTAAAAATTACTTTCTTTCTATATTATCTTGATTATTCAATTCATTTGGAAAAATATGCTGATTGTCACCTAAAAACTACCACTTTTAATGCTGAGTGGCTGATAGCAATTTGTCAGGAAAGTGAATTTGCCCAGATATACTTTAGGAAAAGAAAAGAGAAATGCAATGAGAGAGAAGTCAGTATTCACATAGTACAGCTCTCCTGGATGTATAGAAATAATGCCCAGTAGCTCCCTTACATCGCAGCCTGCAATAGGACCTGAGCGCAGACCTGCTGAGAAACACCAGCAGGAAGCGAGGTGGGGACACAGGATACACAGGCAGGCTGCTCCCCATCCCAGCTGAACCAACAGTCAGGACACCAGGGAATGACACCAGTGAAGCCAGGGCTCAGCATTTAGTGCTATTTCAGCACGTCTTCCCACTCTTTGCTAGTGGTGTAGCTGAAGGTCTTGAGAGATCTTCAGATGATGGCATCGGATTTGTAGTGTCATGTACACATGATAATTTCTGTATGTATTCCTTTCACACAGAGACTTTTCCTGCAGGAATGTCTTTTTAGGTGATGCACAAGTGTGGGAGATGCGTGGTCGGGTTTTGTTTGCTTTATTTTTTTCTCAGGATCTGGTCTCGCAATTGCACTTTTTCTGGTATGAGCAGAGTGGTTGACAAAATGCATGGCATGTCTGCCATTCAGAGGGACTTGGAGAGGCTGGAGAAATGGATTGAAAGGAACTTTATGAAGTTCACCAAAAGCAAATGTCAAGTCCTGCCCCTTGGGAAAAACAACCCCACGCACCAGGGCAGGCTGGGGCTGACCATCTGGGAAACAGTTCTGCAAAGCAGGACTTGAGGGACCGAAAACAGGACAGGAGTCATCAATGTGCCCTGGCAGCTTCCACGGACTGAGCTGTATCAGCAAGAGCGTTGCCAGCAGGTTGAGGGAGGTGATCCTTCTGCTCTGCTCAGCCCTGGTGAGATGTATCTGGGGTGCTTCGTCCAGTGCTGGGCTACCCTGTACAAGAGAGAGATGCACATACTGGAGCAAGTCCAGTGAAGGGCCATGAGGATGATCAAGAGCCTGGAGCATCTTACATATGAGGAGAGGCTGTGAGAGCTGGGACTGTTTAAGCTGAAGAAGAGAAGTCTCAGGGGGATCTTATTTAGTGTCTACAACTAGAGGATGCACAGAAACCAGACTCTTTGTGGAGGTGCTCTATGAAATTCAATGGGCAACAGAGATGAGCTGTATTAAGGAAAAAAGAAAATCTTTATAGCAATATTGGTAAAGCACTCACACAGGTTGCACAGCGAGGCTGTGAATCTCCATCCTTGGAGGTACTTGGACCTTTTCTGGCCAAGACCCCAGGCAACCTAATCCGCATTGGAGCTATCCTTTCTTTGCACAGGAAGAATGGACCAGGTGACTTCCAGGCTTCCTTTTCCAGCCTGTGCAATTCTGTGATTTAAAGATTCTGTGAGGTTAGTTGTCAATGTGAGGCGCTGGGTATCGTAGAATTTGTAAGCTGAGTGTTTTGTTTTTCCTTAAACATTTTTCGAACTGATGAACCTTGGTTATCACTTCAGGAAGTTGAGTGAGAAAACTTGAATTAATCAATATGTTTAGCAGTATATTCGCTAGAAATATGGCTTTAGTCTGAAAATTTAAGCAGTATAAAGCAGGAATGAGTAGTCTTTATTAATCATTCTTAGGTCCCCAGCACTGCAAGGAACATACTTCACAGAATCCATCTTGTAATTTACGCCAAAACTACATCTATGAACTTTTGCAGCTATCTTGTGTAAAGAGATATGCTTTACCAGTGACCTTTGACATGCTCTCTTTTGATGATGTGACCTAAGAAAGTCTATTTTTAGCACAACTTATGTTAGTTTTGTTTTGTCAATCATACTTTTGCTCGTATGCTGCAGTTTACCCCTCCAAGACCCATTCAGCAGATGTACATCACAGTGCTGAATGATTTCTGTAGGTCTGAGATGACTCCATCATTTTTTCTTTCTCCAGCTTCACAATGTGGTGGCTGTTCAGTGGTGAGTAGCAATTTATATGCTCGGGACAGTATTGACAATAATCAATATTATCTCCTCTATGGTGTTCTGCCTTCTCATGACTCTTGACAAACCTCTATCACTTTCTACTCAGGTGCTGCATTTGAAAATAGCAACGTGTGGTCCCTGGGATGTGTGTTTGAGTCATACTGTGTCTTGGAGATGACACTACTCAGGAGCACAGCTGGTCAGTCTGGAGGAGCAAAACAGGGATGCACCAAGCATTTTTACTGTCTTGCTGTAGGACTCCAGGCTATTCTCACCCATTCCCTGGTTCACTAATCCATTCACCCAACTTAAGCCTTTGATGTATTATAAACTATTGTACCTGAACACTGTGAGCCTTGTTGATAAACACCAGCCTGAAAATAACCATGTGGTCAGCACACTCTTACACCTTCAGTCTGAAGGTGAAATATAGCACACTTCAGTGCTAGCCTGTCTCTCATGCAGCTGATGCAATTCTCCATAGCCTATTCATTTCAGTCTTTCATTTTGTTTTCGTATTATGAGATAATATAAAAACTGTTGCCCATATCAGAGTTTAAGAAGGGAACCTAATCAAATCACTCTGTGTTCTGCATCCAGTGCCACAGTCAGGAGGCTTTAGCAGTACGGTGACTCAGGGTAAAGGCTGACATCTGAAAAATATTCACATCATGCTAATGGCAAGTGCGTAGCTTATGCAAACAGGAGAAAGCTAACTATTGAGGGACACGAAGGGAACTTAAATTGACAAAATCTTCTTTGAAAGTCTAAGGACAAACCTGAATCCAAGGTGCTTCCTGTAGCTTGTGGACTTAGAGGAAAGGGGCTTTCTTTGCTTTATTTTTTTCTGGCGGCAGGAGAGAACTTGTATCTTGGGAAGGCTGTGTTGCTAGCTTTTTCCAAAGAGCGGCCAAGAAAGGAAAATAATTATCTAGATTGCAATAACCTTCCACCTGCAGATTAAGAGAAAGAAATGTTTCTCGTTTGCTTTTTATTTCACAACTGAACTTTACAGTTACTTAGATTTTATTTTGCTTATGGTCTTAGCCTTACACAAACAACAAACCAAATAAAACAAATTCCGAAGCATATAGCGTTACACCTCCCAGGCAGATGTAATTTACAGAAACAGTAGGCACACTTCAGGAGTCCACTGCGGTTTCAGAAGCATTTCCAATTCCGGCTGTATTTCCCACTTTTAAATTGGGGTTCCAGTAGTGTCTCAGTAGCCAGAATTATCTTTGCAAGGGCTTACATACTGCAAAGCAGCGAAGCTTAATACACGCAGTAAATCTGCTGCAGTGAGGTGAGAGACCTGCTGGGAGCCTGACACAACAGAAGCTAAGGATGGTTTTTCTAAGAACTGGGGATTTTATACGGGTTCTCCAGGAAAGAATGGGGTGCTTCTGTGTGGAGGAGTGCCTGTAAACACCAAGCATGTGTCACATGCTGTGGTCAAGGCTTCTTGAAGATGCTGACGCAGGACTATTCTCTTCAGAAAACATGATTCTGTAATACAGGTAAATAATTTCTCTGACAATATATTAATTTCCATTATTTAAAAAATAAATCTGATGAGGAATATAGAAAGAGAAAAATTGGAGTCAACATTTCAAAAATTAGTAAGTCACAGGAACACACCATCCATTTGTCAGGTTCAAACTGATTTTCTTTCAGTGAATGGAATACTTTCATTTGTATTGAAAACGCCAACATTTTTAGTTGGCATTTCCCATTTTGAACAGAGGCATTCTTCTTTCCATAGATTTTAACATTCTCCATAAATAAGCTGACTGAGAGCAAAAATTCATTTCATAATGTTGCCATTTCTCACACAATGTAAATCTAATTTTGCTTAACCATCCCCAGTGCTAAATATTTTTCCTGGGTTCTGTAGGATAAGAAATATTTTACTTTGGTGGCAGATTAAGGATGCCTTGTCTGGTGCAAGGCCTAAGTGTCCTTCCTAAGAAGAGCCCCCAGAACCTTTTATCACTGTTCTTCTCTGGAAATTCCTGTTGACTTACTGAAGATAGCAGGAACTTGAATTTCTTACAAGGTTCAAACTGAGTTAAAAAAAACATAATCTCTTTCCTGATGTTTGCATTAACCAATCTTCTGTGGTCCGTTTTCAGTTTTCCTACATCAGGAAGAAATGCCAGCCAGTTGCCCCATACCAGCTTGGAGGATGGCCCAGGACAAAGAGGAGAGGGAAAAGGGCCTGCCTGAGGCAAATCAAAGACCAACTTTGGGCAACTTGAAATACAGGAAAGGTAGGTGGGAATATAGAGGATAAAAGGGCATGTGTAATCGTGCCCGCATTTCAGTAAGTATACTGATAGCTGCCACATCAAACAGAAATGCTTGGCAAGAAAAGTCTCCACTATCTAATGTTGATTTCAAAACAGGCCAACCGTGTCCCATGTAGAAGACTTGCCATCCCCAAACACCTCTGCATCTGAGAGCCTCTGGGATTGTTCATGGGCCTGTGTGCCTTTCAGAGCATGTTTCTACACGTTGGTATTATGCAAAGGTAGAGCTGTCGACAGCACAGTCCTACTCCAGTGTCTTGCCCATGGGTAAGGCTGGAGACCATTTTGATATTCAGAGAATGACAGGAATCTTTCTAGTCTTCTGAAGACATTAGTTGTATTATTTTTATGTGTATTCATATCAAATATTATAATTGACAATAAATGGCAACTTTTCATTGTTAAGGAAGCTACCTTTTTCTAACTACTCATCAGCTCAACAACCTAGCAGATGTGTAGGGTGTCAATGACAGTCAATGGATTGAAATAAACATTGGTATTAATCTCCTATGTTTAGACATTAGACCTTTGGAGATAGTGTCTTTTAATTGACTATTAGGGAGAGCTTGAAGGTTAAGTCTTCTTCAGTGTCCAGAGAGATGGGGTTGAAAATTGTGGCTTGTCAGGCAAAGTGGGATGGTCCTAGACTGTAGCTTGATGGTGAGTCCAAAACAGATTTTATCCAACAGTTGCATGTACATACACATTTTCCTTTTAAAGCTTCTGTCCTTCCAACAACTTCTGAGGCGGAGCATCGTTTTCTTCTCCTAAATCATGTGTGTGGAGGGGAGGAAGGAGACAGAAAAGGAGGAGCTTTGAATATGTTCCGCACAGTCTTGTAAACGTGCTACAGGCTTTACATCTACTTCTGCTTGTGCGAACAGAAGTTAAATTATTCAGAAGAAATGAAATTAGAAACTGGAATGAAAGAAGGATTTTAGATTAATGGAAATTTAGATATTAATTCCATACTATGTAATCCAGTCCCAACAGAAATGACCACTGGCATGGTGCAAAATGTAAAAATGCAAACACGGTCACAATAGAATGAAGAAAAGGACAAACTCACAATGAAGTTTTATCCCATGAAAGTGACTGTATGACAAAGACTATGTTCTTTATTCTGCTAATTTTGAAATGAAAATCCACATTTTCATGAAAAGCAAAAGAATAGCAGAGGAGAATATTTATTGTCCAGAGTCAAATTAAGTTTTGAAATAATTCCAGACTTATTATTGCCTGCAGATACCGTTCTCTTTAACAGCAGTACATAATGGAGATGGTTGGAGTTTTATAACTGTTTCTCTATGTCAAGAGAAATAGAACTTGAAATAGCAGCCAACATTCTAAGAGTGCTAATACAATAAATTGGTACCAAAACAGGAAACGTATGGTAGTTTTGTCTGTGCTGGGCAGCATACAGTGTGACAGTACAATAACTTTTCCTGCCAGTTCTCATTTTTTGGGGAATGATTGCCTTCATGGTACTGAAGAAAGAGTGCCAGATGATTATCAATCTCAGTGGCCTGCAGAGACTAGGTCTTTCTATGTATGATGTATTTAAACCTCCTGAAGTAAGTTCACGGGTTGACCACCATAGCTATCCATCCTAGTTGTTCATCCATGATTCATGCAGTTTATAATGGGGAGGTCTATCCTTCCAATGGATCAGTGGGTTGGTGGAACTCCACAGCTTGAGCTCTTTCTCTTTGGCCACAGGGAAGGCTATTGAGCTGCCCGAAGACTTAGCCTTTCATAGTGGACACCAAGCATGTGGACAGCATTTTCTCTTCAGCTGTATCACAAAACACCACTACTGACTGTACTGGGAAAGTGGAAGATTCTGCTGGCTGGATTTAATACATTGTTAAAAGTTCTGCCTTGTTGCTTAAGTCATTTTGATGTTATTAGAATAACATCAGAACTATTTAGTGAAGTAAAAATATTACACGCTTTGAAGCAATAAGTGAGAAAATCTATAGGCAGGGATTGTTGGATGTAGGAATACTCAGCCTGTCCCCACAACTGCAATGCCCTGATGATCGATACTATGTACATATGTTAATTACTTCTGGGCTGGACAAGGTAGCCTCTTCCAAGGGACAAACCTGGGCACAGATGCCATGTACATTATAGACTTAAGGATGTTGACAGTACTTACTCCAAGGAACTCCCTGGTCTGGAGCGGCCTACTGATTACTACCCCCTCTTGGTAATGCAGGTTGGCGGGGACGAGATCGCAGAAAGAAGTCCCAAGGCCATCAAAAGGGACTTCAGGGCACTGGGGTGACTGGTTGAGGGATCAGGGGCGCAG
>Ga0065711_1042617_pt1 | contig 15261 bp, 10 predicted proteins | sample Hoacrofraction12_FD_59098 | JGI IMG/M metagenome (GOLD analysis project Ga0065711, IMG submission 59098) | Hoatzin crop microbial communities from Cojedes, Venezuela - Epithelial fraction 12 v2 (version 2) | ecosystem: Host-associated > Birds > Digestive system > Esophagus > Crop | place... | reverse complement strand
AGGGGCAATGGGCACAAACTGAGGCACAGGAAGTTCCGTCTGAACATGAGGAAGAACTTCTTCCCTCTGAGGGTGACGGAGCACTGGAACAGGCTGCCCAGGGAGGTTGTGGAGTGTCCTTCTCTAGAGATATTCAAGACCTGCCTGGACAGGGTCCTGTGCAGCCTGCTGTAGGTGACCCTGCTTCAGCAGGAGGGTTGAACTAGATGACCCACAGAGGTCCCTTCCAACCCCTACCATTCTGTGTTTCTGTGATTCTGTGATTCTGTGATTCTGTGATATGAAATAAAACCAAACCTTATAATGCCTTCACCTCCACGCCTCCTTTCTTCCCGGGATCAACTTCACTCCCAGATTCTCTGCCTCCTCCCCCTGAGAGGCACAGGGGAACAGAGAATGGGGATTGTGGTCAATTCATTAGATGCTGTCTCTGCCGCTCCTTCCTCCTCACTCCCTTCCCCTGCTCCAGCATGGGGTCCCACCCATGGGAGACAGTTCTCCACGAACTTCTCCAATGTGAGCCTTTCCCACAGGCTGCAGTTCATGAACTGCCCCAGCGTGGGTCCTTCTCATGTGATGCAGTCCTTCAGGAATCGACTGCTCCAGCGTGAGTTCCCCACAGGGTCACAAACCCTGCCAGCAAACCTGCTGTGGCGTAGGCTCCACTCTCCACACGTCTGCAGGTCCTGGCAGAAGCCTGCTCCTGTGTGGACTCCACATGGGGTCACAGCCTTCTTCAGGTATCCACCTGCTCTGGTGTGGGGTCCTTTCCACGGACCGCAGGTGGAGATCTGCTCCGCCGTGGACATCCATGGGCTGCAGGGGGACAGCCTGCCTCACCATGGTCTTCAGCATGAGCTGCAAGGGTAGACTCTTTGCTCCGGCATCTTAAACACCTCAGCCCCCCTCCTTCTTCACTGACCTTGGTGTCTGCAGAGCTTCTCTCACACATTAGTTCTCCTTTCTCCTGCTGCAAATGCCCTTATGTAGGTGTTTTCTTTCCTTCTTATATACGCTGCCACAGAGGTTCTACCACTGTCACTGATTGGCTCGGCCTTGGCCAGTGGCGAGTCCGTCTTGGAGCCAGCTGGCACTGGCTCTGTGAGACACTGGGGAAACTTCTGGCGGCTCTTCACAGAAGCCACCTCTGTAGTCCCTACCAGCTACCAAAACCTTGCCATGAAAACCCTATAAGCATTCTTAAAGTGAAAAGACATGAGAAATTGTAACCAGATCCTACGTATGTGAGGCCAGATTAGTTCCTGGTCTATGCTGGTGTTCAGTATTGGGAGTCCATAGGGAGGGCTAATAATGGAGCTCTTATTCAGGAGGGTTGCAAAAACTCCAGATTAACATGAATTCCATTTGATAGTGAAGGTCTGCAGGTAGCCAGTATAATACAGGAAAAGTGTTTTCTGTGGCCCAAAACAGATTTCATTCCTTTTCCTCCCTTTTCCATGAAGATAAAATCAAGAGTTTTCATTGGATAAAAAACAACAACAACAAAAATTCTGCTAACAGCTTTGTATGATACACATCCGGATCAGGAAATAGGGACTGTATTGAATACAACGGAAAGTGTCACTACAACAAATTATACAAGCAATGCGCAAAACTCAGCAACAAAATTATATGCAAAATAACATTTGTCTGACATTCTATTCACAGAATCACAGAATCACAGAATGTTAGGGGATGGAAGGGACCTCTGTGGGTCATCTAGTCCAACCTGCCAGCCAAAACAGGCTTACCTCGAGCAGGTTACACAGGACTGTGTCCAGACTGGTTTTGAGTATCTCCAGAGAAGGAGAATCCACAACCTCTCTGGGCAGCCTGTTCCAGTGCTCCATCATCCTCAGAGTAAAGAAGTTCTTCCTCATGTTCAGACGGAACTTCCTATGCTTCAGTTTGTGCCCATTACCCCTTGTCCTGTCGCTAGGCACCACTGAAGAGTCTGGCCCAAACCTCCTGACACCCACCCTTGAGATATTTATAGGCATTTATAAGGTCCCCTCTCAGCCTTCTCTTCTTCAGGCTAAACAAGTCCAGCTCCCTCAGCCTTTCCTCATAGGAGAGATGCTTCAGTCCCCTCATCATCGTTGTAGCCCTCCGCTGGACTCTCTCCAGTAGCTCTTCATCTTTCTTGAACTGGGGAGCCCAGCACTGGAGAAGGTACTCCAGATGTGGCCTCACTAGGGCAGAGTAGAGAGGGAGGAGAACCTCCCTCGACCTACTGGCCACACGCTTCTTAATGCACCCCAGGATCCCAATGGCCTTCTTGGCAGCCAGGGCACTCTGCTGGCTCATGGTCAATTTGTCATCCACCAGCACTCCCAGAATCACAGAATCACAGAATAGTAGGGGTTGGAAGGGACCTCTGTGGGTCAAGCTCTTCCTCATGTTCAGACGGAACTTCCTGTGCCTCAGTTTGTGCCCATTGCCCCTTGTCCCTCTCCACAGAGCTGCTGTCCAGCATGTCTGCACCAAACCTGTACTGGTGCATGGGGTTGTTCCTCCCCAGGTGCAGGACCCTGCACTTGCCCTTTTTGAATTTCATCACGTTCCTCTCTGCCCAGCTCTCCAGCCTGTCCAGGTCTCACAGCATTGAGCTATCTGCAAATGTATAGGAGGACCTAACTAACTCTTAAACAGGTATTCTAAGGGAACAATTGATTCTGCCTTTTCATCAGAAATCAAGGCCTGAGAAACCTTTCCAGATGTTTGTATTTTAGCAGTGAATGCAAGCACTTAGAACCAAGGAATAGTTTACATTGGATAGGAACTCTGGAGCTGTCTGGTCCAAACACTGCTCAACACAAACCCAGTCAGTATACCTTGCTCACAGCTGTGTCCAGATGAGTTTTGAATATCTGCAAAGGTGATTCTAAGCAACCTCTTCCACTATTTCACCATATGCACGATGAAAATGTTTTCCGCAGGATCTAGTCAGCTTTTCCTCAGAAAGCTTCCAGCTTTTCTCTCCTTATGTCCTCTTCATTAGGTAGCTGTGGACAGACATCGATTCTCTTCTCAGCTCTTTTTTTTTCCCTGAGACCAAATACATCTAGCTCTCAGAAACTCTTGCATGTCCTGTGCTCCAGCATGCCGACCAACTTGGTAGCTTCTGCTGGTCTCACTGCACTATATCCATGACTTCTTCTGGGGAGTCCCAAACATGATACAGCCTTCCAAATACAGTCTCCTAATCGCCAAATAAGCAGGAAGAATCACATTCCTTGACTTATTTGCTACACTTTTGATAGCACTTGAAGCAATCTGTGCAATTATCCTGCAGACTTTTAAACCCAATTTTTTTGCCAGCTTTTAAATGTGTGTCTTTTTAACATACACTTTTCCCTTTTTGGCTAAGATTTTGCAAAGGCCAGTGTTCAATAATATAGGATATTTGTCAGTTTTTTGCTTTTCTCTAGTGATGATTTGATTCTGTTAGTGTGTTTTGTTGACTAAAGGAAAAAATACAGACACAGAGTAGTAGTTTAACTTGCTGAGATCTTGGTTATGATGCCATGACTGTACTCTGAGATATATTCTGTTTTAATGCATCAGGAAGTGACACTTCTCTTTTAGCCAAGCCTCTTTCTTTTGCTAGCAATGTATCTGAAACTAAACCTGAACAATTTAACTTGACATTTATTATCACATAGATAAGCACTGGCCTGGCTTTTTTAATTGCTGAAAGGTAGAATATTTTCTTTCTTGTATTTCCAGAGTACATTAATATTTGTGGTTTTCACAGCAGTGAGGATACCTGTTGTTTCCTCTTAAACAGTGAGGCAGAACAACATGCAGAGGACTATTCAATCTTCCTTAAGGTAGCATTAATTCTTACTGTCAAGTTCCACACTCATAACAATGTTTACCCGAAATCCTGTGCATTCACTTCTACTTCCCCAATACCTAAGATTAAGCGTCCTATTAATTTCTTAAATTATGTAAATTTCATGCTCTTAAAAGCAAATCTGGACACAGATTCAGCACAATTTGATATACATATCTGTTAACAGATGACTCCCTCACAGAGCTCTATCAAAAGACATAATTTAAAACTTGAATGCCTTTCCTACGAGTGGATTTCTTCAAGTTGGATTTTCCTAATTTGGAAATATGGCTGTGGAAACATGATCAATCAGAACAAAGCATGTTCACTGCAAAAATACTGGTCATTTACACAGAACACTTTCCTTTATATTTAAAACACAAAGGGAGAGACACCTCAAACACACATTTTTCAGCTAATCACTTTATTTTAACTTATTGTAAATATTGTGACAGGTTGCTACCAAAAAAGATTTACTCTGGCACTTGAAACATTAGTGACACTATAATGTTAGTTTTGTCACTTGATAGAAAAGATTTTATGTCTTTCTTCTTGTATCAGTGAGGATATTATCTTGGAGCTAACATTTTCTGTAGTATATATGTATATATATCTGTTATATTTGTTCAGACAAACTTTATAGATTTAAAATTAATTTTACAGAAACTACTGTTTAATTAGGTGTTTGAAAATATTTGTCATGTAAATATACCTGTTCAGAATCCTAAAACAGACTAAATGAAAATGCTTTTGCTGAAGATCACCCATTGTAAAGGTGATTTGAAAAGTTTATGCTGTGGCAGCAGCAGCTGGAGTAGCTGCTATTGACCTTTTAGTTCTGAGAAAACAAGGCCTTGAGATATCTGCGCAACAGTGATTTTGACCTTGATGAGAATTTGGAAGAAGGGTCAGTCCTTAAATATCTGGTATTTTACCTGCGCAAGAGATTTATGAGAGAATAAGACAGATTTTAAATGACCACATTCACTACAGCTACAGTCTTTAAGAGAAAATCCCTTTCCACGCTGTCTTAGTGGAAGGGGATTTCTGAGTAGTTCTGCTGCTTTACTTCTCTTTTTATTTTTTGTTTAGACAGTTTTACATTTCCCTTGTTTCCCTTGTATCTGTTTTTACTGCTGTCCAGTGACCATCTGTCACATTAAAGGTGCATTTAAGATTTTCTTGGTAATTCTGGATGGAGATAATCCTTCATTTAATGGGCAGATATAGAAAGCACACCCAAAGCTGCGGTTGCTGCAGGCAGGCTCTTAAAACCCACAGTTCTTATAAAGAGTGCCCAGAGTTTTGTGTGTCAAGTTACCCAGCCCAGCAAAATGCGTGGCCTTGAAACCCAAGAAATGCTTAATATGAGGTTTCTGGTGCTACCACTCCTCAGAGATACTCAGAATTTTACAAATAGTGTTTGTCAAGGCCTACGGTCAAATCTTTAACGAGGTTCTTTTCTTTTTCAGTAAGGTGTTACAACTGCAGACCCAAATATTACCAGGAGAACTGTTATGGGGAAGACGGGGAAGATATTTTTGAGTTAAGAGAAAGAAACCTGGGTCAGGTTGACAAGTGATGAATTCAGCCAGACTGAACTGGACTTAGGACTTGTTTTGACACTGTTTGTATTTACCTTTTTCTGAACCCCTGTGTTCTTAGTCCTGCACTCAAGATGAATTCACCTGTTCCCATTTCCTCCAGTATGAAAAGACTGCGTCTCTGACACTGCACAAGCCTAATTCAAACTCCTGTTCTGTCTGCAAAACTGAGACAGCAAGAAAACGCGAGGCAGTTTGCAGTGGATCCTTCCTAATTTCAAATTGCAAGGCATAAGATCCTCTTGCTTGGAAAACAAAGTGGGGAAGAGTTTCACAAACACAAAAAGAAAGGCTTTGTGTTTTTCTCATTGAAACCTAAAATGCTATTACACAAGTCTTCCAAAGGTTTAACTATGTTGATGTTTTCTCCTTTTCTTCACAAAATGAATCTTCTTTATTTTCTCTATTTCATTTTTATTGATACCAAAATATTCTTGGTTTTCTGTAATTTTTGAAATATTCAAACACAATGGAAAAGTATTATGAAGCAGCAGACTACCTGTATGATCGCATAGCATTCTAAAAATAATAGACTACACATGGATAAAGTTGCTTAATTGATTTTTTGTGATTTTGTTACTTTTACAAACTTGAGGAAAATGTGCTTTTCGTTGAACTCTACCAATTCATTTGTGCTGAAAAAGAAGTTCCAAGAGATCTCTGCTAAATAACTAGACAACATATTGTTTTTAGAAATGAATAGATCTTGCAAGTGAATCATTTAGAAACAAGAAAAAAAGCTTATGGTTTTTCATTTGTTTCAAAACTAGCCAATTAGAGGATGATTTTCCATGTTTCTTTTGTTGCACTTATTCATTAGAGGATATCTTCTGCCATAGCTCATTTGTAATGAATTAGATTAAATGATAAGAAATGATTCAGAAAGTGTTAGATGAGTTAGTGTAGATGAGAGGATAAAAGACATCCAGTCTGCCCATTTTATCTGGGAAGGTTACACTATAAATAGCTGTCTTTCGCCCTACAATACACACATTCAGCTCCCATTGAAGTCAGCACCACAGAAATCAATGGGAACTGTGTGTGTAAGTATCAGAGCAGATTTTTTGTTCGACCAAATGCTTTGTACTTTGTATGAGAAGATCTAGAGATTATAAGAAAGCTGAAATGTTCAGAATAGTGATATAATCTATAAATTCATCTAATCCTGCTGTGTATATTTGACTGTACTCAGGCACTCTTAAGACATTTATACAATACATGTTGGAACAGATTTAAAATAAGCATATCTATAAATACACACTATGTATTTACCTGTATTATACATGTTATACCTTCTAGCAGAAAAGAGAGGATGAGTTGCTACTATTCCTTTCTGCTATGATTATTTTTCATTTTTTTGAAACCTTGTGTTTATATTAGAAAGCATTATTGCTCTCACTTGGACTGTACTCTTAGTCCCTCAGACTTTCATGGCCAGTTTTACTTGCACAGCGACACAAGATTCAGCCTTATTTAGATACGTTAGAATGTCTGGAAAATAACTCTAAGAGATAACACACCAGAAAGCATACTTTACAATGCTTACTATATTTGTGTCTGCTTTCTTCACAGCAATCTTCAGAACACCAACAGAGTTCATAGGAGGCTCATTTTGGCAAGGAATGAGTTGTACCAGAATAAACTTGTGCCAAATGATTTTGAACAAGAGGAGATTTTAAACTGAAATAAATCCATAGACAATATGAGAGTCTCTGTGTTTTGCTTCACACACTCTGTTTGTAATTATGAATGCTGTCTGTAAATGTATTCCTAAATCTATTTACACCTAAAGCCACAAGTTTCTCTTTGCCTTCATTTTCTATTTTCACCCTATTTTACCCCAATACTAAGGGACTTCTTGGCCAGGCTACCAGTAAACTGTGATTATACATAAGTGACCCTCTCTCCAAATGCAAACGTCGATTCAGATGGGAAGCTGTCTCCCACCAAGAAAAGATGGTTTGTCCAGAAAGAAGTCTGCAATGTCCTAGTGTAGCTGATAGAAAGGGTATATCCTCCCAAAGGAGGAGGAGAAAGACAGGCATTTCTTAATATCTTAAGGTGATGGGAAAGATGTGCACGAAGTTTTGGTAGGGGAGAGGAAAAATTTTGTATGCAGAATAGTGCAGTTTAACAGCACTCCTGACCAAGGGCAGGGAAGACGAAGTTTCCTCTTCTGCAGACTTCCATAAGAATTAGGAAACACAGTGGTTAAGGGAGAATTCCTCCATGTCTTGTGTAAAAGGCACTGTTAATGCCCACCTTTGTACTAAGCTACCTGTTTCCTTGTACCTCCCCTTTACTCCCAAGTATTTACATTTTCATTGATATTTTGAGGGAGGAAGTGTGTTTCCGGCACAAGAAGAGTCTTCAAAGTCAAGGCTAGATTCTCAACCAAATGGGTGGTGTGAATTCAGGAGTGAAATTTAGAAGAGCTGTATGGCAGAGGATGCACCTTGCAAAATCAAAACATAGGAGAAGAATTCATATTATTAAATCGTCAGAAATGTCAAACACCAAGTACTGCAGTAGCTGAGTCCTTCTACTGACCTCCTGTGACAGGCTAAACTGTTTCCCTGGAATAGCTCTAAGTAAATTTTCTGCAAAGGTGCCTGGGGTTGGAAGAGAAAGTGACTGGCTACTATTAAAGTAATGGTTCTAGGATTACTTCTGCCTCAATGCTTCTTGGGTTGTACGCAAATAAGTGGAAGTAATTAATGAAGGGAAACCTTTACTAAAAATCCAGATGAACAACATACAAAAATAGAGGTGAGCCTAGCCTCTGCAGCTGGAAAGGCTGGTAAAGGAGAACAAAGGGAGGTGCCTTATGATGAGGGATATCTTCATTTTCTGTGGTGGCTTCCAGTTTTGCAGACTGTTGGACAAGGTAAGAACTTATTCAGGAAATTTTCTAAAGCTGAAATCCATCCCTGTCTTAGCAGGGAGCATTACTATCTATCCTTTTAAAGCCAGCCTGTAGTGTATTCAATGTGCACAAAAGAAATACACAGTGGAAAAGTTTATGGGAGCAAGGAGTCGATGTCTACTGAAACAGTTGGGAATAGCTGTTCATATGCTTTTGTGCCAAAAATCGTGACTAATTTTTTTCCAGTTTCATTGGTGGATATGGAAGATTTTACGTAACCTTACATGTCTTGCCTCATTTGTATGACAGTTAAAATATTACTGCAAAAGGAATACTACAAATGTTCTTCATTACCAGTCTAATTCCCTTGGTTTAGACTCAAGCACCTTCTTTTTTTCATGCAACAGCCAAACCTTTAGGGCAGTGCCAGCTGAGAACCTCTCCTGGGATGTAAGACCAGGTCATTTATGTGTATGAGGAGCTACTTTGAAATGGTGCACCGACCAATGAAGAATTTGGCAGCAATACTTAGCTCATTAGAAAACACAGGCTGTATTTATTCCTTTCTTCACAGCCTTATTTACGGTACACTAGGACCTCTGAGTGAAGGAATGGCAAACAGTTAATAAAACATTTGATGGGTATTAATTACTTTCCACTTAATTACCTGCCATGTGGATCTTGTTGAGCTATTGATTACTGGCAAACATACATCCCACTGGGGATAGTGTGATTTAACTTCATCCAAGGAGTCAATTAGCCCAAGTAACACTGGGAGAGCTGGTGCTCTGCCTCAGTAGCTGTGGTTTCTTGCCAAGAATGGTAGATAAGCCATTTATTTGTTCATTAAAACACAGTACTAGTGTCAACAGGAGGTACTTACCAGGTGTTATTGAGATTGGTAAAATGTCACTGTTTCATCAAAGACTAGCTGCAGTTTGTAGCTGTGAAGTGGGTGAAGAGACCCTCTCTGATTTGAGCACACAGATGAATGGATGAGGTCAAGATGTTAACGCCTGTTTGCCTCTCATTTGTGAGAACTTCTGTTACAAATTTGCATCCACTCTCCCAGGTGTAAAACATCTTTCACTGTCATTAATTCAGAGGCTGTGGGACAACAGAGCCTGAACTATGGCATGTGACATTGAATTAATAACACCAAGAGTGAAACATACAGCATGACCCCCAACTCACTAAAACTAAATACTCTTCTGTTTCTCAGTGAGGATGATCTTCCTAGCTGACAAGAATCGCCTGCTGTCTTCCCATGAATTAATCTGAGAATGAAAAGATCTTTTCTTCATTCTTTCCTGCCTTGTGATTTATATTATAGATACAATAAACCATTATTCATACTGATACTTCCCCTAGTATGTAACGGAAGGTATAAAAACCCCTGCTGGCTGGCAACCAAACTTCTACTAAAAATGAAAAAAACAAATCAACAGAAAAACCAACAAAACATGAGAATATAGGTGGAGAAAGAAGTTTGTTCAAGGAATTCATAAAGTAAACCTTACATGGACTTGTCTGAAGAAAAAAAATTAGATACTGTGACCAGAAGATGTCTAGCAAAATTACTTTTATTTTAGATATTAAGTTTTGATTAAAATAGAATTCAGAGATTATGACATAGAATCATAGAATCATAGAAAGTTTTGGGTCGGAAGGGACCCCTAGAGGTCATCTAGTCCAACCCCCCTGCAGCGAGCAGGGACACCACTAATTAGATCAGGTTGCTCAGAGCCCTGTCCAACCTGGTCTTGAATGTTTCCAGGGATGGGGCCTCCACTACCTCTCTGGGCAACCCGTTCCAGTGTTTCACAACTCTCACTTGAAAGATGGAATAAATTGTTTTAGTGGTGGATTAAAAAGTCACTCTAAAATGAGAATCTTCTAGAAAAACTGAACAACAAATGAACAAATAACTGATCACAAGTACTTGCTTAGATTAGATTAGATTAGATTAGATATGTGCAAATATATAAACCAAAAAGTTTACATGGGGATACATCCTTCAGCACTTTCTTTTACAAGAGTCATGAGGCTATTATATGAGATGATTTATCTGACAGCAACCTTCAAAAGAATTTGTAATTTCCAAATCCCAGTAAAATATCAAGGGAAGGCTTCAAGTTCTGTCAACTGTCATTAATGACTGATATGATTTACCTGTGCTACGTATTATTTTTCTTAATAGAATGCATTAATTTCCTTTTTACAGTTCCTTTTACATCCGTAACAGCAGAAACTAACTTTTAAATCATACTTCAGATAACACTGAGAAATGTTAGAGATTTGCCCTGAGCTGATCTTCACCAACTAAGATTCATGTGTTCTGTAAGAGAGGGTCACTGGGTTTTGATGGTGTAACAATATTGTTATTGCAACATAAGGAAACCAGATAAACTCAACAGATGTTTGTCTTCATATAAGACAAATTGTTTTTAAGGCAAGATCAAGTATAAAATTGACAAATAGAAAATAAAACATTTAATTTAATCCAATTTTCAAGGATTTTGGTTACTTTAAAGTTAAGTACAGCCTACGAAGACATTGCACACTATGAAAACAAAGTGGTTCATTAAAATTATACTTACATTAGAAACTGGGAAAACAGGTGTGTAATAATGGAAACAGCAGGGGAAATTTCTGAACACTGTTGAGATCTCCTTTCAGATGTGAGTTTCCTCTTCACAGCCTTGTGAATCAAATTCAAAAACTTGTTTTTTTATTTGTTCCATGTTTCTAGAACTTTGCAAGGTTGTAGTAGGTTTCTGTAAAACTGGGTAAGTAAATTACATTATGCTCATGTGAGTTACCTTGATTGCACATGCTGATGTATAGCCTCATTTATGTCAGCAGAATAATTTTAGATTGTTACAAACAGATGAGAAGAATCAGACTCCAAAACCTTACTAAAAAGAAACACACTTCATGATACTATTCAACAGTGTACTCGGTCTGGCTGGGATGGAGTTAACTTTCCTCATAGCAGCCCATATGGTGCTGCACTTTGCATTGGTGGCTAGAATGGAGTTGACAATGCACTAGCATTATGACTATTGTTAAGCGGTGCTCACACAGCATCAAGGCTGAGTCACCAAATCCACCCCTCTAGTAGGCTTCGGGGTGGGCAAGAGGCTGGGAGGGAACCCAGCTGACCAAAGGGGTGTTGCATGCCATATGATATCATGCTCAGCAATAAAAACTGAGAGAAACGAAGGAGGAAGAGGAGGAGTTCAGAGTTAATTATGTTTGTCTTCCCGAGCAACTGCTACGCATGTAGAGGCCCCACTTCCCAGGAAGTGGGTGGATATCTGACTGATGTTAAGAAGTAAAGATGAAGTTTCCTCTTTTTGTTTTGATTCCATATGTGGCTTTTTCTTTCGTTATTAAACTGTCTTTATCTCAACCAACGAGCTTGTCCATCTTAGTGTCTCCCCCTGTGGTGTTGAAGAAAGGGAGTGAGAGAGTTCCTGGGTGGGGATCTAGCAGCCAGCTAGGGCCAAAAAACCACAAACACACACAGCTACAAATATAATTGGCTTTTGGAGAGTCTGCACACCCATTGTGAGTGCACAGTGTATATATCTATGTATGCACCTCTCATTTACTGTTTAAAGCTATTGGAGCATGTTAGGATGTGCTGTTTAATATAGACATAACCTGCATTGCAATAAAACAAAGAAAACACAACTCGAAAGACATGATCAATAAAATATTGGATCAACTGCTATAAATCTCTCTGACATAATCAAAGCATGAGGAGGAGAGAGGAAGTGCCTGACATTTTTATTTTTATGTAATTTTTTAAAGAATATAGGTGTCACTGTATCTTACCACAAAGCTCTGGTAAGCTGTGAAATAACATAGGTGAGCAGCAGGGGATGGGGAAGAAATTACTGTAAAATATTCTTGTCTCTCCCAGTATCAGGTTTCTGTGGTGGTAAATTAGCATGCTAAAATGTAAGCAGTTGACCTATTTTAGATGGTGGTGCAGTTTGTGTGTATGTTGTGGAGGAATTATTTAGTAGAGTGTTGTGCTTTAATGTGGTTAATGGTAGTACAAAAGGGGAAAGGGACCTTGTTTTTCTGCTTATGCTGTAAACAAGGTTTCAGGGGAAATCCTTTGAAGTATGGAGATCTAAGCTGGTCGGTTTTGAATCCCCCCTGAGGTACTACAGAGGAACAGTAGGTATCTGATAATGTTTGCACTTCGAGTAAATCTTTTTGGACATCAAACACAGTGTTGACAAACAAGATAAAAAGTGGATTATTTAAAAGTGCTGCTTAAGATAAACAGGATACTCATATGATTTGTGGCGCTGAAGTTTTTATGTATCTCTCCAGACTTAGAGAAAAGAATACAAAGCAGTAAAGGACTAGCTTTTCAAAGGATCTCTGCTCAGTTCCTGTTCTTCCACCAGGATCCATGGCTGAGTTTTTGAAGAAACTGGGACCTATGCCAAAGTGAAATCTAGAGGTGTACTGATGATGTCATCATGGGGATTTCATCCTTAGCACGCTTGTCTCTTTGAAAAAAAATGGGTATGAGGGTATGAGATATACAGTGATATCCCCTGAGTCTTGAGTAATTCCAAAGATCTGGTTTAAACGCCAGATTTTCTTCCAATAATCCTGACACCTACCTTTGTTGGACTGTATCTATCTGTCTATTTAAATGCAGAGAAATACGTGAGCCACAACACTGTAGTGTTGACTCATAATGGTATGCTAAAACGTAAGCAGTTTTAACAGAAGATATCGGGGAGCCCCATGGTTTAAGCACAGCATTCTCAGGACTTCAGAAGGGGTTACAAATTCTGCTACAAACAAGGATAACTTGCACCATGTTATGATAAGCCCATTGTCTTTTTGTGTGTAAGTACAGATTTATTTTCTTTTACATTAGCTCTGAAAAGAAAACAATAAGGAAACATTGCTATAAACAGTTGTGAAATCAGGAATCAGGTTCTTATTCTGTACTGTTAAAAATTGCTCTCCAAAGTTGGTCTGTTTATTGGCAGGATTATGGAGTTCTCACTACACCTTCCATAAAAGTTTCTTGAGATACACTCTGGTTTTACCTCTAAGATGATACAATTTGACCTGTTGACCCAGTAGCATCACTGGAGGCCTGAGAGCCTGAAAATTATGGAAAGTGGAGCTACTGAAAAATTTTAAATCCTTGTAGAGGATAGGTTTAGAGCCTCAGTTACACGTCTATTTGCCACCTGGAAGTGAAGAAGGAAGAGTCATTGTGAAATGGTTAGAACCCTGCAGAGCTACTAAAGACTCACTGTCTTCAGCAACTCCTGTCTCTTCAGACCCTTCAACAAGCATGGAGGTAATAAGTGAAAGTTTATGCTGTCACTTGCTCTTTTCCAAATGCAATGGACACCTAAATTACACTGATTTATAATTCCCAATGAGATTTATGGCCCCATGTGGACTACATTCTCTAGCCTTCGGGAAACACCATCTTGCAGCACTTCGGCCTACAGACTGGACAAGGATTTTCCATTCCTTCATAGATGCTGGGAAAAAACCCACAGGTACAACCATTGACCAAGGCCATCCAGGCCTTAGTGATCTGTCCTAACGCATCTGGAAAAGGAAGAAAATCTGCTCCTGCACTGGTAATGTCAGTTGTCTGTAATGGTTTGTATTGAGCTGTTGTTGCAGCTGTTCCCAGAGGCGCAACTAAGAAAGAATGACAGGTGACTTCAGAAGTTCAGACCCGTGAACTGATCTAGGATGTTAACAGACTTAATGCATCAAGACCTATTCCTCCTTAGTCTGGATGGATTTTCAGAGAAGTTTAAAGTATTATTTCATGATGCACACGTAAGGCCAACAAGTCCCCTTGCAAGAACTGAGAATATCAAAGCCTCAGCTTAAAAGAAATATTTCCCAGTCTTGTACAACTCTTGTAAAAAACATTTAGGCAGATAAAAAGATGCTGCATGCTTTTAGGAATTATTGAAAAATTCCTTTATTGGATGCAAGCTGCACCCCTCCAACAGGGTGAAGCACTACTAAAGATACTCAATTTCAAATTGTGTATCACTATCTGCAGCCTAGTTAACAGTACCCTGTGGCTTTTATGAGACCAGGAAGACTTTCAGGAAGAAGTGGTCATGACCTTCTACACTGTCCCATCTGGTGTCTGGAAATACCAGACCACAGAACTTGAACCAGCCTGTAGCTTGTTCATGATGCTATAAGGAAGCACTGACTTGCAATGTATCTGAGACTGCTTCATTAATTATTTTCTCTCTTACTTCTTCTTTTCCCTTTCTTTCCTTCTCTTATTTTTGAGATTTTTCTGCCGGGAATAGTTTATAGCAATTGCTTTGATCCTGATGATGAGAACTGGATGTGTAAATCCCCTTCAGCAAATACCATGTGATGAAGAACCAAAGTCCTTAGAAGGGCCTTTTAATAGCAACAGAAAATTTGAATACACTTGGAAGTTATCCAAAATGTAACCAGGATACTTTGGAATGGATCATGAGTGGTAAAAAGTGGTTGTTTTAAAAAACAGAGGAGAAGAAAACCCTTGATACATACAACTTGCCTCATCAAGAAGTTAAAGTTTTTACCAAGGAGGTTGTTGCTGGTTGTCTTGCTTAAAAGCATAGTGGAAATGAAGTGAGATTTCAATAAAAATTGCACTCATCAATATTCCTCAGAAGAGTTTTCATATATTTAAAACCAATTTTGCTGAAGAAACTATGATAAAAACAAGTATTGAAGATTTAAAGTTCTGAATATATAAAAAATATGATAAATACAGAAATAATTTTATCACTTTTCACAGAATCACAGAATCACAGAATAGTAGGGGTTGGAAGGGACCTCTGTGGGTCATCTAGTCCAACCCCCCTGCCGAAGCAGGGTCACCTACAGTAGGCTGCACAGGATCTTGTCCAGTCGGGTCTTGAATA
>Ga0065711_1042616_pt1 | contig 15261 bp, 9 predicted proteins | sample Hoacrofraction12_FD_59098 | JGI IMG/M metagenome (GOLD analysis project Ga0065711, IMG submission 59098) | Hoatzin crop microbial communities from Cojedes, Venezuela - Epithelial fraction 12 v2 (version 2) | ecosystem: Host-associated > Birds > Digestive system > Esophagus > Crop | place... | reverse complement strand
GGGGGGGGGGGGGAAGAGGGCTGAAAAATACTAGTGAAAAAAATAATTATATGGTCCTATCATGTATTTTAAAAGGTAATAAAATTCCAGAAATTTCAAATAATCTGCAGCTATCTATTTATGTAACATACCCTTTAACAAAAGTTCGAAAGGAAAGAAACTGTACCTACACAAGGTTCTACCACTATTTAGACCCAAACTAAATAAGCAATGGAGCACTGTGACATTGAAAAAAAAAACCTACACAAAAACAAAGCAAAAACAAAAACAAAAAAACACACCTCCAAGCCTCAAAAAAACAAAAAGCAATCCTGTCAGAAACAATGCAATGAAAAAGCACCCAATTAGAACAAACTTCAACAGGAAGATTTTCTGTCATTGTCAAGTAAACTCTGTGGCCAAGAACAACACTGTGTTGACATGTTGAGAAAAGAGAGTTTGTGACACACGTTGCCTAGGTTTGGGAAGGTAGAAGAGAATGAGAAAGTAGGAGAAAATGTCAGTAAGACAGAAACTGCAGAATCCTCTATGACACTTTCGTTTAATACATAAAAGCTGTATGGAAAACCCACCGAAAGTTTTCCTGTTCAGATGCTGACACACCCTTGTAATAAGCCATCTTGCAGGCCTATGAACCAAACCCGTCAAATGTTCCTACCAGGGTATGAGGCAAGACGAGCCCGAAAACAGTAACACTAGAATAATGAAATACACTCACAACAGAACTCTTACGGTTACTATCTTGGAACACTGGGCTCAACTACTAAAAATACTCAAATACATAACTTGGAAAAATATGAATCAGAAGAGTGGAACCAGAGCATTATGTATTTCATCTGCCACAAAGAGGAAAGAGTAGCTCAAGCAAAGGAAAATTCATTACTTGACGTATGCATACAAAATAGGGTGAAACTGCCCCCAGACATTTTTGGAAGAAATAGAATATGTTTCTGTTGACTAAAGCTCTCATATAAAAAAACAGACTCACTGATGCAAAGCGAAGTCCCTGCTAGCAAGCACTGGGTTATCAACAAATACATCATTGTCACTGAAGATCCTAGAGAAACATCTGCCAATAGTCATGGAAAATTAAACCCATTCCTAGAAAATATGAGTTTCCAGCTAACAAATACGATAGACAAAAAGAAAGGCTCACTGTAAACAGAGATTGTATTCAATTTAAACTCCTAATAAAAAAAAAAAAGACAGACCATTCACAGCAAAGGAATTTCCTTCCACTCAAGTGAAGAAAAAAATGACGGAACAATGATGTTTACAACACAGACCTTCCCAGCTTATGGTTTCTAAAATAATGATAACCAAACGAAGGACTTGACAGGAGATGATGACCAGCATTCCTCGTACCTCAGATAATTTACCATGCCCTAGAGTTGGGAAATAGACATTACTTCACTATTCACTGAAGTGGTTATATTGCTGCAGCGATCACAGTTCCTACGCTGACAACTATGGATATAAGGCAGGAACCTTCCAGAAAAAGATCTAACAATTCATTTCTAGTGGTGGTCAAGCTTTTCAGCGAACAGTAAAAACAAAACACACTAACTCTGCAGCTATATCGGATACATCTATTTAATTTATTTGTATGTTCATCAGCCCATAAAAAAGAAAATGAGTTAGAGCAAACTAAGTATCACCGAGTGTTACAACAGGTAAGAATTAATATGAAGCTGGTATACAGGGCTCAGTGTGGAGCATGCAGGCTCATCATTAGATAAGAAATTGAAAACCATTTACTAAGGTACCAGAATTACTTTCCATGTCTTTGGTTCGATACATTTTATTAAACCAATCTGTAACAGGATTGCTCTCAATCCACTACCTCTTTATCTTACAAAAGTCTAGTGTAGCTGAAATGTCCAAGTATCTGTATTGCTTGGAATAAAAGCATTCACTTGCCAATAAGCTATTCAGAAGCAGATTGGATGGTCAAATTATTGATCCAAGAAATATCTGGTAGCATCAAAGACTGCACAGACAATAAAAAAATGACACATTTGAAGAAACATTTTTTCTAATTTTAATCTGAGATTCATTTTGTGATGCATTAGATAGGACTGTGTTTTGCTGCCCAGGAAATACAGAATGCAAAAAGTTTGGTATTGCAGAGCATTAATACCATACCACACTGGAGACTAAAAGAATTTCAGAACCCAAACCTGTACAGCTATGAAAAAGAACAGCCAGCCACACACATCCACGGTCTTTCTCCCACACTCACATATCCACACAAGATCCTCCAGACATCCACTGAAGCTGGGAAGCTAGTACAACCAGAGATCAGATCTGTGTGGTTGCAGAGCATAGAAGTATCATTACCTTCCTGGCTAGGTGACTGCACTATTAACCTGTTCACATCACTTTATATCATACACTGCCACAACTCCTTGGCATTAGGAGGTTGTGAAGCAGTGTGTTCAAAACAGTTTTGTCTTCATCACTAAGTAGTTATGGATGATTCTTGACATGTCAGGTGTGCTTAAAATAAAACTTCTTTCCTATGCTTCAGTATTTTTGAATATGCATTCAGTTAAACATGTGCTAACAGGCAAACTTTTTAAAACACTCTTCTAATAGGGGTAGGGCAAAAGGCTGTATAAGTGAAGACGGAAGGCTTACAAACTTCTCTAGCAAGGGCTATGACACAGTAAGATGAACCTGCCAAAAATGTTACCAAATGCTGACCATTTGTAGCAAGTAGATTCAAAAGGCATCACACTGCTATGATGACTTTGCTCTTATCAAACAGTATGCTTAGTTCCGTTTTTTTTCCTTTTCCTTTTTTATTAAACAGAACACTATAAAGAATATGTGGCATTTTATCATTATTCATTTTGGGTGGCTGTAGAAGATAAAAGGGTCATTTAAGATCTATATGCCTTCTTTCAATAATTACTTTCTAAAGTAATCAGAATTGCCATCAGCCAATCGTTCCTTATGTTTTGAGAAAAGATCAGGATTCTGCTTGTGAGAGCATGACAATATGATGTGCTGCTTATTGTTCTGCCAAATGAATAGGAGATATTTTCCCACAACAGTGCAGGGAGATGAATTTCTGTAGTCATAAAGTCTAATAAAACTAATGAAGCTTCTATAGGCAAAACAAAAATATGGGTAGCTTCCGGTGGATTGGGCTCAAAATTTAGGATAAATAGTTCATTAAGAGTAGCTGTTTGATGTTTTCAAGACAATCAGGTAATTAGATTTACCTCTTTATAATCAGCTAATCTAGAATATTAAATATGAATATTTTTAACTAAGGATTTGGGGTAAGCATAAAAACCTGTCACATTTATGATGCTGTCATAACCTTAAAAATATTTGGTTTAATCAGATAACACAAGACTTTATGCACGGAGTTCACAATACTGTGGTTCTTTCTTACAAACCATAAAATGTATTCTTCTTGATTTTCAGCCCATTTAAAAAAAAAAAAACACACTTCTTCCACCTGAAGTAAACAAAACTGCTATTGAAATTTAAAAGCTTTAAATTCATAGAAATATCTTGTTTGCATTTCATGCAAAAGAACATTGTGTTACATGCCTTTCCCTCTGAGAAGCCTTTACAGGAGGTTTGTATTTGGCAGAGAGAGAACTGATAAGACTGAACAAATGGTCCTGTATGATATCCCGTTTGCTTTTTAATCTGTGAAAAGTCTACTAATCAGACAGAACGTGTCCAAAGAGCAAAAGAGATTTCTGCATTAACTCTGCATTAACTTCCAACAGTTCCATACATTTCTATGAGATGCTCTATCCCCACTTGCAGCTAGCCTGAAATCTATCATAAAAAAACCTGGTATCAATTCCACAGGCTGGCAGGCAGTGAAGACCAATCTAAGATAATTCAACCTCATTCAGGCCAATGGAATTTCTGGTTTAAAAAAAAAACGTAAATGTATGTCATATAGAAACAGTAAACTAAAGGCTGTAAATATAGATGTGTAAAAAGAAATCACTATATACACCTCTTTTATTTATGCCTTGTAAAATGCCTTCCTATTATGATTTATTAACTGTCAAGATGATAACCTACATAAATATGTTCTACATTCATAAATATGTTCTTCAGGAGAAAAAAGAAAAAAAATGTGAACAGCAGTAGCTTTCTATTAAGAAACACAAAAGCCATTTTTCCTGGCTGCTTGACACAGTAAATTGAAATGGGAAAACTAAATTTAAAAGAAGAGATAAAAAGACCAATATGAAATAGTACTGATCTAATTCCTCATTAAATACATTTTATATAGATTCAGTATTGCAAAACTGAAACGTGACCAACTCAAGCCCTACTCTGCCCTTAAACACTTCTATCAACGAGAACTACCTTAATGTAGTACCCAACTTAAAGCAGAAGAATCAGAACTTGTTACCTATTTCCATCATTTTTAATAGACCTTTTCCTTGCTTGCTGCATATCTAAAAAGCTACCAATATCTCAATTTAAGAAAACAACAGCTTACATTCTATAATAGTTCTAATTAAGAATCCCAAATCTACAAACAGAATTGAGTTCAATTTCAACTCAGTATCCAAATTTCTGGGTATTTCCATTGCATATTGAAAAACTGATCATGGAGGCGAAATCCTCAGTTGCAAAGCCTAAAACAGAAGACCTACCTTCTTGATGTTCAGTCACGTGCATTCAAAACTAAAGTGATGATTCTTTGCAGACCCCAATGAGCTTAGGTAACACAACTCTATGGTCTGATTTGCATGAGTTTTCTAAGTTCAGATCTGGCATTCTAACATCAATACACTTCATATTGCCATCAAAGAATCATCACTAATTTGATTCAGGCAAAAGCTATAATTACTTCCTGTGTTAACTTTTTTTTTCCTAAAAGTAGAGCTGATGTTAAATTACATATCTTGATGGCAGGACCAACAGGAGAAGAAATTAAACTATGCAGAAAACAGAACAGACTATTTAAACATCTTCAGTAAAGGATGGAAATGACCACAGAATTTTTATTTGTCTCCTAACTTTTTTTTCTTATTCCCTGTTAAACATATGTAAGTGCTTTAAGTCCAGATTCTAGCAAATAGCACTTAGAAGTTTTGTGTTCAGCATGGGTCTCTGAATACTTAATAGGGTTATTTTTTATTTATATTGCATGTGATAAGACCAAATTAGATCATTAAATTTTAACATTCCATGAAGGAATGATAATGCCTTTCTGATGATGTCAGAATAGTTAGTGTAAAACTTTCGCGTTGACTTTTCCAATGTGATCAGCATCTTATTTTACTGTGCAGATGTCACTCTACCAAATTATTATCAGATTGTTCCATCTTAAAGTAGATAATTCTATACCATATGTTTGTGTAGGAATTAAGATTCTTGCACTGGAACATGCCATATTGCTCTCTCTCACTAAAATACAGTTAAAGAATTAATGCTTAATAGATGCATGCAGTGAATGCTAGAGCTGCCGCTGGGAAGGACCTGACACAAAAAGGGGAACATTACTTGTTGTTCTTTTAAACTGTAACCGACCATATTGGAAAAACTAGCAATTTAAACTCAGGACTTGAACAACCACAAAATTACAACAGGGAAGATACAGGGACTGTGAATTACATTCTTTCATAAGTTGCCTTATCTATCTTCTGAGAAAACACAAAGTTTCTTCAGTTTCTGTTGACTTCAATGGAAGCTGAGGATGTACCATGCCTTGCAGAATCAGAAGCTCTGTGAATGTACGTAGCTTCAGGGGAAAGTAGAACTTGGCTCAAGAGAGACACAAAGAGAAGAAAATTTACGGTAAAAGAAATTCTAAATAAAGATTGCAACCTGGGTCAGAAACATTAGGTTTGAACCAAGTTCATCATAAGCACACGTGAAATGTTTGTGTCCCAGGAAAAAGCAGTAGCAAGATGACCTTCCTAAAATGAGATGCACATCTTCTTAACATCATTTTTCTGTGAAATATTCACTCATCAAATACCACACCTTCTACTCTGTGTACTCTAAAAAGGCAAAATGACCACTTCCAACTTCTTCACTATTGCATACAAACAAATACAGAAGGAACTGCAATGGATTTATTGTATGCTACGTCTTCTTTTTCAAGGATAACATTCTTAAGGACTATGTCTACTGCAGTAAACAGAACTGCTAAAAAGCTCTACCAAAATTTCACATTCTTCATCCAGTATCAAGTGGAATTAAATAAATCACCTAAAAAAGGCCTGCAACTACCACAGAAGTTTCCACAACTAACCTCTTATGCTAGGTACCTACCAAATGAGGCCCAGATCATGAAGATTATTTCCTTCTAATGTTTATTTCTTTCAGGCTGAAATTGGAAAAATTAAGAAAAAAAAGATACAAAGCAGTATACTGTAAGCACTAAAAGCCATCTATTCAAAGATACACTGGTTAATTTTCTTTTTTTTTTTAAGGACAGCTTTCAAGCAGGTTGAGATTTTATTACTGCTCCATTTCTGGGAATCGTAAAAAGCACTATTCCAGTTTAAGTAAAACCAAGTGGCTCTAATGACAAAATGAAAGCAGAATTAAGATGGCTATTTCTATCGCACAAGAAGTAAAAGGGGTTTTTTTTCCCTTTCTTGTCCTTCTGCTCTGGAACGCTGCATTCACGCCTGGGAAGAAGAAAAAGCCTAATTCATTCCTGTCATATGCTTTTGCAGTTCTAGTTACTGTCCACAGAATTACACCTACACCACACATCTTTTTCCCCACTTGACCTACCAGGTTGCCTGCTCTAATATGAAGAACAGAAAAAGTATTTTGTTCTGTCTTTCTAAACTATTTTTACAGAACACCAATCTGGAACTTCACTTCCACCAGGCATAAAAATTTAATGGTAATACTAGCCTAAATATACTCATAGGTTGCCTATGTGATTTGTTCATATTTGCACTGCAGTGAACACTTTCACACTTGCAAGGATAATGTTTGTAAACCCACCAGGTCTGCAACAGAATCAGAGGATTTGGTTACCCAAAAGTCAAGTACAGTTTGGTGTCCTGGACCCATCGAACAGACATATAAATTATGCCTAAAGGGAGAAAACCAGAAAGCTTAAAATGCAGTTATACATAAAATTGTAGCTTGCTTCTCAATCCCACTTCTATGCCTGTGCTATCTATTCAACTTCGCTCTAGTCAATAAATCAATTTTTTTTAATTTGCCTTCAAACCAGAATCCTCCCTGTTCTATAACTTTTTGAATTAATTTTTCTTGAACATTAATGATCAGAACTGCACAGTCTTTCAGATGAGTTTTAGTATGGTCTTCTACAGTGGCAGTGATACTTTCATATCACTTGTACAAAAACAAAACAAAAAGGTTGTTACTGGTACTATCTACAATTGCATTTCTTTTATTCAGTAACATCCTGTAGTTCTCACAGTTATCAGCTAAGTAGACACAAGGTCTCAACAGTACTTCATCACTTCTAACTGATGAGGTCTCAGGTGCCGGCAGCCATTCCTTTTACTTCTTCCCCAGAGGACTACCTTTTTAAATTACTAAACAAGCAAATGAAATTGAAGCATTTGACACTGTGGTGGCTCACATATGTCCATCAGAAGCTGCACCACGCCACCTTCCTAGTTCTGCAATGATATCCCTTAGCACTCAAAGACGTTCTTCTCCGCATTTGAGAAGATACACACATTAGTGGAGTGATAGGATTGCACAGTTGTGAGATGTCAATTTAGTAAAAAAAAGTCTCTCTCTCTCTCTCTCAAGTAAAAGTCTATGATTTCAGCATTTTAAAACAGTGGAGATTTATTCCTCAAACACAGTATAATAATAACTTTAAAATATTCATTATGTCAAACAGCAAAAAAATACCAATGGGGCAGTCCTGCTACCACCATTCCACACCCTTTTAGGCCCAGTTTTGATTCATAGCTTGAATACTTGTGCTCAAGATTTCCTACGCTTCCACCTGACTTTGTCTACACTCCTGTTACTCAAAAACTTTCATTTCCTCAGCTAGCATTTCTAGGTTTCTGGGAAACAGAAACAAACATTGAAAAGCAGCAACTATTTTACATTTGAATAAAATGAGAAACAGAGAGTACAACTGTAATAATTACAGGCAAAGGAATCCGTCTCAGATTTTTCTGCTTCACCTATTCGGACTCTTTTTCTGATGCATCCTGAAAGTTCATGATTCTCACAGCCTGCTAGCCGACAAAGGAGACAATGCTTAAATCTGTAACTGGGCTCAAATTATGCACTATACCTAGTCAGCCTGTCTCCAAGTCTTTATTTCAGAATCTATGACCAGTAACTAATAGAACCTTTCACAGCTCCTTTAAACCAAAGAAGGTTTTAATCTCAAAGAAAAGATAACTCTGAATGAAAAAACAATGTTTAATCAATGAAACATTGTCCACAGGTATCTGTTTTTCACAAGCTTAGCCCAGTTGCCTCAGTTCACGTGTGCAGTCTCAATTTCCACATCTGCCTGTTTTTCTGAGAATAATTCTCAAATATTTTCCAGACAACAACACTTTTATAACCTTTTCAATTGTCTGAATTAACCTCTCCAAGCCATTGCAAGCAAATACACCATTATGAGCCAGGCTTGGAAGACATGTTTTCTCAATTAAAAATGTATGCATTGTTTCTTATCCTGACAACTGGGAGATTTAGTTATTTAACCATAACAAAAGCCTCATGGCAACTCCTTTAACAGACTTGCTATTGAGTTACTATATTGTGTATGCAGCACATTTCCAACACAGTTACATGGCAGCCTTCTTGCTGCAAGATGAGGTCTCATACACTGGCACCAAGCTGCTCTGCATGTTTTACAGGCCTCAGTGCAAACATAAACTAAAGCCACTCCTATTTCCAAGTCATATACTATATTGAAGAGACTTTCATCTTTCCTCACATAAAAAGCACAGTGAGGTACAAGTGTAAAACATATACAGCACTACCATTAACCAGGTGATAAACATTATGAAAGTTACCAGTTGCAGGTGATGGGAAGACTTTAATATTTATCTTGTTTCCAGGTCTGGAATGTTCTTTTATATTTTACAACATGGTCTTCAATGAACACCAGTCAGTTGCTGTAATTTTAATACCACAGAATCACAGAACTGTAGGGGCTGGAAGAGACCTCTAGGGATCACCTAGTCCAACCCCCCTGCCGAAGCAGGGTCACCTACAGCAGGCTGCACAGGACCGCGTCCAGCCGGGTCTTGAATATCTTCAGAGAAGGAGACTCCACAGCTGCTCTGGGCAGCCTGTTTTAGTGCTCCAGCACCCTCAGAATAAAGAAATTCTTCCTCATATTCAGATGGAACTTCCCATGCTTCAGTTTGTGCCCACTGCCCCTCATCCTGAAAAAAGTCTGGCCCTATCCTCTTGACACCCACCCTCGAGATATTTATAAGCATTTAGGTCTCCTCTCAGCCTTGTCCAGGCTAAACAAGCCCAGCTCCCTCAGCCTTTCCTCATAGGAGAGATGCTCCAGTCCTCTAACCATCTTCATAGCCTTCCCCTGGACCCTCTCCAGAATTTCCTAATCTTTCTTGAACGGCCTTCCCCTGGACTCGCTCCAGAATTTCCTAATCTTTCTCAAACTGGGGAGACCAGAACTGGACACAGTACTCCAGATGGGGCCTCACTAGGGCTAAGTAGAGGGGGAGGAGAACCTCCCTTGACCTGCTGGCCTCACTCCTCCTAATACACCTCAGGATACCACTGGCCTTCATGGCAGCAAGAGCACACTGCTGGCTTATGGTCAACTTGTCACCCACCAGCACTCCCAGGTCCCCCTCTGCAGAGCTGCTCTCCAGCAGGTCAGTACCGAGCCTGCACTGGTGCTTGAGGTTATTCCTTCTCAGGTGCAGGACCCTCCATTGCCCTTGCTGAACTTCACCAGGTTCCTCTCTGCCCAACTCTCCAGCCTGTCCAGGTCTCGTTGAATGGCAACACAGCCTTCCAGTTTATCCACCGCTCCTCCCGGTTTTGCGTCATCAGCAAACTTGCTGAGGGTACACTCTGTCCCTTCATCCAGGTCATTGATGAGTACGCTGAACAAGATTGGGCCAAGTACTGACCCCTTGGGAGCATCACTAGTTACAGGCCTCCAACTAGACTCTGTGCCACTGATGACAACCCTCTGAGCTCTATCATTAATATAAAACAGTAACTCCTCCACAGACCAATTAATTGTCTTGACAGAACTTTGATGGCAATTTTGAAATCAAATCAAGATGCAAAAAAAAAAACAGGTAGCAAAGGTGATGTGTATTTCAATACATTACGTTCTCAGCAGCATCAAGAACACTTTCTATCTGTCAAGAATGGTCTTTTTTAGTTTATAGCAGCTAACTGCTAATTGATTTAAAATACAACAATTCATTCTAATATACTAGAACCCATGTATGTTCTTAAAAACTCAGCTACAGTATCACATTACTTTAATCCACGTTCCTATTTATAGAAGAAAATGACAGAATTCAGGTAACCAGCACCCAAAGGTACATTACTGAGAATCATGTGGATCGAACAAGTAACTATGGTATAGAAAAATCTGACACTATGTAATTTGTACTGAAACATAACATTAAATAAAAGCTACATTACAATTCAGTATTTTTAAGAGTCATATTCAATTTGGCCTTTTTATACAGTAGCTCAGAAATAATTGCAGAAGAAAATGCTACCACCCCACAGCCAAATTCTCATTGCAGAGATTTCTATTTTCTTTGGCTTTCATGTTCCAGTTTTAGAACTATTAAAAGATTCAGGAAACAGTTGAGTGTAATTATCACTTGGTCACAACTGGCAAAGGAATCTTCTGTTAATCACTGTTATCTCCAAAGTACCAGCATGACAGAACGTACAGCTAGGAACTATTTTAAACTCCAACTATAAAAACATACTTAGAAAATGGAAGACAGACGCATGGAAGACTTATTAAAAAGCACCGATTGAAGACATTTGTACTTCCTTCCACCTCTGAATGCTCAGACTTGTTTAAAGTCACTTAGAAATTTCCAGGTAATGTTTTCTGTTTCAGGAAATCATCAGTGCTTATCAGGCCATCACCCAAAGGAATCTAAACACACACAAATGACAAACTAGCTTGCTCTTCAGTTTGACCAAGGAACGTGTCAACTTACTTTTGCAGTGAAAGTGAATGGTGCTGCTCAGAGAAGACAGTTATTTTTTTAATCGCTCCTAACAGTATTTGTAACTCTGTCATCTGTAATAACGTAAAATAAACTGATACCACTGAATATACAATAAGAGTTGATCACCTACTCAAACATGGAAGAATGTCATTTTCCCTAATATCAGTTAGTGTATAACAATGACATAGCTTGTACATACAGTATGAAACCCTGTCAATAAACAGAGGTAGGATTATTAGCATGCAGTATTTGTCTGATCTGCTATATGTTACAAATCTTATATTCCACTCCTCTAGTTTTACAGAGACATGGCAACACTCTTGATGAACACTGTTAAGAGTTTGATAGTTAACACACAGAATGGGAAAATACAACATGGCACATAGCACACTTTCCTGCCCCAGGTTTAAGCCACCTGTGAAAAAACCCCCAGCACCATTCTCTTCATTTTGGAAGACTGATTTTTTTTTTTCAGTAGGGTGTTTTGAACCTTTACATGTTACTTCACTGCCCTGTTGACATAATACCTTTCATAAGGAGTGAGGAAGGAAAGTAGCACAGCACAGACCTCAGACTTCAGGAGAGCAGATTTCACCTTACTGAAGGAACTGGTTGATGGGATGCCACAGGAGGCAGATCCAGAGGATAAAGGAGCTCAAGAAAGCTGGCATATGCATATGCATCCTGCAAGTCCATGGATGGTCTATCCTGATACTCAGAAAAAACAGAATGTTTAAATGTAGCCAAAGCTCTCTTGGCTAAACAATAACTCAAGACTAAGCTCCAAAGCAACAAGGCAGCATATGGAACTTGGAGGTAGGGCAAGCCTGTAAGTGGAACTTCATGCACGTAGGGATGGTGTTATGAGAGCCAAAGCTCACCTAGACTTGACGCTTGTGAAGGCCATCAAATGGCAACAAGAAGAGCTTCTGCCACTGCTCTAGTAATAAAAGGCTGAGCAAGTAAAGTGTGTGCTCACTGCCGAATGAAGAGAGTGATGTAGTGACAGCCTCCTTCCGTGCCTAGTGATAGAGTAAAAGCAGGAGATGAACTACCGGCAGTAGGTGACAGCTGAGTCAAGAACTGCTGCCAAAACTCAACCCATCTAGTTCCATGCACTGGACAGCTGTATGCAAAGACCTGGCCAATATCATAGTGAGACTGCTTTATCTCATCTTTGAAATGTTGTGAAGATGACAGGGGAAAGGACTTGTGACTAGACAACAGCAAACACTGCACACATCTTCAAAAGCAGGCCAAAAGGGTGGTCCAGAAACTGCACACCAGTTGGCGTTCTTAGGTCTCAAGGGTAAAATCATGAAATGTGTCATCTTGGAATACACTTCTGGGCATCAAGGGTAAATCACTCCTGAACAATTTGATGACCTTCTCTGATAAAATGACCAAATCTGTGGTGGTCAGTGGATGTCATTCACCTCAACTTTAGCAAGGCTTTCAACACCGTCTCCCACCACACTCTTGCATTGAAGTTTAGACCTTACAGTGGTGGATGGACAACTACCTAGGTAAAGTACTCATCAGATCAACAGGCTAGAAGTGTTGTGGTTAGTGGGTCATAGTCTACATGAAGACCAGAAACAACCAGAGTATTGCAAGGGTCTGTCCTGGGACCTGACTAATATTTCTGTCAGGGACCTGGAGGAGGTGATGCAGTACACTGTCAAGTTTGCAGATGACACCAAGCTGGGGGACCAGCTGACATGCACGGGCAGGGCTGATGTTCAGAAAGACCCGGACAGGTAGAAAGAATGGGCTGACAGGAGCCTAATGAAATATAGTTTGTCCTTACAAATCTGGAATCCTGTCCCTGGGAAGGAAAAGGCCCTGGCAGTGACACAAGCTGGGGATGGACAGGCTGGGAAGCAGCTCAGTAGTGAAGACCCTGGGGGCCCTTGTGAGCAGCAGGGTGCAGGCCAGCCACACACCCTGGCATCAGCAAGGGCCAGCAGCATCTTGAGTTCTACAAACAGTAGGGTAGCCAGCAGGTTAAGGGAAGTTACAATCACTTTCTGCTCAGCACTCAGACCACACCAAGGTACTCTGTTCAATTCCCTCACTTTCTGAAAAATACAGATAAAAAGGAGTGAGATCAGCAGTTTCATCGCAGCAGTCAGGGAAAAAGAGCACAAGGAGGCTGAACGAAATGAGCTTATTTAGCCTGGAGGATGGCTGAGGTGGTTTCAGCAGGTAACCAACCGCAGCCCCCCACTTGAGAGGTTACCAAGAGAACAGAGCCAGAGTGGTGCATCACAGGAGGGTGAAAAGATGGTGGGCATTAAATGAAACACAAGAGGTGCAGTCTGGAGCTAAGGAGGAACCTTCTTCTCCATGAGGACAACCTGGTAGTGGAGCCAGGGCCCTGAATTACTCTATGGTCATATGAAACAAACAGTTGACAGCTGCATCTACTAATCTTTGCATGTCAGGCTTATACCAGTGTCCCAAAACAATAAACATACACTGCAAAGGCTAACTTCCACAAGGGTTAAAAGCCAGTAAATTTTCCCCATCAGTGATTATGGATAATGAATTTTGAAACTATTTATGCTATGCATTTCATTTTTAAAATGTCACTAGTTAACAAGAGAGGACAGATGAAAGAGATTTGGAGGTAAAATCCAAGAATGATTGCTTTACAAATCCACAGACTTACGGAACTGCATATTCTTCTGGAAGGGAGAAGTAGGAAATATTTTTCCCGTAACAGTGACAAAGTGTCATCACAAGAAGTAAAAAACCCAAGATAGCTCAGCAGGCCTAGTTAATGCACCTCATCTGATCTCTGAACAACAGGACTGAGGATGTCTCCTGGACTAATTTAAGACCTACCACGGCTGAACACAAGGAAATTTCAGCTGCTTAAATGTACTGGTTAACATGCATTTGAGTGAGGTTACAGTAAAATAGAGCGCAAAGACATATGATCTCTTCTCCTATATGGAATACTTAATTCTCATCACGTGGCCATTTTTCATATGCAATACCAGTGCAATTATAATTTGCCCACATTTTTAATGACTATTTATTCTGATCCTTCCTATTAAAATTATATCTTTAGTCATACACTATAACCAGGCTGCCTTTTGATAAAGTAGTTTTCTCAAATATTTTTAAGATTTCTTATTCCTCATTAGCCTTCATGACTACTTAGAGTGATACAGATCCTTGCTGCTTAAAAACTAACATAGTTTTTTTAAGAAAAAAAACAGTCTTTCTGAAGAAAAGAACTATGGTTAATAGCATCCACATTCAGATACAAAATTCCATGAAGGGGTGAATAATTGAATGATTCATTGTGTGCAACTTCTGCTATGGTTATATGCCTGCCCTCACGACATCCGAATGAATCGTGGCAGCTGGTGACTGGCTGTGTGGCATGCTGTAGTTCTGACCTACTGTGAGGCCTCAGCAATGGGACAGGAGCATGTTGTCAGAGATGGCAGAGCAGATGCCCTTTCTGCATTGACGGTCCAGATAGAAGCTACGCAAATACACTAGTCTGTAAATGGGAAGAAACAATTTAGGGTAAGAAAATGCAATCAAGGCTGAGGGAGAGAGAGTGGTAATACAATGGAATTTAGCAAAAAGACACAGTACAAAACTACTGCATACTTCTCTGTACTATGCTGAGGTAAAGCTGCCCCGGGACAGCGCAGCTACCAGTAGAGAGCTTGCACAGACCTTTCCTCTGACTATAATCTTTGTACACAGGACTTATTTTTGGTTCCAGAATCACAGAGTTTGTTGAAGGGGATTCTGAAGAATAAACAACTATCACAACCCAAACTTCTCCCACCTAACTATTCACTCTATCTTTCTAAAAAGCACGAGGTCTGAATCTGAGCATCTCTTCTGTACAGGCAGAGATGTTTTACACGGAAATCCCAGGCTTCCTCAACGTTTAGCAGCAAAATATACAGAAAGATTAGATTTAACATCTTTCCTGTGGCACAGTGACCTCAGTAACAGCAGTTTTATGCATAGCATTCATCATTCTTTTTCAGTGCACACTGACTTTGAAAGCCAAACCAAACAGACTCGGAGAACAGAGTAATAATTGGAAAGCATACAAGGGGGG
>Ga0065711_1042615_pt1 | contig 15261 bp, 5 predicted proteins | sample Hoacrofraction12_FD_59098 | JGI IMG/M metagenome (GOLD analysis project Ga0065711, IMG submission 59098) | Hoatzin crop microbial communities from Cojedes, Venezuela - Epithelial fraction 12 v2 (version 2) | ecosystem: Host-associated > Birds > Digestive system > Esophagus > Crop | place... | reverse complement strand
GGGGGGGGGGGCTGACAATCTGTACTTTGATAATGTCATATTAACATTACCGCAGTTATAAATGGAGCTGCAGAAAATACTTTAACATCCACAATACCATCCCCAATTCTCCTTTGGACTCCTTGCAGTAGACACCACCTTATGCACCCCACTGTCATGGGTCTCCAGCTCCTCTTTGTGGATGACAACAGTGGCTGCAGCAGAAACAGTTTGAGGGTTTCCAGCATTTTACCTCAGCACCTTTTCTGCTTGACCGTCTGTGTAACACTGCTAGCAACCCAGAGGCTGTGTTCAGTGCTGAGTTTAATCAGCGGTATGTATTTTACGTCCCATGCACTTTCTATGCCTCCAGAGGGCCCAAAAACTAAAACTTCCTTCAGAAGTTGTGAAAATTCCTTGTGTGCAGTTGGGAACAAAAATAATACCTTTGAGATTTTTTTTGTTGTTTGTAATTCAGCCATTGAAACAAATCCAGAAGAGGAAGAATAAGCATACAGTCTCTGACATGTCTACAGACTCATGCCAAGGAAGCAGTAGAAAATGGTTACACTGAACAGTGTGAAAATGTTTCACAGACCAACAAGGGTTTATCCAGGCCATTATTTATATGTCAAATGTATTTGCAGTCACGAAAGGTGTTTTTTGCATTCATCACAAAAAACGACATAGTTCTCATATAGACAGCATAATTTCTGGTCACATTTACACAGCATTCGCTTTTTATTTTGTCCAGAAAGTACAATACAGTGCTTATTTCTGATCTTCTTTTTCATATGTCATACTCTATATGTATAGTTACATAGGGTCTAGATTTCATCTAGTACCAATCCAATATTGCTAATGGCGTTAGTTTGTCACTTGTAATTTTCTGTTCTGTTAAGAAACAGAATCTGAAATGAACAGAAGCATTCAGAAATGGAAGTTTTTGTCTCAACTTAGACAGTCAAGTACTTGTAAATCTTTTTCAGAACTGAAGCAGCACAAATGCTCTGCAGCGTCAGTGGTTCAGAAACATGCATTTAGTGGTTCAATAAGGAGACCAAGGTGGTTCTTGAGCCTCAGCAGTGCAAAAAGCTGTAGCAGCTTGTAAAAGTCACAGAATGAAAAATTATCCAGAATCAACCATGTAACATATGATTCAGGCATTCTGAGTAAGAAATAAAGGTAAAGCTACTTAATTGGGAAAATGTACTGAGGCATCAGTATATGAACTTGTAAAAGGTAAGGTGGCAAAAAGATTCTGGAAAACCTGAAAAAGAGTAATTCTACTCTAACAGTAATAGATAATTAACAACTGTCATCATCCTTGCCTTGTTACCTGTACTCTGACTATGTAGTGAGGAAGAATGTTCTTCATCTTTTTTTCTTGGAGGTATTTTGAGATTTCTATTATAGATGTCCAAAATGGATTAAAATCAATACCATAGGTCATTAATTTCCAAATAATTTTAGCTTCTGCAAGTAATACAGAAGTAGAGAGCATACAATTAACTGATTTGTCCAAGACTGAAATGGAAGGAAAGGTGCAAGAACAGGAACTCTTTCTTGTTTGTGCTTAAATCAGAAAATTACAACGAAGTATATTAAAAATAATTTCCCTTCATGAAATTACCATTGCTGACATGGCATATAATTGTGGTCAGTAGTTTCATATTACAGTTTATATTCCATATTCATAAATGAAGTTTTAAAAGGATACTTATTAAACAGCAAAGCATAGCAATAAATTTAGGTATCTTGCTTCAGGTCATTAGTAATTGTCTGGGAACTACTAATTTCCCTCTTTTTATTTGAATTTAAATTGTACAATTTTTGAATTCAACTACTGCAAGTATCTTATATATTTCAGTTATACTTTTCCTTGAAATATCTGGCATTGGCCAGTATTAGAAATCAGCCAGATGAAACAGTTGGTTTGTCCTACTTATGACTAGCTGAGCATTTTTGTTGTCAAAATTTGAGATGTTGAAATACCACAGAGACTGTATTTCAGAAACTAGCATCCCATATTTTCTTCACATTACACTCAGTACAAAGGGTGCAAAAAGTATGTAAAGATTTTCTCATATCTTGAGAAGCAATGATCCTCGGTTGCATTCCACCAATATCCTGAACACTTTTTTTGTGGTGAAATTTGATGATTACACTGACAGCACAGAACAGAATATCTACCAAATATGAGAAAATATACTGACTACATTGGTTTTTATTGAAAAGCTAGTTATTGCTTGCGGAAGTACTGATAAAGGAAACACTCCTCTTCTGCATTTGTAGACAGTTTCAGTTTTGGAAGCATGAAAATTGTTACAGTGTTGTTTACTTCTTTTTCTGCTTCTTTAAGTCTTCTGAATAATCAAATACATCTTTTTAACACGCCATTTTGTTGTTAGCTACTGCTACACTTAGACTTAGCAAGTTTTTAGAGCTTAGTATCTACCCACTCAGATGGTGACTGGTTCTGGAGACAGATGCCTGAACCCTTCAGGCATTGCTCTATTTTGCTTTTGTATTTGCTGCGCTGCTGAAGTTCTGCTTCTGCAACTGCCACACTGTCAGGAATGAGGGCTTTCCTCTCAACTATCGCAGGTAAAGACTCAGAAATCAGTCTTCTGATGATCAACCAAGTAATCATGCCTTGAGATCAATGCTTTGTTTTAAAATTAAGTCACAGAGATGATCCCTAAAACATTATTCTGAGATAATAAAAAAGAATTCTTGTCACTGACTTTAACAAAGACGAATTTTATTATAGCAACAAATTAACTGCATCAGACAAAAAGCTCTTGAAGGAGACAGAAAAGTCTCTTGCTAGCTAAGTTTTGCATCCAAGTTTTTATCATTTAATAGCATTAGTGCTCAGGCCCCTTAGAAGAGTTATCCTCATATGAGACAATTCTGCAGTTAAAACATTCATTTAGGAAATGAAGGACTTCAAGACCCTCAGTTATTGTGAATTCCAAATTGCACTCAGACCTGCTCACAACTCAGGATTTTTTTTACAATATGCTTTCAACATCCATGAGATTAAATGCAATCCAGTAATCATGAGCAAATTATTTCCATAAATACTGATTATTTTCCTTGGCATAAAACGAACCTCACAGTCTAGAAATAACCTGGATGCTTTTATTTAAATACAGTGTTTAAGGCCCATGTACTCAAGGAATTGTAGACGCCTACTCTCCTGACATTTCACTAAGCATTACTTATTTTGCTCACTTTGGCAGAGGTGCCAAGTTTCTAGTGCACAAATCTAAAAATATCACCCTTCGCATTTCCTTATCATTACGCAATGCCCCGGACAACTGAAACACCACTTGCCTTGTAACTTACACCTCCATGAATAGTTAGGTCTCTGTTTTAACATTTCTCTGACTGATAAAATAGTAATAATGGTTAATGTTCAAATGATGTGATCCACCAGCTGCAAACAGGTGATTTTGTTTAAATAATAAACTAATTGAAGGTAATTGAACTGTAGTAATAATAGTAATATTTGTATTTATGCAACAGTAGCTCCATTTATATTTTAGTCTTATGGCAAATTTACTTTGTCTGTTTTCATTCATTTGATTTCCAAAATAATTGCCAGTAAAGACCTTTGCTTCTAATAAACCACATGAAGAAAGACCTTACCCATAAATTCAAAACTATTAAATATTTCTACCTTATTAGTTATATAACTACTCTAAAAGAAACTAAATTTAACTTATCCTCCCATACTAGAATATTCTTGTTAAGTTTAGGACAGCTTAACTCAAAAGAGTAAAGCACAGTTGTTAATGTTCAGTGTTGCTAGGCAGCACTACCTTTTAACAGTGCACAAGGGTAGTCTGAAGAGGAGGTCTATCCCTTATTAGGAAGGCTTGCAATTACTACAATTAATACCATTTAGGACACACGCATATGACTTTCAGTATGATCACTGCAAACAATACAGAAGGATTATCATTCACCAGCTTTTGGATTCACACTAACCTGCACAGGCTGCATATTAGATTTGAGTTACCTAAGCTGTACCTACTAGTATTAATTAATACTACATTTGAATATTCTTAGTCTCACACTCAGCTATCAGTTTCTACACATTCAATTTTTAAAATTATTTTTCAGAGAAGAAAACTTATTACTGGTTGAGGAATTCAAGAATCCCATGGAGTCAAAAAACTCTTCTACAACAGACTGAGAAATCTCACCTGTATCAGAATAAACCCATAGCAGCCTTATCCTGAATTTACAGACTGTACTTGTTGTGGGTTTGCCTCAATTTGCAACAAAAACACGCAATTACCCTCTTACTCCTTCTCCCTCCCTGGTGGGATGGGGAGGAGAATCAGTTTAACAGAATGGCAAAGGGAAAAGAAAACAACAATCAATAATAGTGATAAAAAGCATATACAACACACCGTTTTCTCACCACTCAATGTTCAGCTTGCTCCTGAGTAACAAAAACCTCTCTTCTAGCCAGCTCTCCACTTAAATACTGAGTGTGGCATCACATGGTATAGAATGTCCCATTCGATTGGCTGTTTGCGTCAGCCCAACCAGCTGCTTGTGAAAATTAACTCTATCCCAGCTGAACTCAGGACACTACATCAAATTTTTAAGTTAAAGACAGAATGATGTAGGAAATTGTTTTAGATGCTTAAATGGCTATAGTTCCACCTCTCTTATTGCGTAACCAGAGTGAAAATTCAGACTTGTTTGGTATAACTCTGGAACAAAATGTCTTTCACTTTATGGTTTAATAAGAGCAGAATTTATTTGTTTTCAAGATTTATTGGAGTATATCAAAACAGACAGTTGCAATATTGTCAATGTTATCACTGAATTCAGCACAATAGTGCATGAAAATGTAGCAAGTATACATATTTCCTGGTTTCATGAATATTCCTTAATTCACATATTTCAAGCGTAGATTACATCTACATCAAAAAATCTTGGCTGGAGAGAAAAGGGAAGGAGGCAAATGCCCTATTATTCAGTCAGTAAGTGTAAATAAAAAGTACAATTTACGGTGTACACCATTCTTTTCATGGCTGTGTTTGATGCAGAAGTGCTGACGCCAAACCTGTTTTTCAACTCCAAAGATGAAATAGGATAGCAGGATACTGTGCACAAGATAAATTTTTGGACAGTTGAATAGCAGATTGACAAAAAGGACATAAATGCATTTTGAATGAAAAGCAAAGGTCACTTCTCATCATTAATGGGTGTTTTCCAAATAACAATCTCTGTTTCTGTTGAGAACTCATCGTCAGAAAGTAGTGCAAGTTTCTGTCTTTGTTTTGAGTTCCTGAACTGAATAAGAAGTTGTGTTTCTCTAGAAAATAAGGACAACAAAGTTCATTTCTGGTAAGTGTTAAGTAACACATATCATATGTAGGGATCATTTTATACTCTATTTCCATAAAATACAGAGCTAAGTTATAGAATTAGATAAGAAAAAGATCCTTGTCTCTGTTTTGATAATTCGGATGATAACTGTTCTATGAATGCAGTTGAACTAAGATAAACAAACCCAGTGCACAAAAAGGATAAAGACTCATGAACAGAATACTATCACATTAGTGTGTAATCCAACACTGCAGTGTCAGCCAGGCTTTGCACAGAGCTGGGTATCTCAAATCTCAAAAAGATATAACAAATTTAGGGTCATTAGAGAAGTAGAATGTGAAAAAAATAGGAATGTGGAAAATTTTCCTTATAAGAATGAAAGCAGTATAACGTTTTCTGTATAATGGACAAACTATAAGCAGGGTCTAAAACCAGACCTATCCACAGAACTTAAAGTGAGATTCTGTCTTCTTGCTGTCTCAGACAACAAGAGTAACAGGTTTTCAGAAACACAAAGTAATAAGGTAAAAGTATTGCATGTAATGTGTAATTTATACTGTATGACTGCTATAGAAAATAAGGAGTGTCATAAACTGAATATATTTTCAAAAGGGATTGGCTGTGTATGTGGGGAATGAGTTATTAAAGTTACAGCAGTTGCTGTTTGCTAAAGATACTGAAACTTGTGCATCTTAGTTTACATTTATGAACTAACTAGTAGTTAAACATGAAAAACGCTATCCAACTAGGACATGCCCTAGCATTTTTCATGTCTTTGTTACAACATATCAATAGGGTGCTTCACACCAGCGTACTGGGGATTCTGCTATCATCCTCCAAAATACCTTGCCCTGTTCATTGCCAAAGATTCTACTTCTCTGAACAAAGACATCGAATTATATTACATAAAGCCTGATCCCCTCTTGTAAATCCCTTGTTCAAAGTAACTGTGAAAAATGCTTACTGTATGCAACTGCAGTATAAATATAATGGAAAATTATTTCCCACTAAATCTAGGACACAAAATTTTCGTGAGACCCCCAGAATGCTACTCAGAAAAGAGCAGTTAGGTCAATTGCCTTCCAAAATACAGTGCTAGAAGTCAAATTTCAGTCCTGACAAGGGAAAACATCCTATTGACTGAAGGTTTTGGGTTTTTTTTCTCTCAACAGGTGTCCTTTTTCTCCATCCCTGCACTAAAAGAGTGACTGATCATTACACATCTGTCTAGATTGAAACTTAGAATTTAACCATCCTGTTGTTGATGCATGAACTTCTACATTTCTCTTAGAACGAAAAGTGCACAATACAAAAACAAAAAAAGTCTTTTAAGATTTTAGGAGGAAAAAAAAATATTGAAGAAAGAGGGGGGAAGGCGGAAGAAAGAAGTTATTTTAACCTCGGTCTTACTCTGTGTCTGGGAAATCTGACACCTCTTTTTGCAGTGTAGAATTGATGGCGAGAATTTCCAAACAATTTCACTATCAGTGTAGCACTGCTCCTGACTTAGACAATGCAAGTTTAACCAACTCAATTCAAAAACGCTTAAACATTTTATTTTAATTGAAGGTGCAAATACTTTGACATTTATTATTTTTTTTTTCCCACTGAGTTTTCTGTACTTTTATCACTACTCTGTAAGGCCACATAGACAGCAGATTTGTGGTGTAGGGTAAATATGCCTCGTGAAACTAGTTTTTGTTATTTCCTGCTTGTTTTTCTGTCACAAATTTCTTCTCATCAGATCTGAAAAGTTATTCTTCTATCAGTTGTATGAAAATTAACAAAGAGAAGCAATCCATGCAGATAGTTCACAAACACCTTTTTTTTCCCATTTGCAGATATATTTTCATGGTAAAAAAGAGAGAAGGTGAAATCTAAACCACAGTGTAATTCTTGTCCATTTGATTCTCTTCCTACCTAGAAGGAGCCACATGGAGAGTAGATGTTTATATTCATCTATGGTAAACTGATGGTGTTTTGTTCCCATAATTGATTCGCCAGTTGTATATGGCTTCTGAACTGCTAAAGGCAGAAATATTTTTTTCTGGATACATTTGCATAATATCTAGATAGATAATATTACTGATGATGTATTTAGCATTCTTGAAATATAGTTCTAAAAGTGTTTTGGCATGCAAGAAAGATGGCTTTACAATCATTTCATACTTGGGCTAACTAAGATAAAAAGACAGTGAACAGTAGCAACGCTAGTTCTCCCTGGTTCTCTGTTCCCCAGTCCACTTGTCAATAAAAGCTTTGAAAAATGAAATCTGCTTTTCTCCATTCTTCATATTTCAGTGTTATTTAGCTCACCTTCAACTAGAACATACACTGCATGCCTACAAGCAGACCTGGATTATTCAACACAGGATTTCTAATGAAGCATCATTCACTGCCAGATATTCTGAAAATCTTAGACCATCTGGTTTCACAATACACTTGTAGCTGATTATCTGTTTAACAATTAATTAGGAACACATGTCAACAGTTGTGATAGCAGAATTGTTGACATTTGTCCTAAATGTCCAAAACAGATTCCAAAATAGGATGAAGTAATGAAACAGAAGGCAGCCTCCATTGGGATTAAGATGCTTTTTCCTTGTCTGAGAACGATACTTAAAAGCATTACATTATAGTTTTCAGTGAATGAGGTATCAAAAAATATGGTGTTCATGAAGCTCCTTCCCTTATTGGTTGTCTCTCCCTCTATCATGTTAAAGGTAATATACCTAGCTGACAACATAGATAAGGAACAAAACCAAAATGGCACAAGGTAAAGTAGAAAACACAATGAGATTCGGTTGCTTAAGGACCACTGAAATGTATTTTTATTTTCTCAGCAGAGTTAAATCTCTTTTCATGTTTCCACATAGAAGAAATGCTTGCAGCATTTATAGTTAAATAATTGTCCTTAGAAAAATACCAAACACGGATTTTTCTAAAAATGTCATCTTCACTTGAAAGTTACTTTTTCTTTCATACCATACTGTGACACTTTAAAACAATGACTGAGGGTAGCTTGTATGAGTACAAAACAATAAATTTTTGTGATGAAGCAGGTTATTGGACTTCTATTGGGCTGTTGCAACTGGCCACTTGCACACTCTAAGTCACTGAGAAATAAAATGTCTAAGCCACTTAGACTATTATTAGATTGTTATAAAAAAGTAGCTCAGTTAGAATGTAGTACCTTTTGAAACCAGAAGAAGCAAACATTGTCTAAATTATCCTTCCTCCAAAATTTGTTGTCAATCTGCGAATAGATTGTCATATGTTAATATTCTTTAAGAATAAGCCATTAATACAAAAAAAATCCTTCCTGTATCTGATACTAACCTTGCCCAGCAGATAAAAGGCACCATAAAACACTGAAGTTTAAAACTCAAAGAAGCTTTCACTTCTGTATATTATTTGGTAAAAGTATTTTTTCTAACAATGTTTTGCGTTCTGCGGTTTTACATTTTAGTTTCTTTAGCTGATGGTAAAATGGTCAATAGGGGTTAAGCACTCTATATTTGTGCTTATGCAGTTGACCACAAGTGGAAGGGCTTTATAACTGCCGAAAAGCCTTAAAAGTGTAACTGCTTGCTAATTTATTCTTTACAAACTGTAAATCTCATAGTATTATACTAAGCGTGAAGGTTACATGGTAACTTATCTTTGCAAAGCTTGATAATTTGTGCAAAATGGTAATCACTGTGGAGTTTTTGGTTTTGTGCACTGTGCTGAAGGGCTAAATTCTTTTCCCTGAGCAGCCCCTGGGATATCTGAATGGCTGTTTTATGCTGACTGTTTACACAGTTCTCTCTCCTACACTTTTCTCACTTAAACAGGCACAGTGTTAGTACTTGACAACACTTTAATGTCTTTTAAACCTGGTTGAGAAACATTAAATGTTACAACTCATGCCAAGAACTTCAGCTACTTTTGATATGAGACAGAAAAAAAATGCTAGCACTTTCTAGCAGCCTTATATAGTGGATAACACAAAATGCAGAACAGAGAAGAATCAAGTGCTTTTTGCCGAAGCTATAATTCATCCTAAATAGTGGTTCCAAGTTAAGTAATATCTACAACCTTGATGCTTAAACCTAGTCTGTAAAGAAATTTTCAGCCAGTATAATCATTAGTTAAGGGCCGGAGCAAGCAGAGGAAAGATCACAACAGCATATCTATGTGTATGTGTATACACACACAAATTTACATTTCCATACTAATTCAATAGGGATTTATACATTTGAACAAGCTATGTTAGCTGATTAGTTATATCAATTATATCAGCCTCAGTTATATTAGTCTAAACATGCTTCATTTCCCTACTCAAAGAAGAATAATTATAGCAACATAAAACATTGTATCAAATTCTTCACAATGTGTAATCTCTAACAATAGAAAGTTGTCACACTTCCTTAACTATGTTACTATAGATAAAGCTACACAATCTTCCAATTATTGACTTCAGCTGTAATGCGTAGCAAGCCTTGAATTACCAAAGTCTACGTTAATTATGTTTATAAGGTGAGGAATAAATTCTGATCTGGTCAAATATAATACACGCTTACAAACATGAAAAAGACTACACACAGTGTAGGCAGATGGAGACACAGATCCTTCTGCCAAAGATATACAGGAACACCTGCATTGATAGCCTTGCCAGCAGGAAAAAAAACAAAGATTATTTACTTAAGCAAGTTTGATGTATTATAGGCTTACACAGTAGTTGGTTTAAAAAGAAATTGCCGTTTTAAATGGATCTATGAATGACCGCTAGTACTGTCTTTTTCTGATATAGCAAACCAATTAGCCATGTTCTCTCCAGAAAGAAAAGTAATACTGTCATGTAAAATATGTCAAGGATTCCATTTAAGAGATCCTCCACCCGATTTGTTGTAAAAAAGCATTAATGTTTTCCCTGAAAAAGTTAGAGAGAGAACAAGAAAAAGAATGTGATCAAATTATACTTAAGTCTTCATACGTACAAGTCCATTATTGTAAATTCATCTTTATCTTTCACCAGCTTGCATCAAGTGGGAGTATTTTAATCTGCAGTGTAGATGGAGGCACTTCTTTCCTTTTAACTGCTATTACCCAGCTTATGATCATGATTAATGTTGGAAGATGCTAGAATTATAAAGATTAATTAGTAGTCAGAGCAATAAAAGTACATATCTTACATTAGCTGTGTGTCAGATTCCGAGAGTGAAGTTTTCAAATACAGAAATGAGATTAGAAAGTCACATTGCTTGATAGGTCAGGCAAGAATATGAAAATATAATTTTTTGTCTTTAGAAAGCTTTTGTGCTGATATGTAAAAATGGTAATGAGACTTCTTCCTCTTGATCAGAGCATCTTTTTAAGTTTGTAAAAACCCTTTAAGTGTTAATTAGGTAAGAATCCATCAAAAATCAAGTTAGGAACAATTAACACTTATTGTCACTGCTAAGGAAAATAAAAGGAAGGAGACATATCTGACAGCATGCAGAATTTTCCTGAGTTATTTTACTTGAAATAAATGCACATCAAAGTACTCTACTGTGCAAGAATTCAAAAATCCCACATTATAGCTTTTCCTTTATATAAATTAATTCTTATTCAAGCATAGACCAGATGTTCTTATGAAGAATAGCTAAAGATATGCTATGTTGTATGTCACTGTTTTTAGAAACAAAAATTTCCAGAGTAAGTTAAAACTCTTGGCAATGTTGTACACATATAGCCATAATTACAGTCAAAGATCAAGGGTGGGAGGCAGAGTGTGAGCATGTTTTTCCTGTTCTTTGTTAATATGAACACAACAGAGATCAAGTGAACGGTGACAACATGTTGCATTTCTGCTATTTTATTCTTAAAGCTCTTTAAAAACAAATGTATTGCCCATCAAAATACTTGCTTTATAAACTCAATGGGCATACACACCAACAAAATGACTTCTGTATGTCCTCTGTCAGTGGCAATGTGTTCACATTTGCATATGCTTCTTAGCTGCCTGGGAAGATGAGCAAATAGATTTCCACAAGACAATAAACTGTCATGAGGAACAAGAACACTGAATTTCTTACAAAAACTAATTTACAAGCCAGAAATGAAACGGGATTCTTTATTATTTTAGATATCTTCTTGTGAGGACTTAGCAATGAGAGATCAGAAGGGAACTCAGTAATAAAATATAATGCTGATAAGAGATTTTATATCATAGAAAATTCAATAGCAACAAAAAACACAGAAAGCAACAGCAAAGACCCAGGCAGACTATGATTGATATAAACAATTAATAATTTAATACCTGTCCTTGTCACAGTTCTTATGTCAGTGATCCCTAGTAACATATCTCTGTTTACGGTTTTATTTTCTCTTTCAGTCATCTTTCATTTTATTTGCCACTTACTGGGCTGATATTCACTTAAATTAATAGCTCTTCAAATAAGTAGCGCTATTAAGAAACTACAGAATATTTAACTCTAAAAACTGTATCATGTTAGAAGTTTTTCTGTTTTATCAAGAAATACATTTTACATCTCCTGCATATCTTACAGGACCATATATCCTGTAAAGTACACATTTGTCACTTGATAGCTTTCATCTGCAGGGTATTAGCCAGCCTGAAGTTTTCAGAGCCTTTATTCAAGTTCCTGTGTCTTCCAAACATAATCAGGTCATCCAAATTAATTAATATCTGTAGAAATTTTATGTCTCCTACAATTTTCCAAAAGAACTACTGAATCGTTCAAGGTGTTTTAAACCTACATTCATTTAAGCAGTCAAATAAAGGACAGATGAAAGCTGTCTACATTTTATAATCTTTTCCCAGGAGTTCTAGCCATACTCTCTTCAAAGTCCCAGAACTGGAAATCATTCATGCCATAAGTGGGCTAACAAGTAGACCAAGGAATCTTCTACATGTAGAATGGCATCCTTTAGCAGCATACACGTATTTAAGGTCAAGTATTTATACAGAAGTTGACCAAAATATTAGAAATTCTTCTTCCTGAGGAGTTCAAATAAAATGTTCTATTTCAAGATGAAATACAGGAATTTAAAGTAGCTCATCAAAACCAAATACAATTCTTTCCTCCAACCTCCACCATCACAAATTTAATATTAAATGAAGCAGAGCCTGAAGCCAGTTGTAGCTTCTCTCTCTCCTTAAAGGCTAGCTTTGACAATGACAGCTGACTGTCATTGCATCAAAATCCTCAGAGAGTTGGTAAATGAGATAGATTTCCCCACTAAAAGCACCTGTGAAGACAATTGTAAATTTGTCTTTCCTCTGGGGGTGGTGGGGGGGGGTGTGGGTAAACCTGGGTAGTTAAGTGTAGTCTGAATCACTTGCCCCCCGCCCCCCTCACCCCTGCCAAGTCTTTTTAACAATGAGAAAATAAATAAGAATAATATTAGACCGTCATGCCATAGAAGAATGATTGTCTTTTAGAAGCTGAAATCAAATTCAGACTTACATTGCAGCAGCCCAAGCATTAGACACTTGAGTTTCAGAATAGGACAAATTGCACTGAGAGGTCCTCGGTAGACTGACACATCTATACTGCACAGTATTCTATAATATTGTAGAACAACATTTCTGCACAGCCTGCTTGAAACAAGAGTGTTCCTGAATACTGGTTTTCATTTTCAGATGTCAATTTTGAGAGATATGTTGCATACTGTAGCAATGATCTGGACTGAGTGAGTGATTCTTCCTTTAAAAATGAATGTGCTGACTTAGACTGCTGGCAAAAAAAATTTGAGGCCTCTTCAGTAAAGAACCAAAAATCCCTTGAGGCCCTGCTGTGCTTAGGAAAAGTCAACAAGCAGTGTAAAGATAATACTTTTTCACATCAGGCTCTCCCCTCAGTCTTTTTTTTCAACATGACTAAATGCTTGTGTTCCAAACATGATCAATTATTTCACTATATCAGCCAGTGACTACACTCAGATGTTATCAGCTTTTTGTAAAGCAGCTTGCAAGAGGAAAAGATATAGACTTCTGAGGAAGTAGAGAGGATGCCATGGTGATAGCAAGGATACACAGTGTCCCTGGACATATATGCTCTTCTATAAACAAGTGGTACCTGTACCATGTGTGAAGCTTTGGAAATTCTTTACACTGGTGCAAAAAACAATGGATATTAATGAAAGGTTATTTTTTTATGGGCCTGGAGAGAAATAGAGTTGGACTTCTAGAAATGAAAGTTTCAAAACTTTCTACACTTGTGGAAACTTTGACTTTTCCCAACATCACATTTGATCACATTGACACTGAAGCAATCCTAAAATGAATGCAACAATTAACATTGCTTTAATCACTATTATAAACCTCCTGAGAGCAGTCACTGCAACAAAATTGGGATGTTAAATATATGAAAAAATAATTGCAGGTGCAACTAAACATGATAAATGATCAGACAACATCTTCCGCATGAAAAGAATATTAAACAGCTTTGCACTGTTGTCAGAGCCAAGATTATTAATGCATTGGCTTGTTTGTTTGAATAGACCATAGAGCAAGAGGACGGAGAATCTTTATAGACATCAAGCATGATCAGCACAAAGCTTTATAAAATTTTCCACACAAGTTTAAAACATAGGTATTTGTAAACTCTGGATAACAAAATACATGTCATGATACAGCATGATAGGGACCATCTGAGACTCTGTGAGGCAGGTTTTCATATGAACTTTAATATACTATGCAATTTCCTTTATGGAAATAAAGGGCTCACTGACTTCTGCTGGAAAGAATTTTGTGGATAAAGGCATCTACTGTCATCAGGAATAAAGATGGTGTGGCAAGCTTGTTAATTTGAAACCTGGTATTAACTATCTCCTACTCTTCTTTCAGCAAGTTTTTCTCCATAAAATGATGCAAAACAAAGAAAAAAAAAATCCTGGGAAAAGGAAAAATCAATAAGAGGTTGTAAAGTTGCGCTTTTATTCCTCTTCAGAACACTTTATAGAATGAAAGATAGAAATTGTGGTTATCATCGTCTTGGAAAAAAATATTTAAAATAAAAAAAAATTTATGCAAAAGTTATTACTGTCATTTGCTGCTACTTTTTCTAGTTAATGAGGAATTAGCTATCAGATATACATTTTTTATAATTTCTTCAAACTATTTTATCATAGAATCTTAAAATGTTTTGGGTTGGAAGAGAGCTTATAGATCATCTGGTTCCAACCCCCCTGTCATGGTCAGGGACACCTTCCACTAGACCAGGTTGCTCAAAGTCCCATCCAGCACTACAGGTCCTTCTAAAAAGGCCCTCTGCAGCTTTCTGGTAGGCCCCCTTCAGGTACTGAAAGGGCACAATAAGGTTTCCCTGGAGCCTTGTCTTCTCCAGGCTAAACAGCCCCAACTCTCTCACCCTTTCCTCATAGCAGAGGTGTTCCAGCCCTCTAATCATTTTTGTGGTCCTCCTCTGGACCCGCTCCAACAGGTCTATGTCTTCCCTGTGCTGAGGGCTCCAGAGCTGGATGCAGGACTCCAGATGAGGTCTCTCCAGAGTGGAGTCTCTACATAAGGGCATTATTCATCCATGGTGGCCTCCTGATGTTTTTGCCTGAATTCCTCTTTGTTGGAATGCATTTCTCCTGAGCTTGGAGGAGGTGATCCTTGAATATTACCCAGCTTTCTTGGGCCCTTCTTCCCTCAAGGGCTTTGTCCCATGGTACTTTACCCACCAGATCCCTGAAGAAGCCAAAGTCTGCTCTCCCAAAGTCCAGGCGAGTGAACTTGCTGTGAGCCCACCAAGCTGCCCTAAGGATCTTGAACTCCACCATTTCACAGTTACTGTGACGACGAGATCGCAGAAAGAAGTCCCAAGGCCATCAAAAGGGACTTCAGGGCACTGGGATGACTGGTTGAGGGATCAGGGGCGCAGGTGGTGTTTCCCTCCATCCCATCAGTGGCAGGGAACAGCACTGAAA
>Ga0065711_1042614_pt1 | contig 15261 bp, 7 predicted proteins | sample Hoacrofraction12_FD_59098 | JGI IMG/M metagenome (GOLD analysis project Ga0065711, IMG submission 59098) | Hoatzin crop microbial communities from Cojedes, Venezuela - Epithelial fraction 12 v2 (version 2) | ecosystem: Host-associated > Birds > Digestive system > Esophagus > Crop | place... | reverse complement strand
ATATTTGCACATGCTTTCTTGCAGACAGACACTATCACCGGCAATTCAAAAACCCTATATACCTGTTGCACAAATAAAACTGCACTGTTTAAGTAGCCAGTTGTCACAGTTTCTCACTGAACGCGACCAAGCATGGCCGTGCTAGTTCATGAGCACGACTGGACTGAAGGTGCAGACTGCTATTAGTGTATACAGAATCGTGGTAGTTTAATATACATACTAAACGCGACTGGACTGGTAGTGGCAAATTGGATATCACTCAGAATTTAAACCTAGCCGCACCTAGCCTCTCACTTCGGTGAAGAGAGTTAGAAAGCAAGGGGGTTTATTTTCTGCCAAATTAACGCGACAAAGTAAAAACATTTGCTAAGAGAATTCCTGATTAGTGAATGTAGTTAGAAAAGTGACTGAATTACCAGTAGGGCACGATGTTGTCCACTGCAAAAAAGTATGTTTTAGCGTCATCACTTTTGGAACAATAAATTCAATCCTAGTCTAATCCTCATAGGCTTCACCTTTGAAATGTCAGCTCTGAATACCCATTCTACTTGATTTACTAGTTTGCCACATTTAACGTTCAACATCAGAAGCCTGCCTGTTTACAGAGCCAGGTCAGGGGTTGGTAATGAAGAGACAAAACTACAGGATGTTGCAAAATGGACCTAGCAACACAGTCCAAGTGAGGATGAGTAATGCTACCTGCTTCTTCCAATGTGCGTCAAAACCAACCATCATTAAGACATTTGGACTGTCAATCTTAAGATTTGCAATGCTCAATAAGATTTTAAGTTATTCAAGGACAGAAAGAGTTATGATTCATAAAGAGGCTTTTAAGAAGATGAGTCTAAGCCCTGCACTGGAACAGCTCAGGTAGTGCTCTCACTGTAGCTTAGATAATCACTCGGGTCAATTAAAAGCTACAAAACTAGCTCTAAAGATTGCATGTGCACTTGTAACAGCTATTTATATTGTAGAGAGCCTAGCAGCCTCAGCTGAATGGGAGGCCCCAGTGTGCCATGCAGAACCCAAATATCTAGCAAAAGCATAGTTACCATTGCAAAGAGATTAGAAACTAAAACAGCAGGTTTATTATTTCTATTTTAGAGTTCAGAACTACAGACGCATGTCTGTCTCTGTTACATGTAATGTTCAGCAGCCCAGCTGCATTTACTCTCCTGTGCTCTGCTCTCTCCGGCAACCTCGAGCCCAGGTACCTCCTGAAGCACCCGCAGTGAGACAGGACCAGCCCCGGCAGGACCGACTGCCCCGGGACTTCACCCAGCCTCCGCAGCAGAGCAAGGACTCCTCACCTCCTGGTCCTCACCCACCGTTCTCCACAGAAACCCCACGCAGGTGACCAGTACCGTCACAGCCACTGAACTACAACTCACCAGTGGCTGCAGTCCTACTGGGGAGAAAGAGCTGCCTAAAAGAGCTAGGGTTTCTTGTTCCCACTTTCAGATTTAAAGTAAATACCAAACCAAAACATCGAGTCCTTTTCATCAAGAAGAAAGGAAAGTAAGGTTACAAGTTTATAAACAAAAGCTGAAAACTGCTGTTTTTTCAGGACACTGAGGCACTGGAGAACATCGTGTGTATTCATGGTGTGGACTGTACAAATAATTCAAAAATCAGTAACTGGAAAGCAGCATTTCTTTAATTCAATTGCTATTTTTCTTAACAGAATCATTTAAACTATATCCAAAAGCTCCACTACTGAAAGTGCTTTCCGACTCCTACTTTGAAGCAAGTCTAATAGCTGCAAACACCATGGATTTAAAAGGTCACTGCATAATCCAATCTCAGTGATTAACATTTTCCTTTGTAGTTATGACTATACTAAAATAATGATCCCAATTCACAGGACGATTAAACACGTCTACTAATTTTACTTCAGTAAAACAGGCTGAAGAATCTTTGTATAACCAAGCTAGCTGAAGCGCAATTCACAACACTTTTTCCTTCAAGGAAATTCATTTTGCCAGTTAAACAAAAAACCCTGTTCTTGTTAAAACCCAGCTTTTTCCTATTCAAAGCTGTGAAATAAGATTCCAATTTTAGCAGCTAATTCAGAGCCAACACCTCAGAACTACTTCTGAACGTTATTATCCTTCAGCCTGCTAATTTTAAGGCTCTCATTATTGCCCTGAGAGGCGTATAATCATTTACTGTAAGAGCTGCCATGCTGTTGGAGCCATTTGTACAAATACTCACTGGGATAAGTAAGTGCACTTGATAAGAGGTGAAAAACCCTGCAACTTCACAAAAATTATGCCCTCAGAGCCACTTGATATCCACAGTCATATCTTTCTGTGAGAAACATGATTTTAGCAGACTTCTCTTGATTTTTCTTAGACTTCATGTATTTCTCAGCAATAACTGGGACTGATTGCGTGAACAGACCGAAGAGCAATTAATATGTAATATTCTGCTTTAAAAAAAGTTTGTTCTTTCTTGCATATTTGCTACTCAATTTACATTTCATACTAATCAGTCATATGATTGAGCAGAAATATACTGATAGTACAAAGTTCCTTTTAATGAAGGAATATTAACCTCTTACCCTGAGGGACAATTAAAATAGTAATTAATGAAAGCAGATGGCAACTAGATCACAAAACTTAAGAGATTAATATCTTCCGTATTTCTTGTTTCTCAATTCATGCATTAAACACTGGTGGTCAGCTTGCCGAGTTTAATCTATATGACTAAATACATGCAAGTGGCGTGAGGAGAAAAAAGTCTAGCCGGCTTTTTTTGCAGTGTCACCTTATCTCACATTATGCTGCAGAGAAGGACAGAGGCAACAAAAGTGTCTGAACACCCATCCCACAATGCCATGCTAATCCCTCAGGATCCATGCAAGAAAAGGACCAAATCATGACAACAACCATTTTTTACATTTTGTTTTCCTTACACAAAGTCATGGGAGAGGCACAGACACAGCCTTACAGAGGCTCTGGCTCCAGAGGGCTGCTCTGACTCTGCTCCTGACGTGCTCTTGAAGCCCTCCAGCTTTTGGTCCCAGCCATGGAGCTGCAGAGGTAAGCTTCATGTTTTGTACCTGCAAGGTCAAGACACAGCTCTGGACGACTCTGCTCTTCCGATGGATTCCTTTACCCCTTGCTCCACCTCCTTCACCTTCTCTTTCCTTTTTTATGTGGCATGCTCTTCTAGAGCAAGATGCCAAACAATACATATAGCGAACAAAGGCATCACTTAGTGGTGCTACATTCGTGATCAAGCTGCATTTTTTGATGGAGAAAAGCATCCTGGCAGCTGTAACCAGTGCAACAAACAGGTGGGCCTCAAGGGTTTTACACAATTTTACAAGAAAGTCAACCTTGATACTAAATGCTAATTAATTCTGTGATTACTACCCAAGGAAACAAACCTGCCAGGGATGCTCACCTGGAAGCAGCAGAAGACTGATTCTCGGAAACTGAAGATACTTTTTCAGGCTCTTGACGTGACATGGAGTTAGGAAATAATTCAGAGCAGCTTGAAAGAATTGCTTAATGGGAAAGAAGATGTGAGACAAGTTCCAGCAAATTTGTATGACTAAGAACAGCACAGGTGTTTGCATAAAATGTTTGGGCTCTTTCAGGTAATTCCTCCCTCACTTGCCATCTTGAAAAGTATCTGTTCAGCTGCTGCAAGTGACAGGATGCTCACAGGACGAGGAGGTCTCGCACTCTGCTCTATTGAGGTGAACTAGCTGATGGCAGCAGTTTGTTCTGCAGTTCTTCCACTCCATCAGTTTGGATGGCCAGCAGCGGAGTTCATCCCAGCAAAATGAAAATCCCTGGTGCCAAGGAATAAAGTGACAGATTGGAACGGTCTATTTTAGAAAAGAACTGCCATGTCTAGTTAGTATCATACACGGATTCACTGCACAGTAACAAATGGATGCTGGACTGAGCTTGGAAACTAAAGCCAGAAGTATATTGAGGATTTCAGCCAGGAAAGGGAAGGAAAAATGCTTTTCTGCATAGAATTGCAGGGAGGAAGTACTCCTATTTTACTAACTTTCTCCATTTGCTCCCTTCAGTTCCTTTCAAGTTATCTTTTTAAGGACACAAGACACTAGCATAGATGATGCTATGCATAACCAAATTTGAAATTCAAGGGAAGCCGAGATTATTTGATGTAAGCAGCAAATCAATGGGTCCCTATTCCAATTCAGGTTTCACCATCTCACATAATCTTCTGCCACCGTACTGCATCTAACCTCTGTTGAAAAGAGCAATCACTATAGAAAGCTTTCATACAAAAATCCCCCATTCTCCCCACCCACCAAGCAAAACATTTTATCTCAATTCTTTTACAGCAAAACCAGGCGATTTAAACATGAATCCTAACAATGAAACCACGAGTCATCTGTTTCTTTCTGACTGATGATATTAATCTATTGTTCTAGTTATTGCTTTGTGCCACTATATCTTACTGCTTATGTTTGCGCCCATTGTTTCCACGTAAAAAACCCAATTTGATATACTCATGGGTGTTCGGACATAAGTCCAGAGTTGTTATACTGTAAGGTTATCATGGCATTACATACATTACCTGCCCACCAAAACACACTTGTGAGCAGACATCACTGAAAGCTGAAGGGTGACAGTATGCTACTACAGCTTCTGGTGGAAACAAGCAGGGATTGTTTTCATTTTCACATAGTCACGGGAAAATATTTTATTTAATTTTGTTTCCTACATTGGGCTTCCATTTTGAGACGTTTAATTCATTCACATTTGTTGTCACTTGTTAATGTATCAAAATTAAATGCATTACATCAAGTTTAATTTAAGTTATGGATTAAACGTATCAAAATGTATTCATGTTTATTATGAGTAAATGTGAAATCTAGTGTTACTAGTACAGCCTAGCTGAAAGAGAGAATCTGCCTCCTCTCACTGCAGCTCTGGCCAGCTAACTACCTTCAGTTGCAAGTCCAGTGAAAATTAACTGCTTCCAGGAACTACCCGTGTCCAAACCTCCATCTACATACAGCCTAGTCACTGACATTTAGCATCTGACCTACCCCTGGTTCAACACTAGAGAAAACCACTGCTTCAGGCACTCCACCTTATTAACTTCTGCTCCAGAATCAGCTATCTGTAACCTCTGCTTGCAACTCTGGCATCCATGTTTGCAAATTCAGAGCGTAAACTAGTACGTACCTGGATTATTACCATAATATTCTGGACAACTCCTTTCCATATTCTTGCCTGTGGTAACAATGTCCCAGACAGTCTTCCCATACTTCACTTTGTTTTGATGGGATTTCAAATAGTGCTGGGTAAAAGCACATGAAGTGCCAATATGATCACTTGAAAAAATCACATTTTATGGCCAGTACCAGAGTTTCAATAAAGGAGCTCTCAGCAACTAGAAATAGAGATGTAGATCATTTCTGAGAGAGCTCTTCAGCACAAGCAGTCTTCAGCTGAGCCAAATCATCAAGGAGATTATTCTACTGGCAATATTTGACATAGATATTTCACACAGAGGCTCTCAGAGGCTTCACATATTCCGACACACCATATATTCATACACATCTAGGCACAACTACTGTAAAGGCTAATCACTCAAGGGACGGTGAGCAACAATTCTCTGGTTACTGCAGCAAGTACTTTATGGGATGAGGGCTGAGCAGTGAGGGGGGAAACTAGCTGGGAAAAAAAGTAAAATATCAAACCGGCACTTAAAGAGATTCTGAAGGAATAGGGAAGCAGGGAAGACCCAGACACTTAAATAACCAGTCCTGAAGGACTCCCTTGAAGGGACTCTGCAGCTGAAATTCTTTGAGGAGGAAGAAGCTATTCTAATTATAATGACCTTATACACTCACTTGTATCTGACTCCACAAACCATACTGATGCTTGAACAAGTTAATAACATACAGGTAGGATTATATATATGTCCCTTTAGACAATTGGTCTACAACGAAGCATGGAGACACGGAGCATTCTTCAAATACTCTGGGAATGCTAAAACCAAAGTCCTCTCAAAAGACACAGCTCCCTTCACATAAGAACCCTTCCTCATTTTTGGTTTTGCTTTTTAACTTGCAGGTGAAACAAGTCACATACTGAAACAGTTTTCAGTGGCCCAGAAAAACAAGCATCTCTGAGTTAAACCAGTACACCAAGCTATGACTTACTGACTGAGGACACAGCGTCCTTACGCTTCGAGCAACACTGCTGTAAAGACTGTAACCTCTGGCAGAGAGGCATGGTACAAAACTGAAAGCAGTAACGCCTCAAGGTGCTTTTCCACAAGGCACCTTATCCCTTTATTAACTTTTCATCTTGTATTCTGACTTAATAAACTGTTGGGGTGCTCTGGAGCTTGTCCAGGGGCTGCCTTTGCACAGGACCTTTGCTATGTGACGAGTCCTCCATAAGTGCCACATTGTCAGAGACAAACATGAGCTTGCTCAGAGTTTAGCAGAAGGGAAGTCATGCGGTGGGGAGACCCAGAGAGCATAGTGGAGGAACTGCTCAGACAGGCCAGGAGATCTTTACCCCATCACACAGAAACACTCTGCTACAAAGTTACAGTTTCTACCTTAAAACAGACGGAGTTATTGGAAGAAACATTCGTATAAATTACATTTAGAGGGCCTGTGGTCAGAGTAGTACCTCCACTCATTACGTTTCCTTCAGAACTGCAGTTCCCCGTTTTCTGGGAAGAGCTGAGGGCCCTGCTGCTGCCGGGGGGTTGACGCTGCTGTGCTGTGACATCGCCCGGGAGCTCCGGATCAGCTCCGGCACTGAATGCACTGCACAGCCACCTTCGGCCGAATGCTGCTCTCCGGGCTGCCTGGGCAGGGGGAACACGTACCCCAAGGGGCAGGGGAACGGCTCGGAGGCCCGGGAGCATCAGCCGGGTGCCACTCGAGGGCAGCATTTCAGTAAAAAAAAACACACGGGAACAAAAACGAGGGCACCAAACTGCCGTAGTGTTTCAGCTCACTATGAAGATTTTGTTTGCGTGTTGATCCCAAAGCTTTCTGTAACTGTATGTACAGGGTGGCAATATAAGCAGAGTACTGAAGCATAAGCAATGAAGGAATAAGCGGTCAACACCAGATAAATACGAGCAGAGAATGTATGGCCACTCTAGGTAGCCTAGGTCTCAGCTACCAGAAGGCAAGGCAGATCACCCAGACCCCAGGCTTGCACCCTCCTCCCCAGCAGAAACAATTTACCCGAGAGAGGGAAAAAGTTAGTTTTCACTCAGATCCGCCAACTGTCTTCTACCAGATCACAGAAAGTTGTTGTACAATTGTGACTTTAAAAGCCAAGGAACAGCACCCACAAACTGTCAGGTTACAAATGATGACCCACTTGGTCCATCGTCTTCTTCTCACTTCCAGTAACACCATTATAATACTTCCAAGGCCAGCTCCTCACTGCCCAAAGCGAGAAGCCCGTAACAAAAAGCATGAACACTGCTGGATTAGTGCCCTATTCACAACAGCTAAAAACAGTCACAGGACAAAAACATACTCCAGTTTTGGACACTGAATGACAACATGAGCTACCAGGCCAATTAGACCAAATTTCTATTTTCTTCCTGTGGGAATATTTTAACTAGTAAACATCCTGGAAGGCAAAGAGAGCCCTGGGAATGGAAACTTGCTACACAGCTTCAAATGCACCCTTGTGACTGTTTTGTCATCTTATTTAAACAGTAGCTTTCCTTCTCACTAGTGACAGGCTGCTCTCAGAGGAGCATCACAAGGGCCACCACCTCCAAGCCTGGGAAGCCAGAGCCTGAGGCAGCCTCTGCACGCAATGCAGACAGGTAATTTCGGAAGTGACTCACAGCAAAAACCTAAATTGAGTTGCTCTTTCCAAGGAAAGAGTTAAACTTTGTTTTTCTACGAAGGAAAATATTCAGACACAAAATCCCCTCCCCATTCTTTTTAACTGCTGCTTTTTCTAAGGGCTTTTTCCTCTAGACACGTGTACCTTGCAAGCAGACATCGCAAGAGTAAGCATCTGTATGCTTCTCTGAGCTCTTCTTTCAAGTGGGCAGGGGACTGTTGGGATACCTGCGGGCAGCTGAAGAGTTACAGCTTGACTTTCAAAGTTACACTCTTGCTCGTCTAAGTGGCTCCACAGACTGAAGCAAACTGGAGTTTACGGGACAGACCAAGTCTACTGGGAGTTCAGATTCTGTCTCAGACTATTTCTACTCCAGAGCTGAAGCCAGATCCAACCTGAAGGAGAAAGGGCAACAAAAAGATGGAAATGTAGGATGAGGATGGACAGTTAAGAGAAATACAGTCAATCAGCAGGCATAAGGGAGAATAAGTATAGTTTAGTAGGTAGCACATGGAGATGAAAAGCTCTACATTCTGATCTAGATTTTTGCATGTCTGCTGACTTCATTGATGTTCTTGGGGAATTTCTGGACAGCGTCTTTGGATTCCCTGATGAAGCAGTTTGAGGGACACTTTGATAAAGGACAGACCTCTGAAATCGCTGGTTGATTGCTATTGTACTGAACCCTAAGATTGAGGGAAGGGTTAAAATGGCTGTTTGATTTTTTTTTTTAAGTCTTCCTGACCTAAAACAAATCTAAAAGTATGTACAAAATAAACAAGTTATTCTTGACCTGTTAGAACATGTTATACAAAACTGTTGGTAAAAATAAGCCCCCAAAAAAGGAACTGTAATAACATATACAAGTGAAGCAGTCTTTTCCTCTGTGGTTCTTCACTTAATTAAGAAAGTTGCCTTTGGCGCTAGACAGAGCTGTGACTGGAACTACTTTGGCAAAGTGAGGTGCATAAATGACACTAAAGAAAAAACACCCACTCTGACAAATGAATATTGAATTTTGTTTCTTTAGTATCTGTATGAATAAACCATCTCTAGTGGTGAATCACCTGTTTACAGATTTTCCAATAAAATATTCTCCAACCAAAAATGTTGAGAGTGAAAAAGTGACTCACAGAGAAGTAATGGGATGAAGACAAGACGCTTCCTTCTTACCATCCCTCTGGCTGTTTTGCACAGCTTTCCCACATGACACGGCTGTCTTTTTTATGCTCATTGTTGGGTTTACACATCAGTGGAGATGCCATTAACTATCATATTACATCCAGATTTATTATATTCATTGCTTTTTAAATTAAAAGAGGCCAAAGCACAGGTTAATTGCACTGAATTTGAATTCAGCAGGGAAAGGAAGACATTATTGATAACTTGGCACCAGCAGGCTCAGCTGTGATGGCAGAGTGGGATAATGGTGAGGATTCTGAACACAGAGGCCTTACCTGGGGTGCAGGTCTCTGTGAACAGAGGACACTTATGGGGAGCAGCAGTTAGTATGGACTGGTGAGGCAGCGTGAATAGAAACATACAGAAGCTAAATTACAAACATGTTTGAATGCAGAAGTATTCTGTAATGACTAATATTCTAATGCAATATGCAAGACCTGATTTTGACATTAATTTCACTCTAGAAATTGAAACCAAATATGGTGTCATGAGGTCCAACAATACACAGTCAGCTGTTCAGGGGTCACTTAAAAAGTTGTCGGTTCTTCACACATCTCTACCTCCATGTTTTCAACGCTATTTTTGGCATCCCTTTCTGCACTCCTCCCCTTCCAAAACAAGCATGATGTGCTGCCATTGTCTTGCAGCAGGGTTTACACAGACAACAACAGCTAAGCAACACAAGGCACCACCACCTGCAAATCTATAAGCCACCCTGGGAGGTAAAACACACATTGCCAGTATCTCCTGCCACTAATGCACTGACTGAACAGTGTAAAAGGGACCATGCTATCCATGCATTAAGCAGCTCGTCAACATGCATCCATTTGCTACGCATAATTTGATGTTGCATACATCATCAGGACATGAATTTAACGAAGGCTATAACCTGATGTTTTAGGTGTAAACTGAATACATTTAACACAGAAGTTGTTGAAGGACAGCAGATACTGTCCCAGGACACCTTTCTAACAGTTGCTTCTTAGTGTAGAACCACGTTTTATGTAGTTTATGATGTTAATGGATATATGCTGCTGCTGCTTCAAATGTTTTCGCCTTCAGTACTGTCGATCTCACTGTCTCATAACTTACTCACCAGAAAGAGCTGTAAACAGTTTGATTTCAAGGATGTTATGACCTAAAGGAAAAGTTCACAAAAATTAAGAAGGCTAAGAAAAGACCTGATCAAAAAGAGAGCCTGAAGGCCAGAGGCTGTCCCTCAAGAGCCACAGGACCGCTTGTCCCACTGTCCTTCAATGAAGTGTCAGCAGCAAGCCCCTGCCTGCCAAGGCCCCAGTGCTGTGCTGGGTACTGCCTGCTGGCCCTGTGACCCGAGGTCTAACACAGCCATGGATGAGCCCCTCCCCAATGCAGATGTGCAAAACACGGTGATTCCATCTTGCGTGTTCAGCCCACCTATTTTAAGTGGAAACAACCATGAATTGCCCAAGAACTCCCTGCCCTTTCAGCATGCACAGAAGTGAAACAAATGAAAACGAATATCAGTCAAAAGCTGTAGTGAGGAAGAAGAGGCTGACTGGCATATTGTTCTCCAGCAGCTCACACCAAAAGTCACAGGGCTGGAGGAAACGGAACACATCTGTGATAGCACAGGCCAGCCCTCGCCATGGCACCCACACCACTTGCATCCCTTCCTGGGCAAGACTGCTCCTACCAGCACGGGACTTGCATCGCTCACATTACTAAGTAGCAGGTGATGGATAAGTAAAGCTAGAGGCAATGAAGAATGATAATAATGCACTACAGTGCAGCGTACACAGATATTCAGCTTCTGCAAATGGTAGGAAAGGGGAATAAATAAAGCTTCACTGACACTTCATACAAAGCCAAAAAAGCTCTGAGAATGCAAACTCACAGCACATGATGTTGCAACACCGTCTTGTAACCTTATTACAGAAACCCATAGTAACCCCTGCTAAAATCATCAAATACTAACAAGGGCTCACAGCTGCTACTGCTACATAATGGCCTTACTTTGATGAGGAATATGTGCACAGCTTAAGTAATGTCCATCAGTTCAGACCAGCCTACTTTCCTTTTGAAATTCATGCAGGACCCTTTGTCCTTGCTGCAATTAACTGCAGAACCCAAGGCTATTATTCTTAAAAGGCAGGATTTGTCTCTGATCTTTGACCTACATTACATTTTTTTGTATCAGAGGTTGCAACATAAGCAGAGGTGGACCACTCATTACCGGGGGCAGCCTTCTTTTTGTCTATTCTGTCCTAATTACTGTGAATCTGCCCACACATATAGCCCACAAGGATAGGTTTTTTATTGTTCCTGAAATTAAAAAGTTCCTGTCCTACATCAGTACAACTATTATAAATTGTAATGTCCCTGACTTACGTCATAAACATCAAAGTTAGGAAATGCTTGCTGTTTCATTTAACTCTTTAATAAGCACATTTGGGTTTCTTTCCTGACGAAGCAGCTGATGAATATCTGATAATTAACAGAATTATTATCTAGCTAGAAGCTGTTCTCTTCGCTACTTACTTTGCCATTAAATTCATATGGGCCACCTTAACTAGATTGGGTTGATACTGATCTCTATTTTAGAAGATTGATGACTTTAGTCGGTTGACGTATATAATATTTGAAATAAATTAAGACCACTGTGCACTCACTGATCTAGATACGGATGAGTTTCAATGATAAAAGTGGCAGCTAAGTATCCAGTAGTAACTGGAAGTCAATGGACTGCATAGACTTGAATACTGTTGGTTATTTAGAAAATTCATCTTGAAGCTCTACTGAAAAGAAAACGCTTATCCTCAGAACAAATTCAGAAAGACAGAAGAGATAGTGAGAGTTCCTAAACTGAATGATTCATTAGAATTACCTTTAACTACTGCTTCATGAGTAAATATTGTAATATTAGGTCCCATACATCTTTCTGCCCTTATCCAATTCCTGTACCAGGATTTTAAATCAGAATGCAAAGCTAGTATTATCTACTCTGAACACGATCCTGAGAAAAAAAAAATGCAGAAAGGGGTTTCCCCTTCTTCAGACTCAGCTCTGAGGAACCATTAGGTCAGGCAGGCACTCCACAATGCTGAGGTGAGGTCTCTGAAATCAAAGCTTTCATTTTTAAAAGTATGTCTCTAGCTGCTACAGTTGCAGCAACAACCTCCCAAATGCGAAATGAGTAATAGATGTGATGGTGCCTGCCAGTCTTGGCACAGTTATTCTGAGGAGGGAACTCCTCTGTCCTGTGTAAGTCTGATGAGACTGTCAAGTCCTATCCCCTGTTACATGACTTCAGTGCTAACATTATCTAAATAATTACTGATTTTAGTGTACAGCTCCTTGGAACTGGAAGCCACTGTGGGGAAAGACATCACAGAAGCAGTAATGAGGAAATAGGAAAGACAGAAGAGAACAGGGGGGAAGCGGAGTCAGTAGTGCCAAGAGACTCCCTAGCTGAACAGAGTGTCACGATCAGGCAGCAAAGCAATAAATTAAAACTAATTGCCACATAGGCCCTGCCCTTTGGGGATTACCCATGTATGTCAGTAAGCTGCTGATTCAGAGATCAGGAAGGAGAATATCTCTATGTGGAAGTGAGAGTCCCAAAGCTATAGCAGGGACTCTTTCTAAAGTCGCAAGTCTGACGTCCCTACATCGAAGGCTGGCACCTTGAGGGCTGGACAACCAGTGCAAACCACTCCTTCCTGCAGCCTGCCAGAGGAGCTTGACAGCTTGCCTGGAGTCAGGCAGGGGACGCCCAGCACGCAGGCAGTGCAGGCACGATGCCAGTTTGCACTGCAGTGCCGACTCCAGTCCCGAGTACGACACTGCCAAGCAAGTGAGCTCCAGCTTCTACCAAGGTCACACAGGGGCTGACAACTAACAACCTCTCAGAGCCTCTCGTCCTAAAACCGAGAAACCCTGGGCAAGCTAGCATTTCCCTCAGCTTTCACAAGACCATAGACCACGCCACGAAGATATTTCAGTAGCATGAACACATTCTCACTGCTAACAAAATTTTCTTCCTAAAAAATGTAGTCTCATTAGCAAGACACTTCTAGTTTCTTCTGTAACTCATTTTGAATGCATATTAAAAATACAGGTAACAAATGGGTTACCTAACTTAAGTTCTGACTCAAATTTTTAACTCATTTTTTGGTTTGGAGAGTATTCACTTGGTATAAAGGCAGACAGCTAATCAGATCAAGTCTTCGCAACATCCTAGATTCAAACATTCCTCTTGCTATAATAGGGATTTTGGGGTAAGAAACAAACATCTCCACAAACTGCTGATGCAGAGAAAAGACAGTCCAGCAACTCTAGAAGAAACAACCCATACATATCCTTGAAAAGCTTTCAACATTAAAATATCTGTGGTATCTTCATAGCAAGGGATGCAAGGGATGCTGCTGCTGTTCTCAGAGTTGTGACAGCTGATTTGAAGTCTATTGCACACACTTCGCACATAGACTTTAGGGTAACGTTAGAGTGAATAATACTGTCTAATGTTAGTGCACCTGTCAAACACATTTTCAAACTAATTGATATTGCATGTTCAACTCATTGTATCCATGATTTTAAACAACAGTTCCATTTTATTGAACTGCAGCTCCCCTTTGCTAAAAGCCACTTTAGCTGAAGTAACTGGTCTGAGTAACTCCAGCCCTAAGCAGGCATCCAGATGTTTGTCATTTCCATTCATCAGCCTTAAGAGGCTGAAGCTGAGCCAGGACTCCACGCTGCACACACAGTAGATGCTTTCAATAAATGCTGACCTGCAGGTCAGCTCTTTTGCTAGGTGGGTCACAGCTGAACTGCTGATGCAGCCCAGCAGATCAAGTTGTTTCTCAAGGAACTGAAAGCACGGAGATGTCACAGTTTGGTGATCTCTTTCTACAGCTGGTATAACCTCAACTGGACATCCCTGTTGGAGCCTCCAACTTCCAAACTATATTGTAGCCTGCAGAAAAATTAAAGTGAACCTTTTCTTCCTGTCAATTTATAGAATTTCTTGTAGTGCCCTGATCTGTCTACACACTGCCTGCAGTTCCCCTGTTTGGACACTCTGGGATTGTCACGCTGGCTTCTCTCGTGTGACGGTGGGGTGCTGATGTGTCATTCCTTATCAGGAACTTGTGCATCTTGCAGGGCAGCTTTTACGTTTTCCTGTCTTATGCTTGGAAACTTGTAGCCAGATTAGCAACATTTGTCAGATCTGCCTTGATTTTTGCACTGTATTCCTTAGAGAGACTCCATGATCCACCCACTGAACATCATCTAAAAACCACAACTAGATATTATGTCAGTTGATGAATTTTATTTTTCCAAGTAATTATGCAAACACATACCGGGCTGAGGAATGCTGAGGTTATCACATGCACGTCTTTTTTGCTGAAGTTTAAGCCAGATGTCTACCTTTCTAGGACCTACCAGGAGAACAACGGTACCGCACTAGGTGTTTGTTACACACACCAGTTCCCAGAATCGCAGTGTGGCTGAGGCTGGCAGTGACCTCTGAAGGGCCCTGCTCAAGCACAGTCCCCTACAGCAGGCTGCTCCAGACACGTCTGGGTGCTCTGGCACAAACTGGGCCCATACCAGACACACACGCACACACCATCTGTACAGCCCACACAGCTTTGGTCAAACAGCTCCAGCTCAGTAACAATAGTTCAGCTTTCAAAGAAAGCCTACACGCACATTTCTTGGTGAGAAGTGCTCACTTGTGACACGTCTTCATTTTAAAATAACACCGATATCTGAAGACGTAACTTGTTAGTCAAGAAATCTATTTTTGTGCCCAAACCCGCTCCTTTTCACGCTCTCCTTGCTTCTCAGTCCGCTGACACACTACGCGCTCCCGAGGCTCTGCCCGAGCGGCCGGCTGCAGCCTCAACAGCCACCAGCACTCTGTGCTCGCTCCTGCCCAGCTGGCAGCAGAGCGACCAGCGGGCTCCACCGCAGCGGCGGAGCTCCCGGGGCCCAGCCCAAGGGCACGCACCCATTCTCCTCAGCGAGGGACCAGGAACTCCCCGCAGCCAGGCCCGTGCCCGCGGCCTCTCCCGGCTCGGCCCTCGGGGCCGCAGCCACACGCCGAGGAGCTTCCAGGGGAGAGCGGGGAAGAGGGCGCTGGCCTGCGGGGAGGTGCGGTCCCAACGCGAGGTGCGTGGCAGCGAGCACCGCCCTGCGCCGGGCAGCTCCCTGCTCCCCGCCGGGCCCGGCCTCACCGCAGCCACCGGCCCTCGAG
>Ga0065711_1042613_pt1 | contig 15262 bp, 10 predicted proteins | sample Hoacrofraction12_FD_59098 | JGI IMG/M metagenome (GOLD analysis project Ga0065711, IMG submission 59098) | Hoatzin crop microbial communities from Cojedes, Venezuela - Epithelial fraction 12 v2 (version 2) | ecosystem: Host-associated > Birds > Digestive system > Esophagus > Crop | place... | reverse complement strand
TGGGACGCCTCTCTGAGTAACTCGCAAACGGCCTGGGCTGATCTCCTCAAGACTCAACCTTTGCCCACTGAGAAATCATTTGATTTGAAGTGAGTATTTCACTGAACTCGAGGGCAATTTTTGCATGAGTGTGCGTATGAATTGATTCAACATAATATTCTATTACTGTAATTGTAATAGCAAATTCTTTTTAATCACTTAGTAAATGTGAACTAGTGATTACTAACTGCTAAATTCCTGTGATTCTCTTTCTCTCCTTAAACTGTGAACATGCCCTGAATTATTGCTAAACATATCCCTTAGACATGAACTGTGTGGCACGAATAGATGAAATTAGTCATGACTATCATCATGAGGGTGAGTAGCCATAATATTCCGACCGCTCTTTCCTGAATAAAACGAATCTGTTTCATAAGTAAAGACAGACCTAACATTAGCCTAGATCAGTCAAAGTCTATCCTCATGCACTGAATGAAACAGGGACAATTTTATCACTTAAATGCAAATGAAAATTGTGTGTTACTCTTTCAACTCAATAAATCTTTTCAAATTAAGTATCCAACAAATCTTTAGTATGAAAATGCTATTTCATATTATCAGATAATTCTTTAAGTTCAGGTGTGAAATGGAAAGCAATCCTGAATGAATATAATTTAAAGGGAGGTGGTTATCATTTTGGTGTTAAAAAAATGATCTTTGCTTGATGTCATTTCACTGAAAAGAAACAGTACAAGCAGCACCTTACACATGTACCTGCCACAATACTAAATGGTAAATAACATCAAATTTGAAATAAAATGAAAATGATAAATATAATTGGATTGCACTTCACCTTTTTCTGGCTATCAAAACAAAATGAAGATTAAAGTGATTTGAATAGTTTACGGCACTCTTGAGTGCAGACGGTTTTAATAATGTCATTAAATTTCACAAACATGATTTAACTAGCTAAAAATCACTTTTACAAAATCTCACCTCTCAGTTTCTACCTTTGCCCAACTAGTGTAGTCATCCCCTTTTCACCTATTGGCAAGCAATAACAAAATCTTTATTAATTTTGGGTTGCTGAATGAGCACTTGTCACTTTATGTGACAAATAACTTTATGTGACTGGCAATATCAGACTTCAAACCAGTTGTGACATTAGAAAAATGTTATGCTAACTGCATGTCATCCACAGTGCTTTGCTTAGCTGCTGCAGCATCAGACAGGGCCACCTAGCCATCGTAAAAGCCCGATGGCTTGGGTTCCCTCCTAGAGATGGACAGCTTGTTACTGAGTATTGCCTGTGTTTCATGGCTTCTGCAGTGTATATGGCTGTTGCAGGCTAATGCTGGACACAGTAATGACCCCTCTAATCTTAAAAAACAGACCCATAGGGATGAAGAATTAATGTCTGAGTGAATGACAGTCAGCATCAAAATCTGGAAATGGCTGATTGGCCACAATATGTCAATTTGTCAATTGCTGTCCACTACTGTTTTGGAATTACTGGGGCTCTCTTGATTGTGTCAAATGTAGGAAGAATACCTTAGAGCTCATTCCTGTACATTAGTGCCTCTTCTAGACCACCTCTTGGAAATACTTCAGATTATCTGTATTGATGTAATGCTCAGAAAAAATAGTGGAGTCTGTCTAGGAGCAGGCATTTCAATGGAGTAAGTGCTTGTATTAACAGTGTATTTACACTTTCTTGTGAGAGTGCAATTGCCTGTTTTTTATAACGTGCTATTTGGGTGGGAAAAAAACACTTCACTACTTGTGAGAAAGTGTAATGCAGGTTTTTTCTGGGGGGGTGAAGTCTAACACTTGTAAAGTGCATTTCAGTTAACTCTGAAAAATGAAACCTCTGCAGAAAGCCTTATATCAGGACTCATTTCATCTGATACATGAAGAATAGCATAATGCAATATCAATATTGTACTACAAAGCACAGACAAACTAATATTCACTTGAGGGAAAAATGTAAGTTTCATTTTTCAGGAAAACTTACTCAGAGTTTTACAAGAGAACAGGCCCCATCCCCTTTCCAAATGCACATTTTTATCTACTATACACATGCTGACTATTTCTCTGACCAGCTAAGTCGGGCTTATCAAACCTTGGCTGACATCAAAGAAGCTGAAGCTATTACTTGTCAGTAGTCCTGTGCGTCAGAGTTGTCAGGTCACCTCTTACCTTACCCGTCTCCTCAAACAGCAGCACTGGTGGTCTGCATCAGAACTGCTGGCCACTGCAAAGAAGCAAATTGACAAGCTCCAGGCTTCCATTAATGCCAATATCTGCTGTGTGTTTAAAGGTTTGAAATAGTTTTAATGCCATAAGCTTTGGGGATCTTAGCTGAAGGCAGTATTTTTGCAACAGCTTAGTCACATAAGCTTACTTGAACTTGCAGGCAATTGTTTTAATGAGCGTGGGTCGAGAAATACCTGGTCTTTTATCCTGGGTAAAGGCCAAGGGAGAGTAAGTTCTGTAGCACAGATGATAACTCAGTGTTACGAACCTGATTATCAGAGCTAGTGAAATCTGCTGTGGGCATCTGTTCATCTTCACCAACACATTTAGTTCTTCAGAAAGCTGTTGTTTCCTTTTCTGCTGCCTGTTATCCAGTGTGAGTCTCAGAGAAGGTAAACAGCATATGATGGCATCAGGCCAGGCATCTTCCACTGTACACACACATGTGCACATGTCAGATACACCCTCCCTCCCCTTCTTTACTCTGGCAAGTGCAGTCGCAGTGCTTGTTTTGCAATTTTAACAAACTGGCTTGCAAAGTCAGAGCGATTTCCATCATGAGTTTCAGAGGAAAATTCGTGTCACTCTGCAGTTATGAGTGAGTTCCTTTGGCAAATGTGGCTTTGCTTTTTGCTCAGTGTTGCTCTGGGCTGCGAGTGGGATGAAGAAGAATCTGTGCCTTACAGTGGCTGTTGCTTCAAGGCTGAAATTAACAATAATGCTCCTAGCAACATGATTTTTGCTGTAGCAATGGTAAACTGCCTGCTTTGCAAATCACTTTGAGAGCTGACAATGGCTATCTGGAACTACCATGAAAGAATATCAGTGCAGAAAGATGGCCCACAGCTGTCCTCTCTACTGCTTCATCTGAGCCGTTTCTTTCTAATCTAGGAAAGTTTGTGATCTACTATTTCACAGGCATAAATATGAGCCCATGTGAACTGGTGATAATCAACAAGTGCCACTGTGCCAGGGGAGGCAAGCAAGGCTTAAAAATGAAGTCTCCAACTGCCCCTGATCTGCCAGCACTGCCGCTGTCTCATAACCAGACCCTCTGATGCCCTTGAAGACTTGTGCTGAGACTGAGAGAGTCCCAACTCTGATATCCATGTCTGAGCCCTGCCTGCTCAGTGCCCCCCTGGCGTTTCAGATTCCCAAACCAGTAAAGATCAGTATAGAAAGGCAGTTGTTCTGTTATTTCAATCCAAAATTAATCCAATCTCCTGACAATTCTATTATTTTGTGCCACTTTCTCATGAGAGAAACTCAGCCAGGTTCAAACATGGTTCCTTGTCTTTCCGTATGTCTTTTCCTTGTCCCCAACAAAGATCAAATTCTACTAGTTTGCCTACTTCTAAAACCTTGACTGTCTGCTGATCCCAAACTAGGAATCTCAACTTTTATTCGTTGCCAAGACTTGACAAAACTTTTTTCTCTTTTGCTTTGATTTTTTTGATTTTCTCTGCTTTTAGAGCCTTTTTATTTTCTCTGCTTTTAATCGGGTTTGTGTGATCGAAATGATGTTTTGCAAGCTGGCCTGGATTTTGTTCCTAGGTCTGGTCTTCTGCAGAGCTGACAGAAGATAAAAAAGTTTAAATGATGTGTTGTTCATGAAAATTAAATAAAATAATATCAGGTTTTCCTGCATACAGAACACAATCTTCAGAGTTTTTTCACCCTGAATGGTCATTTAAAGGCTATTTCTTTGTTTTTCTTTAATCTAAAATAAGTTCCCACAAACCAGTTCAATGTCTTTTTTTGTAGCTGACTGCATTAACCCAACTTCAAGAAATGGCAGCAGTCCGAGCTGCTGAACAGATTCTTTAGTACACAGAAACATAAAAGCCACATGTGTTTCAAACAGGTAAACATTATGGAGGAGATGCCAATATAAGAGGAAATTTAAAACACCCTCCGCCTAATTAATTCAGATATGAACCATTAAAGATTTTGTAAACTTAGGCCAAACTCAATGACCTTAGTTTGGTAAAAACAACTGTGATTTCAGTGGGAGTTATGAATGATTTTGAAATGCAAGATTTGGGATGAAAGAGGACTTCCATAAGTTAGGAAGAATAGTTGTGGACCGCTCTTATGTTGGGCTGGTCAGCGAAAGCATAATGAATGGGACTGTTACAGTGAATTATATGTCTTTTCACTGACCCTCACTGCTAGGTTTATATGCAGGTAAGTTACAAGACAAAGAAAGGGTAGACATAGTTAGATCTCTTACACCTTGTGGGTGATTAAAATTAGTGTAATGTAGTAAGATTAAAGCTGTCAAGATTAAACTTACCTCTGAATGAGTTGACCAAGTACGTGGTTAAGATGGAAAACAGAATTTCTGGTAGTATCAGGGACTGATGTGCTGCTGATATTTCAACAGTATTGGCTCTAATCTGTGCTGACAGGATTTAACATGTTTCCTGTGGACAAGTAGGGAATCTTTTAACTTGTTCGCCCTTTGAAACAAAGATGGTGTCTTAGGGATGAGGAAGGAGGCTTTGCCACTTGGCGAACAAACTCCTAGGAAGAAAGTTTCATTAGAAACGTTTATTCTTTGCTCTTGAAAACCAGTGGTGACTAGACCTGCGTGGCTGGAAATGGATAAGGGAGAGTGACCATGGCAGAGAGGATGGGACCAGCACTGAGAATTTGGCATTTCTGTTCCGTTTGTGAAGTTCTGTCATTTAATGCATCCTCGGTTGGAGTGTGAGTTTTGGTGAGTCCCTGGGCCAGAGTCCATTCAGTGAGCTGGCAATGGCAGGGGCTGTGCTGTGTGTATGGCCTGGGTGGTGGGATTTCTGCCACTATGGGTTCCTGTGGAGAAGAGGCCTTTCTGCCCACAGATGGCCACCTCACCTTTCTGCTTCTTACAGTGCAGGCTCAGCCGTGAGGGCTCCTGTTTGGCAAGCCCGTTGCCCGTGCCCAGGTGTCAACAGGCAGGGATATCAAAGTGTAGCTCCATGCAGGACTGACGTGTAACATTTAATGAAAGGGTTTGCCTTCTGCGCCTCAACCGTTGTATTTGGTGAAGTCCACATGTTCATGTGTGACAAAGAAAATCGTTTGTTACTCGAGGTTACCTGGCTGAGAAAATTTCTGCTTATTCTTCTTAGGAAAAGTCTTACTAGACTTTGCCTCAGGACCCAGGCAGATGATGAGTTAAAGATATCTGCATCTGGCAAACTTTGTACTTCTCGCCCTAAGAAGTCAGACTGTCTCAGCAAGGTATCTGTCATTAGACAGCCTGGTAAGAAAACATCCGTGTTTCAAGTTTCCCAACTATTACCACTGCTGAGGTCAAGTTTCACCTCTATGTCTTGCACCCTAAGAAATATATATGATGAAATCTTTCCTCAAACTCACAGAGGCGTTTTGATGGTGCACAGTTTTGGTGCTGACCCCCTTGTTAGCAATAAATTTTCTCATGGGGCATAAATAATACATTTCTTAAAAAGATATCTGAAACACTTTAGCAGCAAGTGATAATTCTTAAAGCAGTTGGCAGCTTTTAAGAAAAATGACGTGTGCTTTCAGCACCTTCATCAGTTTTAGGGACAGTGGGAGGATGTTTGTTCTTGTGACTGAAGTACTGTGTTTTTTGGAGACTTGGGTTCAAAAGACTTTCTCTGTGACCTTGAGCAGCCATTTGCCTTCTCTGTTCCTCACTTCCATTCTGTAAATGTGTTGGAGACTGTATTCTTGACATGTATTACTGGTTTTCTAAAAAGCTAATTTTTTTAAAGTCTAAACAACTACACCCATCATTCGTGATCAAATGTTCAACAAAGAGAGTTTTGAGGTGCTGGTCTTGTTGGTTCTTTCTGATGAGAGAAAGAGAGGCAGAGATACCTGAAACAAACACTTGACATTTTCTGTCTGAAAATGCAGCTTTCTTTACTGTTGTATTTCACAGAAGCTTTTGGAAGGTTTTATTTTTATGCCAATTGAGAAAAATAGCTTTTGAAACTTGGTGACTTACATAGAACAAAACTATCATCCTCTAAACTGTTCTTAATAAGGTATTTTTTCCCGCTTAGTCTGTCTTGATAATCTGAAGTTGGAGCTCTTCTCCCTAAAATGGTCCCTGTCTTTTAACATAGTCCAGATCCTGATAGTCAGCACGACAATTTCCACATCTTTTCCAGTAATCCCATTTACTTCAACTTTCTCGTCATTTGCGGTGTCGGATTGTTTAACACAACAGAAGTACACTTCTGCTGTGCATAAGGAACATGTCAATCTGAGAATAGTATTGTTAAACTCATAAAATTTTTACAGTGTTTTGAACAGAATTTGGTTTTAAACCTGATTGCTTTCTTTCGGAACTGGTAACCATATTTTTATCCTGGTTTTAAAATTACTTTTATTTGTGTTCCATCCTGCTTTGTTATTTGCCAACACTTCTTCCCCTCTCTGCGTATGTTTACAAAACACACAGTCATTACATTAGGTCATCTTTAATGCTTCCCTTTAAAATCCAGCAAAAATGAGATAAAAATTTAAAACACATTTCTGAAAAAAAAAAATCAAAACAGAGCGACTATTTTGAGAGAAGTATTTCTAGAGATGTGACATCTGTAAAGAGTGCAAAGGAAAAGGAAGCAATAGAAGCCACATGCGGTTTGTGTTTGGAATTTGAAGAAAAGAGGGTGTTGTGAGATAGCTACTGCCCTTTCCTTCTGATTTTTTATTAGAATTCTATGAAAGATAAACCGCCTGAAGTTTTCAGCTATAAGGCTCTGCAGGCTAGATCGACATTCTCTACATCCACTTTGCTTAAAGTGGTACAGGTGGGTGTCTACACGAGGCTGCAGAAGCAGTATAAGTGAAATAGTTCCTTTCTCGTATAGCCTGTTAACTTAGCTGAAAAGGATTTTGAAATATAGGAGAAGCTATGAGTTACAAAACCTGATTTGGGTAGAAAAGGCTTTTTTCTCGGAAGTTTTTTGGGGGAGGGAGAAAGTAGAATTTGTCCACCTTGACCATCCATATTGGAATGTATTTTCAGAACTATATGTTCCATTTTATTTTTAGAAATTGTTTCCCGAAGGTGGCTACTGAAATAACATCTCTAAACTTTATCCATGTGTCGTTCTGCAGATGAACAATAAAGGGACACATACACACACACACACGTACACGCAGAGATTTTAGGAAGAGATCTACGGAGTTCCTGTTTCTCTAATGATGGTGATCTAATTTCTCTGAAGGGTCTGATTTGCCTTTGTTTCTGGAATATCCAGTGAGGGTTCTGCACGTGCAAGGGTGTTTTTAGATCACACAAAAATTCTTTATTGTCTTCTTAATGATAAGGTCTTCAGCTCACTGAATGACAGTGCTTACACCATGTGCATGAAAACACCACTACCAGTCTATAATCAGGGATGCTGAAGGCCTGAAACATTTAAACTGCCTAAAAAACAAAGTCAGGGCTCAAAAATGGGCAAGAAACTCGTCTGGATCATGGACTTGTGTGTGAAAGAGGGCATGCAAAAATGCAAGCAGGGCTTGAGATCCACCTAAAAACACACATAGTTACAGCAAAATCTCTTGAAAGAGCAGGGTGGGCTCTCCACTGGTATAAAGCTTATGTACTAGCTCACAATCTGGCCAACTGCATTTTGTGTTTGTGTGTGGTCAGGATGCACTGGTAAATTATATATGCCACTAATTGAATGCAGTTGGAGGTGCTTTGCTCAGCACCTTTAAAAGTCAGATCACTTTTTTTGATGCCTAAATATAACCTCGAATGGCTGAGGCACCTGGGTTTTCACAAATTTTCCCAATTGTTTAAAATCATAAATATGGCTCAGATCATATATATACTTCCACCATTGAAGATGGTGTTTTACACATCTCATACCAAGAACCCTCACGGTCTGATTTTGTTGAACACGCAATATGGGTGACAATATTAGTGATGCATTCCTGACCACATTGTCCTATTAATACGTAAGTGTTTTCTCTGTGATCGGTTTCACTGGGAAAATGATTGCATTTCCAGTCTCAATTTTTGGACAAAAATTACCGTATAATGTTACTTGGCCGGAACCATACTTCAAATCTAGTTTATTGCACTGTTGATGTGTATTTGAATTATGGCACTCTCCACTTGTGAAATTCTTGCACAGCGCAGTCTAGACATGTGAAATTCCTACACTCTGTAATGTAGGCTTAGAAGATCAGTTTGCTGTTGAAGTGGAGCTTAAGGAAGCGTCAGGCTTTTCTACTGAGGCCTTTTACAAATGAAAGATTATAATAATGTAATTAAACCCATTTGCATAGAAATAGCAAGATGATTCTCATTTGCCAGTGAGGCAGCCTGCACTGGGAAGTGTTACCACTGTATTCACAGGTCCATATGAAGGGAGGGACCTTAAAAGTAATAACACAAAGATGAGCTACTGTTTGGAAAAATCTCAGATCTGTTACCAGGGGTACTGGGAGAGAGAGCTTTGTTCACCATGTGCCTCACCCCGTCCATCCATGGCCTATGCACCAGAAGAAACCTTGTTCAAAATTTCCTGACATACAGTGCAGGAGACGTGCTCAGAGACATGAGGCTGGAAACTCCTGAAGGATGTTTGCTGGCTCTCAGTCTGGGAGCCAGCTGGTAGCTATAAAATTTAAATGGAAATTAATAATAAATAAATGCAGACAAAATAAAAACAAACGTAGATAAAGAAGTCCATGCTTTGCCTGGTCTACTTGCGTATTCTGTTCATGATGCTGTGTACTGAGCAACACCTTTCAAACAGGGTGGGAAGGCTGGAACGACCCCAAGGAGCTTGCATTTAAAGGAGGAATGTGAAGGCAGAGGTGGGGAAGACAAATGCTAGCAGTAACAGGTAGCCACAACACAAGTTTGTGAGCTCAGCTGACTTCCAGGCTCTGTGGGCAGAGGATTTTGGTGTTAAACCTTAGGGATGAGAGGGAAAGACCTTCTGCTTTGTCTCAGGAAAGGCATATCAGACTTAGAGGATGAGTTGAGATAGACAGGAAGGTGGTTGTGTGAGAAGGTGACGGAGCAGCAGGCAGTGCTGAACAACATGCCCCATGCCAGGTACCGGCAGAAGCCTGCCTCAGCTGAATGTTGCTCTGCTCTTGCCCTTTGCCTCTCTTGGGGATTTAGGGGCGAAAAGCAGGGCTGATGGCCAAAGCACTGCTCCTGGGCAGAAACTGCTTTTCCTCCCCACTCCCCCAAAAAGATCATGATGTCAGAGGTTCGGAGAAAACCTCTGTTGAAAGAAGAGCGGACTTAGCACATCTCCTCCTTAACTAAAGGGAGACATGGATGAAGCTCTTGCTTGAAGATCTCAGGCATCTGGGCATAAGTGCCAGCCTTGTGAGCACTCAGCATGCACCCTCAGCACGTCTGCTGGAAATGGCTGGGGGATGCCAACAATTGCCAAAACCAGGTCTCACATCCCCTCCTCTGACTGGTGGGCAGAACAAAACCACACTGTAAAAATCCACTGGGGTGCAACGAGAAATTGCTGTGGTCGAACCTGAGGTTCTCCAGCGTGGGACTTGGCAGTGCCATTTGTACAAGCAGATTTGGGAGCCAATAAACCATGGGAGTTGCTTTTATATAACCCTGACATTTTAATAAAGCTGAGATTTTACTTCCCATTGTAACACCATTTCTGCCAGAGGGGTGGTTGGATGCATTTGCTCATTATCAGGAAAATCAGACAGGAGATTCATTGTAACAGGGTTAACAGGTAACTGAGGAAGAAAGAAAATTACTTCTGCATCACAGCAAATATTTGAATAGTGTCACTCTCCCTAAAGAATACAACCACTGATTACCATGTATGAACAAAAAGCTTCCCAATCAAAGGGACATAATGATAATCTGAGCTACTCAATGTTCAGTTCTCAATAGAGTTCAAATTAGTGAGCACCAATTTATTTGGTGCCTTAGTTCACAGCAAGATGCTCCTAAATGAATAATTGCTAAAGGAATAATCACAAGCATCGTCTTTTGCAGAAGATTACTCTTCTTTCTTCACAAGTTTGTGCAAGTAAGAGTTTGATAATAATTTCAATGTTTACCATGCTATCATAAATCCATTAAAGTATTTCCAAATTACACCTAAAATGATTCCTAGATATTGGGAGACTTGAATGAATTACCATTTGCTGTTAATGCATCTATAGTCCTATATTAGAGAAGAAATTATATCAAAAGCAGCCTAGAGCAAAGTCTTCTGGTAAGAAATTGTAGGTTTTCATCCTGTTCTTTCTGCTGCCATTTCCCAGAAGGGTCATGATTTGTGCTCTATGTCTCGCAGCTGAAATTCTTATCTGTAAGTAAATTGACAGTAACTATTTGGTAGCAGCCTCTGGCTTAGCTACAGTTTTGAATGGTTATACTGTGTTTTCTGGGCTTGCCTGTGCTGTTACTGAGGGTTAACTATGCCTTTGGTTGAAAGCTGTGAAATCAGGAAGAAACTGCTTTTTAGGACATTTTTCTGCTGTACTCAAATCACTTAGCCAAGTTTCATTAACGTTAGCAAGCCTGATCCGACATCAGACCTTGCTTTAGACTCTACACACTGATAGTGACTCCCTTCCTTTACACTGCCAGAACAGACAAAAATGTCCAAGATGACCAGGGGGATAAAACGAAAAGAGACTGTTGACTGTTGGCCCCAGCGTCCTTCTGCCACCACCACAACACTTCTTCCTTTTTTTCTGCTTTCCTTCCCCATCTCTTCGTAACAGGAACACTTGAGAAGCGACAGAGATCAAACATTTGTATTCCAATTAGGAGCTGCATGCAGGATCTCCAGAGGAAAGACTCTAAATCACCTGAACATCCAACAAATCCTTTAGCATGCCAGCAGTTAGTTCAAAGGCAAAGCCATCCAGCTCTGAGTAGCTATCCATTAAAGGGTTTGGAGTTGTAGATGGATGAATATGCGAAAGAAAAATATCCCCTACACCCATCCCCTTTCTTGGGTTATGCTTCCTGATGAAGAGTGAAGTGCAAGGCAACCGAAGGATGTGCGCTGAAACCTGAATTATGTTGTCAGTGCTGCTTTCAATGCTGACAGAAAAAAGCCTGCAGCCGCTCACCTGGAATGTGTTCCTGGCTCCAGCACTCAGCTGCAGCTCCAGAGAAATCTCACTGAGAAAACGCGTGGTGTAAACGTGAATGAATGCTGGTAGAGAGGTGAGCAAGCCCAATGCACTCAGTTCTGGTCAGTCTGACTCTTTCCTCTGCGTGAGTACTGAGTCTGACTTTCTTTCTTGTCCAGGGCTTTCCCCATATGGGAATATCCTGGCTGATGGTCCTTCCAAGCAGTTGTGTCCTTGACAACTGCTTTTACATGCAGTGCTACCAGAAGAAATTGCAAAGCAATTGGTGCATTATCAGCCTATATGACAGACAGTTGTTCACTGCACAGATTTGCTGAAGTCCCTCTGATAATAAACAACAGCCATTCACAGCTAGCTGATAATCAACTAGTTTACTGCTGTAATGCTGATTAGGATGTGACAGGAGCAATGTGCTTGATAAAACAACAGTGCTTGAAAATGCTGCTTTATAGATTCATTCTTCTTGTGATAGGTGTAGGGAAAATAAGTATTCGTCTCAGGCTCAGGCTCTGTTTGTAAGGTACAGATCAAACATATAGAAGCGGACCACAGCTATGTATAAGTGCAGTCAGAAGGGTCATTTCAGCCCTTACAGGCCTAGCTTTATTTTTTTTTCTCTGAGCAGCATGGATTGTACAGCACCATGGACATCAGTACAAGCTAGCAATATAAATAACCACGCATACTCTATCGCTGACTTGCATTGCCTTAGCTGAAGTTCATGTTGATGTTCCTAGACCTCTTAATCAGACTGAAGTGAATCTATGTATTTGTATTCCTGCTGCAATCATACCTTTGGTTGCAAAGCAGCCTTAATGACATGTCTCCAGGAACTTGTCAGCCAGGAGAATATAGGTTTTGTTTTCAGCTCTGCCACAGGTTAATTTTGTGACTTGGGGCATATTACTGAATATCTCTGTCTTCTGTGATCAGGGGAACACTAAAACAGAATAAAAATACTAAAAATACTAAAGCTGAATAAAAGTGACAGTGATTATGATTGTTCATTCAGAATTATTTTCCTAAGTGGAAAGATCATGTTCTAGCTTGTATATTAAGATAGGCACCCTGACCAACTCTCTGTGCCGAAGAACTGCTCTGTAGCTGGTATTCTTCCTCAGCTATATCAGTGACTCCAGTAAAAGATGCTACCTTTTGTCTAAACCATGCCTTGCTACGACAGAGTACGATATTTTAGCAGAAAGCCAGACTCCAGCGATCTTTGTGGTGTTAGAGTGCTTGGAAGAACCAAGGGAGTTTCATAAGCAAGAATATTGCACAGAACCTCTTCACAAGACAAACTTTGTGGGTGGTAGGGGTGTGCTTGCATTACAATGAATAACATCAATGCTATTAGACAAAAAAATAGGCAGCTTTAGAGCCACAATATGAAGGAAGATTTTGAGGTCCACAGGCTGGGGAAGGATTTATTTTCAGCGATACCAGTTAGCCTGACAAAATACTCACCTAAAAACCTTGTTTTGTGTGTTTCTTTAGGTCATCAAGGCTACAGCACAGTTATCACTGAGGTTTATTTCCATTACTGATTAAACCATAACGATTGAGTTAGCCAGTGTTAATTGCCACAACTGTCTTGGTTTTGTTTGCTGTAGCAATCAATTGCAGTAGATGCAACAAGGGAACCACCCACCATAACAAGGAGGCTTGTTGATAATGCGATACTGCTCTGCATTCCATAACATTTTGTGTCTTTCTTTAAGAAAATACTGAACTAGAATATCCCACCTATTCTGACCTGGACTGCTGGATGTACAACTTAGAGTACAAGTTACTTGAAAGATAACACAGAATACTGCTGAGGGAACAGCAGTCCATCAGTGGGATCGATTCTTTCAGGATGGAGTAACTGGGGGAGATCCTAAATGGCTGCACACTCTTTTGAACACAAGCCTGTCCTTTCAGCATTGAAAGTGCCTTCCATTGCAGAGGGCAGCTTAAGTAAAAGAAAAGCTGGCAAGTCAAAGGTCACAAAAACCAAACGCAGGAGGTTGTAAAACAATTTCAGCTCAGGCGCTATCATCTCAAGTGCTGTCACTATCTGATACAAGAAGATGATTCTTTGACGAAAGTACTAACAAGAAGTACATTTTTTTTTACCATTGAAAGAGCAGGGTAAAATGTTAATTCTCCACATCAAAGATTGTGCAATATAGTAATTAAATGATATACCTCTGTGTGTTTCTCTGATGTTTTATGGCACTTCCATAATCTCTTATCTGACTATCTCCTTAACACTTTCTCTAAGTTAGCATTCTCACTTAGTTATTCATTTTATTTTGCAGTTTTTGAGCGGCTGAGAGCAGTTTCCTTAGAACAAAGCAAGACAGGTGTAGGAGTTAGACACTGTGCAGTCTGCCTATGGATACAGATAAACAAAAATGTATCTTGTTTGGCAGGATGATGTATGCTTTTTCATTTATATAAAATAAAACTCTGAGGGCAGTGAAAAACCTCTGCATTTAGAGACTTCTGAAGAAGTTTTTTCTACGAGCTGTTGTGGAGCAGAGAAAATGTCCTTTAAAGATGAACCAAGACAAGGCAACTCAAAATTGCATCAGTGTAACCTTCTGTTCCTCTAGAGAAAGAATAAAATTTGCATCCTATTCATCCTTTGTTCTCATATGCTGTATTTGGATCCAAAACCCCTTCTGCTCTGTTTCTCCAAGAAACTTTCTCATCAGAGAAAAAAACTCACATATCTACTCTACAGATGCAGACATAGAAGTGATTCATGGTTCTCAAATTTCCAGAGTGATTTAGAAGGGAAAACTCTGTCCAAGCTACCATAGAGCTGCTCCGTGGAACCAATTTAACTTAGAAATCTTTCAGTTCAGCAGTATCCACACAGGTAAACCAGAAAGAAATGCTAACATTTCAGTGGCCTGAAAGTCTACCTCTGGGAAATATCATCATTAGTTGTCCCATTCAGATAACAACCTTCTCCCTTCCAGTGTTCTTTCTATGTACTTGCCAGGTATCTTAATATGCCTTTGTAGTTATACTACATATTGACTTTACGTACTTGTCATTCTTTAGCTTGTTTTTGTTCAGGTTATATGTTCCTGAATGAATTTTTTCATGTCATTCTTAAAATAACCTCTGGACATTGTGATTACTTAGTCCAATTATTGTCAATGTCTTTTAACCATGTTAAAATTATCTGACACGTTATTAGAATCTTCTCTTGCACATGCTTATTTTCCTGGACTGATACAAAAAAGGGCATAGAATCATAGAATCATAGAGTCATAGGTTGGAAAAGACCTCTAAGATCATGAAGTCCAACCATCCACCTAACACCACCATGCCTACTAAACCATATCCCGAACTGCCACATCTACACATTTTTTGAACTCCTTCAGGGATGGTGACTCCACCACTTCCCTGGGCAGCCTATTCCAGTGTCTGACCACTCTTTCAGTAAAGAAATTTTCCCTAATATCCAGTCTGAACCTCCCCTGATGCAACTTGAGGCCATTGCCTCTCGTCCTGTTGCTAGTTACTTGGGAGAAGAGACCACCCCCTGCCTCACTACAACCTCCTTTCAGGTAGCTGTAGAGAGCAATAAGGTCCCCCCTCAGCCTCCTCTTCTCCAGGCTAAAAAGTCCCAGTTCCCTCAGCCGCTCCTTGTAAGACTTGTTCTTTAGACCCCTCACCAGCCTCATTGGCCTTCTCTGGACACGCTCCAGCACCTCAACGTCTTTCTTGTAGTGAGGGGCTCAAAACTGAACACAGTACTCGAGGTGTGGCCTCACCAGTGCCGAGCACAGCGGCACTATCACCTCCCTACTCCTGCTGGCCACACTATTCCTGATCCAAGCCAGGATGCCCTTGGCCTTCTTGGCCACCTGGGCACACTGCTGGCTCATGTTCAGCCAATTGTCAACCAGCA
>Ga0065711_1042612_pt1 | contig 15263 bp, 11 predicted proteins | sample Hoacrofraction12_FD_59098 | JGI IMG/M metagenome (GOLD analysis project Ga0065711, IMG submission 59098) | Hoatzin crop microbial communities from Cojedes, Venezuela - Epithelial fraction 12 v2 (version 2) | ecosystem: Host-associated > Birds > Digestive system > Esophagus > Crop | place... | reverse complement strand
GCCTTCTCTTCTTCAGGCTGAACAAGCCCAGCTCCCTCAGCCTTTCCTCGTAGGAGAGATGTTCCAGTCCCCTCATCATCCTTGTAGCCCTCCGCTGGACTCTCTCCAGTAGCTCTTCATCTTTCTTGAATTGGGGAGCCCACAACTGGACAGAGTACTCCAGATGGGGCCTCACTAGGGCAGAGTAGAGGGGAAGGAGAACCTCCCTCGTCCTGCTGGCCACACTCTTCTTGATGCACCCCAGGATCACATTGGCCTTCTTGGCAACCAGGACACACTGCTGGCTCATGGTCAACCTGTTGTCCACCAGCACACCCAGGTCCCTCTCCACAGAGCAGCTCTCCAACAGGCCCACCCCAAGCCTGTACTGGTGCATGGAGTTGTTCCTCCCCAGGTGCAGGACCCTGCATTTGCCTTTGTTGAACCTCATCAGGTTCCTCTCTGCCCAGCTTTCCAGCCTGTCCAGGTCTTGCTGAATGGCAGCACAGCCTTCCTTCATTCAGTCTGAACAGTTATAAGAGTGGCTTTGGCATTTTGATAGTTTTTTGATGTGTGAAAACCCAGAGGGAGACAGTACTGACCATTAAAAGCAGTGTATTATTGATTGCTCTAGACTAAACAAAAATGGCATTTAATTACTAGAAAATTAATTCTTAGCTGGTTTATTCTGATTCCCCAAGTACCATTAAATGGGCATAGTTGAAACCTGAGCTTTTCTGAGTATTGACTAACATATCTACCAATACACCTTATTGTTCTCCTTGAATGAGAACTGAGCAATATTGAGGAAGAAATTTGTGGGAATGCGACACTAATTTTTAATTAGAATTCAGTCTTTCTGACAACACTATTTTTTTCTGGGCAAATAGTTACCTTAATCGTAGTTCTCAAGCACCTTCGATGATTCTTTTAAAAATCCACAGTACTGTGAGAATATGTAATCCTTCTTTCTCAGTTTTCTGATCCTGAACTCAGGATCCCAACTGACATCCCTGTTGTCAGATACAGGAAAGATCTTAAGATATAAATGGATCCTGAATTCTAGGCATTTACCCAAATGGAGTTGATCTGAGACATGTATGAGTGCAACGTGATGAGTTTTTCTCTTTAGCTACATCTATTTCTACATGAAGCTTTGCAGTCTCCAGTGCTGATATTCCAGTTTTCCACCTCAAGATGCGCTGAAGGAGCAGGAGTAAATAAAACCAAAGTATCTAGAAATATTTATTATATTATGTATAATATTATAGTGTATCAGTAAATTCATGCAACATGCTTTTCCTCACTTGAAACTGTAGACTTTTTGACAGGGAGTAATCATTTTCTAAAACATGTTCATCAATCAGTGGAAAAACTGATTTTGGAGAAACTGATTTTGATGTTTGGATGAAGGAACTCTTCCTAATCAGCAATGAGATTCAAAGAGGCATTCTTGAGCTGTGTGAGTTTATACTGAATTATACCAGTTCAAGGTGTGCAGAAAGTGTCCATACTACCAATAATACCAGTGTGTGAGATAATTCCCTGTACTCCGTTATTTGTGATCTGTACTACAGTGTCTGAGTAGTCATCCTTTAATTGCTTCGGAGTATTTTAAATTTCAATAAGAGTTCTTAATTAGGCAGCTCCTGATCTTTGAATTAGTGCTGTTCAATTCTGCATCACTGAAATAACAAGAGTGAACAGCAATCTTCTAAATTATGCTTTAGAGAGAGATAAATTTGGCTTAAACCCCTATTATTTGTCAGCTGGAATCAAAGCCATGCTTCTCACCAGAATTTTGTGCCATTGCAGGGTTCCTGGAGCTCCAAATACAAAAGCATGGAGAGCCTGTGAGAAACTTCCCTAACTGGGTTTCACAGCATGCAGAACCTTTAATACACTGACATACGCACAGCTCTTACTTCATTGCACAGGGAGCTCAGAATAGACCTTCTGGGAGAACCTCAGCTGATGCCAGAAATCTGGATGTGCCTGACTCACTTTAAGAAACAGGACAGAATTATTACACATTGCAAGCAGGATCACATTTTTCCACAGCACTGTGACTGGCCTGCAAAATGCCTCCATCTCCTAAAATGAACTAGCTATGGCTAAAACCAAATTTCTGCTCTTACTGGGATTGTTGCCAACCACCTCTTCTTCTGACTGCAAGAGGCATTGCTTCCTCTTGGAGAAGCTGCTTTTCTCCATGTCAGCAAAGTACTGACAGATCTTGGGTTGAAATTATCACAAATTTTGCATCTATTTTTTGTCACTTTCCAGGTTGGGTTGTTTCAGCACTTTTGAGTGGGTTTTCAAGGATTTGTGTGAAACAGTTAGTATGATGGGATCCTCAGGATAAAGGTCCCTGCAGCACTTTTCTTTCAATAAAATGTTAAAATTTGGATCGGGTGTCAGTTTAAATAAAGAGTCTGATTGCCTTCTTTTTTTCCTCTGTTATCTCTTCATAGCCCAAATGACCTCTGAGGATTTGTTTTGAATTTGCAAAAGATTAGTGATCATCCAATATTTAAAAACCTGAATACAGTATAATGCTTTCGTTTTTCTGGACTCAGTGTAGACATCTTGCCTCCTGAAGTGCAGAACACACACTGAAAGTCCCTTCATTTTAAGTCTCCGTCACTTGGTCTCCATAATCTTTGGTCTTTCCTGGAAGTCTTGGCCTGTATTAGAAGCATCCCATCTCCAAATTTCTCACAGACTCGGATGTTAATAAGGGAAAAAAATTGTAGTCTTGGTGGAGAAGAGTGACTGGATGTTTTGGTAGTATGAAATACCTCTAAGCAACAGATCATGGACTTAGGCTCTTTAGTGTACATGTGTGCAAGTGTATTAAACACAAAAAAAAGCTTGGACTCATAGAGTCCTTAACAGGAGATATCTATGATTAACCATGGCAGAAAAATTTCTGAGAGTGGTTTTTCATCTGTGAATGCTATTGAAGCAACACTGAACTGAGATGCTCCACAAGAACGTGTGACTGCTGACAGTCCCAGGGGACCACAGAAATGCTTAGGTTTGAAGAAGCTGGGACATTTCATGCACATGCCCATACCAGCATAACAACTTCCATTTTTTTTCTGCAATATATTGCATCATAGATGCAAATAGTAAAGTCAAAGTTAGCCATTTCAATACCACTTTTGGAAACAGATATTTTCACGAGAAGAGTATCAGAGAATGTAACTTTTCATATCAGTTTGGTTAAATAGCAAAGTGTCCGAACCTCACTACTTTTCACTTGACAGTGTTTTCCTTTTATGGTCAGCCATCACATTGACTTTCTGCTCCGCCATCTCTGTATGGCAGTTTGCTGGAGGTACTTCATAGTTCACAAGAAGGAATATGAGGGAAATTAAAGGCACTACTTTCAGATCAGCACACCAGGATATATCATGCTGAAAGGACAGGTCTGAGAAGACTTTGAAGGTAATGGCAGTACAGTACTACAAAATGACGTTTCAGCAGGAGCTGCTCTAAGGGCAGGACTAACACTGCCTCAGGAAAAGCTAAGAACATCACCACAAGAGCAACGTGCCATGGGAATGGAGACCAACCTTGCAGAAACCTGTGATGTAAAAGGGCCCACTGGGGCTATGGCTGGTACCAGCATTGGTTGCTCAGTGTATGTGTGAAAAGATGAGTGTGCTTAAGACAGCCAGGGCCTTCGTGGGCTCTTGCGGCTGCTCCTGGCACCAGTGCAGCAATACAGAGGCAGAAGCATTTGAGAAACCTGCTTGCCCGCCACACATCACACTGGAGCTGCCGTTGATTAAAGTTAAGCTACAGCTTACAATATATGTACTACAGATTAAACGGCAGAAGGAATGGAGGAGGCAGGCTTATCTGTGTCCTGCATATAGCAACTGGGCTAGTTTAGATACTGTGCTTTAAGATCTCAAAGCGTGCTCAGACGCACCTCTGTGGGATACTGCTGCTGGCTGAGAGTCCCAGCAGAGATCCAGACCCTCCACACATCACAGCATGGTGCAGTGCAAAGAGGTCCTGCGAAGCAGGGAAAGCTCTGGGCCACCGAGGGGTCCTGTGAACCAGGAGTGTGCACCAGCTCCCTCGAGGCTAGATTGGGCATGTCTGCAGAAGCAGATATAAGGTGCAGCAAAAATTATTTGTCCACTTGCACGTTCTTTGATATTAGTAATAAACTAATTGGGCATCTTCATCACCAATAATTTCTAGGATGGGAAGCAAACAAAGAATTATGTATTTGACATGCAGGCTTAAAAGTACTGAGGACTAAGCTCCTTTGGGCTTTGGTTTCACACCTTTCCCTCTAGGCCCCTTCAAACTGGCAGCTTCTGGACAAGCATTTTTGTGTGACCTTGATGCTCAGTAACATGTGTACAGTAACAACTACAACTGTTACCTGTGAAGACAAAATTTCTCCTTTCCTTCCTGTGAAACAGCCTGAAACAGACAGGAAACTAACTTACACATCCAGCTGATAAATTGTCCTCACTTTTTATGGGAAGTAAGCACACTTCTTCCCTTTGGGAAGCTGTGTCTTACAGAAGTACTTGTGGATATTTTGCCATGGTTTCTGCATACCTGAAATTGGTTGATCTCACTTTGTACTTAACTACCAGATGCCATCTTTAACCAGATTATTTTCAGACAGACCAATAAACAGAAATTCCTGTCTCTGAATAACTTGAAGTTTCCCCACAGTCTTTCCTCCTTCTGTTAGCAAATTTCTGCTGAGATTTGCTGTAGGACTGCTCCTTGTACAGTAAGATGAGACAGGGACTCAGATTTTTTTAATTATTTTCAATAGTGGTTTATTCTCTTATATTGCAGCACTCATAAGAATATGAACAAGGAGCTTCACTTATTTCATTGTTGTATTGTGGCTTAGTGACATATTTATTTTCTGCTATTGCTTATATCCAAATGATAGCAGAAGGAATGTCTTTTACTTTTTCCCTGGATAAACCACACGTATTTAGGAGTGACTGCTGCAGCCACAACAGAAGCACTTCGCTACAGTGAAAAATGTTGTCTGATATAAGCTAAATCCTTGACAAAAATTAATTCCTTACATTGAAACAGAGTGGTTATGTATGACTAGAAGGATTCTCTTTGATGATTAAAAGTACTCAATTTGCAAGCATCCTTCTTACAACCACTCTTTTGATGAAACAAGCCCATTCATCCCTCATCAGAAGAGAGTGAAAATGTCAGTACGTTAACAAATACACAAGACATTCCCTCTGAGGGAATGTCAAGAAGGACAGACCTTATTCTTTTAAAATATGTAGTGCTAGTGCATTTTCAGTTATATTAAGATTGGTTTTTGCCTGGGTAGTTGTGGGTTCCTGTAAGATTGCTGGCAGACAAAGATACTATTCAGTGTCAGGACTGTGGACATTGTCTGTTTTCTTGCTTTTTTGCTTTTGTTGTTGTTGTTTTTCCTTTTGGACTTGTTATTTCTTTTTACTAATGCTAAATACAAATAGTAAGTGTTATTTTGTCACTCTCCCAAATTTTGTATTCTCTTTTTGAGTAACTGATCTCTTTCCTTTTCTTTGGTGTGGTTTTTTTTTTTTGTTTCAGTTTCCTATAGAAACTGAAGGTAACATTTATCTGCACTGCTGAAGCTGTTATACGAGGCTAAGTATCTGCCTTCTTCCAGAAGGCTTTGAATTCTTCCACATTTTCTAACCAGCAGTGTCAACTATTCGAACAGAAGAGTTTACACTCAACACATTAACATGACCACAAGCAAGCATCAGTAAAGTCCTATCTCAGGCAAAGGAAGGTGTGATTTCTTGATGGTAAATTTACAGTAATAGCCCTCCAGAAAATCTGACTGAGAAATCAAAACAGAACTGGAACTTCCTACCTTTGGGAAATTATTTCTCTTTTACAGTTGCAGCATGAGTAGTCCTGGAAGAATAATTATAAATTATAATGAACACTGGAGAGATATCTTAGTTGAAGTTTTCTCAGCTGTGTCCATACCTGTCTTTATCTTTTTACAGACATTACTTTGAGTGAGACTTAGTTCATTACTGGAAACCAAATTGCAGGCTCATTAACAAGATGACCTTATTCATAGAACAAAATCACTGTGACAACAGAATAAAATTCCTTTGGGGCAAAAAAAAAGATAATTCAATAAATCTTTCACATTTAAGACAATTAAAGCTACAACAAACTGTGTATTCTATCCCCCCCTTATTGTTTCTTAAGGAAAAGACTTTTTTTTCAAGGTTCAGGAAACTGAAATTCTCTCTTTGCCTACTGACACAGAAACTGTTATGGTGCGTGTCCCTTTTTTGCAATGTCCAAATGTCCCTCATTAAACCAATTCTCTGGAGTTTTCCAGAATTATTTCTTGTAAAGGCAGCAGTTGTAAATTATTTTTGAAGTTATTTTTGGGACGAGGCCACGTGGAGCAGTATTAATTGTGACCTCTCCAAATTATCAGGGACATTTGGGACTTTCTGTCAAAACAATGGGAAATGAAGCCAGTGCAGGTGTTCACACAAACAAAGCTGACACCTCTTTCCACGGCCCCTGTGTTCACCCAGGGAAGGTAAGCACACATCTGGGCACAATCACGGCTCTCTGAAATGCCTGTTATCGTCGCTGATGCCAGGACTCACACAGAAGACCACACTTGAACATTCATATTTCTGAAGGCATATAAAGACATGAAATATTGTTGCCAGCTTTGCCATTCTGTTATATATATAGTTTTCAAAAAAGAAACAGATAGCTGGAAATGGCCAAGTACAATTGGAAAGCTAAACATATTTTAGTATTAACCTCTTACTAACTGTTCAAAGCCATATAGATGTATGTATTTATATCAGCCTAAATATGATCAGTGTTAGACCAGTTTTTAGCACAGTCTGAAATTACTTTGCTGAATTTCTAGATCTATGTCCCACAAATCTGTCTGGACTCACCATTTCTTGGATGTTCTCCCTAGCAATTAAGTGTCTGGTCCTCAGGACTGCAGCTGCTTTAAAAATAATAGATGAGGGATCACCATATCTGATGGTGATTCTGAAATCTTGTTTTGGTCTCCTTTGTTGTTTGAAAAACAAAATTCAAATCTGGAATCCGGTTAGAGTCTCTGAAATGTAAATAACTGAGTTCTGTGGGGAAGGCAGAAAGCAGTCCTACAAGATTAATGATTTTAGCAAAATCAGTCTGGCTGCAATATTGTAAATGATGCTACAGTGAAATCAGAAAGTAGGTGGCTTGTGGCGCTTGATGCCATATATCTAGAACGTTTTAGAAAAAACAAGGGTGCAAGTTCACACTGTCTTTGAACAGGAACATTTTTTGCTTAGGCACTGTAATAAACAAGACCACCCAGGCACTCATGAGGTTGTTAGATTAAATGTCACATTGCAACTGAACAGTAAAGCCTCTGCAGCCTCATTCATGTTGGCAGTTCTTAATTTTTGAAGACATTCTTTAGCTTTCATCCAAGAGAGGGATAACAGGAATCCTGGTGGTGGCCGTGCTGCAGAAAGTGAGGTGCAGGGTCACACAGTATAAGCGACAGTGCCCTACACACTAAATTAACCAAAGCAAGTCTTCAGAGTAACCACTTCATAACCTCTGCATAGTCTTTTAAATTTTGACCATTTCACACGTTTGCATTATTAGCAGCTATTAATGCAACATGTTTGATTCTGCAACTAGAAACAAATCCAAGTTAGTTTGAGAGCTAAATGAAATATGATGTGCACACAATTCAAATGACTTCACAGCACAACTCAAAAAATGATTGTCCTTAGCAGCAAATTCAGGAGCCTGGTCTGTATGCGTCACTAGCGATTTGATCTACCACGAAGTCTGGCAGGCACACGACAGGTTCGATCTTTGCTACAAAGAATCAGTACTTGCCAAGATATATCCCACCATTATGGCAGACACAGGACAGGTTATGTAAAGGGCAATATTATGATATCTTGAGATTCCATAAGGCTGAATGCCAAGTCCTGCACTTGGGTCAGAACAAGCCCACGCAACGCCACAGGCTTGGGGAAGAGTGGCTGGAAAGATGCTTGATGGAAAAGGACCTGGGGGTGGTGGTCGGCAGCCGGCTGGATATGAGCCGGGAGGGTGCCCAGGTCACAAGTGCCAAGAAGGCCAATGGCATCCTGGCTTGTATCAAGAATTGTGTGGCCAGCAGGACTAGGCAAGGGATCGTCCCCCTGTAGCTGGCACTGGTGAGGCTGCACCTTGAATACCGTGTTCAGTTTTGGGCCCGTCACTACAAGAAGCACATTGAGATGCTGGAGCATGTCCAGAGAAGAGCAACGAAGCTGGTGAAAGGTCTAGAGTGCATGTCTTCTGAGGAGCGGCTGAGGGAATTGGGGTTCTTTACCTTGGAGAAGAGGAGGCTCAGATCTTATCACTCTCTACAACTACCCAAAAGGAGGTTGTAGGCAGGTGTGTGTCTGTCTCTTCTCCCAAGTAACAAGTGATAGGACAAGAGGAAATGGCTTCCAGTTGCACCAGTGGAAGTTAGGTTGGATATTAGGAAAAATTTCTTCACTGAAAGGGTTGTGAAGCACTGGAACAGGCTGCCCAGGCAAGTGGTGGAGTCACCATCCCTGGATGTATTGAAAAGACATGTAGACACAGGGCTTAGGTACGTGGTGGGCTTGGCAATGTTCTGTTAATGGCTGGAGTCTGTGATCTTATGGGTCTTTACCAACCCAAAAGATTCTAAGATTTTATCCCATGATTCCACCTATATTGTGGCAACGTGACTTTTTTTCAAGGTTAGGCAGAAGGTGGCTAATCAACAATGAAACATACTGAAGATACAGAGAGAGAGATATAAACACATACATACACTGCATGCTTTTCATCACACGGGAAGCCAACACAGAGCACTTACAGGCAGTATCAAAGATGTCCATAAAGTTTTTTTTCCTTTACAACTTCACCACTTTTTCTGTTGAATGAGGGAGAAATCAAGCTATCAGGAACTTTATGAGCAGCAGAGTCTGGACAAGCCAGCCATACCCAAAGTCCTTCTCCTCCCTTGGAAGAAGCAGCTGCGGGGAATGGGAAGCAGAGAGCACCCCCTCTGAAGCCCTTTCGCAGTCTGTGAGCTTTTTTTCCATGTTTCTTCCCTACATGCAAGAGCTGCACCACTTGAGCACTGAGACAGTGACTTCCACAGGTTTGCTCTGCTGATTCTTCAGCTGCCCAGGTCTGCTGTCCCTTTGCAGCAAGAACTCCACCCGTTCCTTCACATGCTCTTCTGACAAGCCTATAATTAGTACTTTATTCATTGCAAATGAAGGGTTTGCAAAATGAAGTTGCCGGGGCTTAGGCGTGACCTCTGTGAATGTTTCCTGCCTGTGTGTGAGGGGAGAAGGGAGCTTAGGAGGAAGGGCAGCACTCTGGAGGGTTCTACAGGATGAGCGGCAGATTTTAACTTCTCAGTGGAGCGGAAACTTTTTATAGTATCACTTCTGCTCTCTGCCTGTGTCTAAATGTAGAATGGAGCGGCATGAAACCGTCTTTCCCACAGCCACCTGGCTGAGTCAGGGAACAAGGCCAAGGGAAAGCCACCAGAGGAGAAGAGCTGAGTATCGCAAAAGGGGCTCCAGCAGCCTTTTCACAGACTATTAAAAAAGTAAGTTCCCAGGAGGCTGATTTTTCTGTTCATGCCTCTCCACACAAACCCAGAATGAAGTTTTCCACATGATAGGGCAAACAGGGAGGACAGGAACCCAACTGCTCTTTGAATAGCAGTCATACCATGAATGATTAATTGTTATCCTCATCTGTTGACAAAATGATTTGAATTGATTTAAATAGCTCCCAGATGGCTGGCTTAACACATAAATCTAATATGCACCCAAGATTCATCACCTCCTCATTGATTTCTTGGTCTACCTATCATTTCTAAGTGGTACCACATCTCAGATATGTTGTACACGTTAGGTGAGTAAACGCTTGAACTTTCATTGAACTGCTGTTCCTCAGGCCACCTCTTGCTGTTACTAAAGAGAAAACTAACTGCTTCTGTGCATAGATAATATTAATAAAATAATAATACTGTAATAGCTGCAGTGAACAAAAATACAACTTCATGTCTTGGTGTTTCTGTAATTTAGGGCTGAATGCCCTAGGATCGCTGCCAGCCAGTCACCCAGAACCTGGATTCTGGAATGAAGCTCAGCATCTGCCTGTGCCATCATACTTCTGGTTAGTGAAAAAAGAAATAAAAGGTAAACAACCACGTGAGTTTTGACGTAGATCTGACCCACTCACTCACTCTGTGTGCAACAGGCAGGACTGTGCAACAGAACCTAGAAGGTCAGGTTTTCTGTTCATGTAGAAGAAGAAATATCTTGAAAATATATGGTATTTAGCTAGAAACACAATTCTAATGTACAGTTCAGGAAGTTATTAAGAGAGCTGGAATTTAGTACATCCTGATTCTTCAATTCCTGAGGTCTTTTATACTGGAGTTGCAAGTTCCAATACACTTCAACGGCCAGCATTGCTGCAACTTGCAAGTCTACTTAGAAACCACCTGTTAAAAGTTAGCTTACTCTCAGCTCATCTGAACTTCAGCACATCTATTGTGCTTATGATACCAAGACGCTAGTGGTACATACTCCTTTCATCTACCAGGTTACCTACATATAGAACAAAAGCAGATTCAGGAAACATGAAAATAGTTTCATTAAGGGCAACCGAGCAACTACAATCCATTTGATCATGCAGCATGAAATCATCTGTCCGAACAACTGTTGAATTTCAGCCCTGTGTTTCTTGACTTCTAATCTATATCCAATCTCAGCTCAATATCTATTCACTTCTGCAGCCTGTGCCCAAGATCTCCAGCTACACCCACTCTGCAATGTCCTGAAATAACCTGGAGGTCAGGGACGCAATACACCACATTATTCAGTAATTAGATTAGAGAACTGCTAGGAAAGGCGTCTGAGTTATGAGAGTAAGAACAAGGTACTAGAATATAAGGAAATACGTGAATTTATAGCACACTGCTTGCAGTAAATGTGAAGCAGCTTTTCCTTCTCTGAGTGAGAAAGGAGTAAAAGTGAAGCAGCTTTTCCTTCTCTGAGTGAGGAAGGAGTAAGGTGCTCTGTGCTCACGGTGGGCTGATCCCACCCTAGCATGCACTGCTGTGAGTTCATTTCACACCCTGCCTTACCTTGCAGTAACTTGTTTGGGTACCCCACTGCACACAGAGGATCTCTACTGCTGTTGAAAAGACCTTCAGAAGCACATCTAGCCTAGGTGCAAATGGTCTGGCCCTGATTTACCGATGTTAAAGAAAGAAATATTTTGTAAATGCTGCTAGACAAAAAGAGGAATTTACAAATGGCCGGTGTTTACAGTTTTCTTTCTTGCTGGAGACTTCTTGGAAGGGAGAGAGGGATTTCATATTTTCTGTTAGCACAATATAACTGGAAACCCAAATGCAGTCAAGTGCAAGGCAGTATGTGCTTTTGGCTTGTCAAGTTTAAGCACTACAGATTTTGCTATGAGCTACATGTACTGCAGTCCCAATCACTCACCTCAGGTTCCTACCACAGAAATGGTTCACTGATACCGGTAACTTGTTCAACATCTCTGTTTATCTCAGAACCAGACATACTCAGCTAGTATCCCTGGTTTAGTTATAAAATTAAATCTTTTAATCCTTCATAACAAGGCAATTACTGAGAGTTCATTTTCTTCTTGCTAAGCTGTCATAACAACTTCAGTGGAATTCAAATGAATCATAAGTGGAAAAAGCCCTGAGAACTGGTATTCATGAGGTATGAGATTTCACTGAGAGGAAATGGGACCAAACTCTCTTCATCTTGTGTATTAAGCTTGTTCATCAAGGGCAGGATGCAGTCTTAAAATACTCCATCACTATTGGATGTACATCTCATTTTGGCATGCCAGTCAGTCATATGGTGTAATCCCTGTTTCTGAAAAACAGACCCATGTTAAAATCAGCTTTCTCAGTTATTTCGAAAATGCAGCCACAGTAACTCGGACTGACTACTGGCAATTTAAAGAAGCTGGGCATGCCATTTACCCCTCTACAGGGAATGCCAGTATTCACACTATACATGGGGCCCTGCGTCTCACCCCCTTCTGCTAACACAGCTCCACAGACTGATGCAACTGAGGGGAGAATCACCTTCATGCATGCTAACATAAACCCTTAGATACAGGATCTTGTGCACATATTTAAGAGTGCTGCACTTCCTGGTAATGATGGACTGGAACCACAGTGACCTAACAAGAATATCTGAGTGACACCTGAGTGCACGGATGGGCTGATGGGTCTTTCTGATGACAACAAGCAGAGAGGGGAGAGTATCTGATTATGAGAAGACTTTGTTTTGTGTCTTTCCTTTACATAAAAGAGTTCACCTACAGCTGACAGAAGTACAGACTCTGTTCAAGACCCACAGACAAGTTTTGAGCAGTGAGGAAGGGGACAATGCCATTTGCAGTGGTGAAATTGTCGTGGTATTGGGAATGTTTAGGTCCACGTAGATGTAGAGAATAAGAACACCATGTCTAAGACTCATCTCATCTACCCCATATCTACACTAAAATGACTTCAGTGGAATTCTTGCTGATTTACACCAGCTTTATAGAGACCAGCCGCCAAACTGGGAATGTCACCCCATATCCCAACGTCACAAATGTCAGGATCTCTAACAAAGCGAAGTGTAGCCTGATTGGGAAAGTTGAGGGGCAGTCTAAATGAATGCATATACATGTTAGCCGAGGCAGGCATTAACAGCAGGAAAACTACTTCTCCTGAAATAATTAGAGCCCTGTGGAAAAAACACAGCATGCTTCATATTTTCCGCCCAATCTCTATGTAGTTTGGAGCACCTTGCGTCCAAAGAAAAATGTGCTCTAATCATGCAGCCTTGCACGGATGTCATGCCCCCTAACACATGCAAACATCTTATCAAGTTATCACAGCATATCCTTTCAAGGACTCTGAAGGCAGCTGCCACCCACGATGGCTCTCGCTGCCTGTAGCATTCCAGGCGCTCGCACCTCACTTAATACAGTAACAAAGACAGCTTGGCTGCCATGCAGCCTACAGTGTGCTATTACAGCTGTGAGACAGCTAACTTTGGCAGCCATATATCATTAAGGCTTTGTTTCAGAAACTCTCAGAATAGCTTTTCGCCATGAAGCCACCAGTGTTATGCCCGTAAACTGGCACAAATGAGCAGAGTGTCTGGCGTATGGCTGAAAACGATGGACTGGGTTTTGGAGCTGACCAAAGCAAGATGGAAACCACACTACAGCCATGCGGATATGCTGATAGCAGTCATTTACCAGCAGCTCCTCCCTCGATGCCAAAGTTTTGCAGCTCTTGAATCAATAAAGATATTTTCGCTCTTGTTGTTTTAAGATCCAAATAAGCAACTGGACCAACCAAGGCTAGCTGCTGCAAGTCACTAGGCTGAAGGCAAACTATTCTGAAATGGGACAGAAGTAATGCATGTTGAAACCTGGGTCTCTTTTCACAGAGCAGTGCTCTGCTGGTTATCGCCTTCAGGATACAGCAAAAAAAAAGGCTCCTCTGTAGGGGGTAGGTACGTAGTCATCTGAGTCATCTGACAGAAAATGGGTCAGGTATGACAAACTAGCACCAACAGATAAAATTCCACCTGCACTGAGTACACTGAAGAGGACAAGGCTCAGAGTACAGGCGCATCCTTGCAAGCTAGGCTAGCATTTTCTATGAGTGCTTGTTCAGCAGCAATGGCAAATGCATGTGGTAAGGGCATTCCCTCCCCAAGGATGCAGCTCTTTGTGCAGAGGCAGCGCTGTAGTTGTAGAGCGAGCCTGCAAGACAGCTTTTTTCAGGACTTCTCTTTCCAAGCAGCGGAGTCACAGCCATCCAGTCTTGAGCATCCTACATGTCCGGGCAGCTGCCAGGCTGCAAATAAGGGAAGGGAGTGAACAAGCCATGATTGTTAGGAAAAATTCAGCTGACTAACTTTTAAAACCATCTTAGCAATCTGGAGCTTCACTGTGGCTTAAAAACACAACCTGGATCAGACAGGGCATGCACTGAATGCGTGTGTGTTTATTTTTGCATATGTCTGTTTGTTCCCGTGCCTGAGACTGGACCCCCTGGGGACAGCACAGCTGAGCCACCACACAGCTAGTCCGGGCAGGATGCACTCAAGCGGCAGCCCACCACTTCTATGACCTGGCCCCGCTCTGGTTGCAGTCCAAGGTAGTGGCTGGGGCAGTGGTCCCACCTTTGCCACCCTCTCCGGAATGTGACTCACTCCTCTGCAAGCAGGAGAAACCTCACTTTCTCTTCTGCTCTTTTCTATATATGTGTATACTAGTACACAGAATTTCATGCACATGTGAGTGCATGCAGCCTTTCATAATCCTGCTCAGACATTTTTAGCCATAAAACCAGCATTGACCAAAATCGAAATAACTATCTAGTACTGGAGAATCCCTATAATCACGGTTTTCCCCTGACTCAGAAGGTGATCTTGCCTCTACAGGCCTTGGGAGGAGTGGACCTTCTTTTCTACTTTTAGGTTAATGCTCTTTTTCATCCACATTTCATATTCCCTGACATCGCGTGTAGAAAGGACTAAAGCAGTAGGTGTTTCATGTGTACTCTCTCAGCATATCTTCTTAAACAGACCTGTATGAAATAGAGGTAAATGCTTAAGGAAAGATAAACTTGTAAAATATAACACAGATATTTTAGGAAATGCCAGAAATTTGCTTTCTTTTACAGTCTGAATTTGATCCCATTTCCTTTAGTCTTTAATCAGTGATGATTAGGGATACAAGGACGATGAGGGGACTGCAGCATCTCTCCTATGAGGAAAGGCTGAGGGAGCTGGCCTTATTCAGCCTGAAGAAGAGAAGGCTGAGAGGGGACCTTATAAATGCCTACAAATATCTCAAGGGTGGGTGTCAGGAGGATCTCAAGGGCGGGTGTCAGGAGGATGGGGCCAGACTCATTTCAGCGGTGCCCAGCGACAGGACAAGGGGTAATGGGCACAAACTGAAGCATAGGAAGCTCCGTCTGAACATGAGGAAGAACTTCTTCCCTCTGAGGGTGACAGAGCACTGGAACAGGCTGCCCAGGGAAGTTGTGGACTCTCCTCTGGAGATATTCAAGACCTGCCTGGACAAGGTCCTGTGCGGCCTGCTGTAGGTGACCCTGCTTCGGCAGGGGGGTTGGACTAGATGACCCACAGAGGTCCCTTCCAACC
>Ga0065711_1008678_pt1 | contig 15263 bp, 10 predicted proteins | sample Hoacrofraction12_FD_59098 | JGI IMG/M metagenome (GOLD analysis project Ga0065711, IMG submission 59098) | Hoatzin crop microbial communities from Cojedes, Venezuela - Epithelial fraction 12 v2 (version 2) | ecosystem: Host-associated > Birds > Digestive system > Esophagus > Crop | place... | reverse complement strand
AAGTCCTAATTCCTTCACGTGGTTTCCAGGCAAGGATTTGCTATGCTATATTTCTTCAGCTGAAAATTCTCCACCACAGGAGTTTCAAGATTCTTTTCAAAAGTTCCCTTGTGCAATAATTTGCAATCTGTTCAGCAATTTTCCAAATGAGCTGTTTCCAGATTTTGGCACTCTTAAAAAAAATCTAATTATCCATTACACTGCCCATAGGGCCAAAGCTTGGCAGAAGAAGTCGCAAGTGCAAATTTATCCAGATAACCTGACACTGGAAAAAACAACCAAATACAGTACAGAAAGCAGCAAGAGAGCCCTGGTAATTTAGTATTCCCAGGACTTCAGTGCAAGACCAGAAGACTTCTAGGCTTGGCTTAGTAAGTGCCACATTCCAGAGCCCAACCGATATCTCTTGCCACTCCCAGGTAGTCATTCTGTGAGCTTTAGCAATCCCAAAGCCTAGACAGCACAGCAGTACGTTTTGATACAAACTTACATATCTCTGATGCATGTTTTTTATGCAAAAAGCAGCCTACAAGGAAGCCTGTTGCACTGAAGGGATCAAATGTTTCTCACCATGTCAACGTATGAAAAAAATCCAAGCTCACCCATCTCTTCCGAGAAAAGGAGGATACAAAACTTAAAAGGAGGCCACCTCCCAGGACAGAATCAAAGCCAGGAATAGAGAAGCAAAAGGGATGGGAAACATCACAGCACCTCTGAAATCCACATATTTGTAAATGCTAATACAGGTCTCAGCAACAATTGACTTTAGCAACGAGCTATTACTATTTTGTTTATTGTAGCGAAAGTTCTTGTCAGCAGATTACCGCTTCCCCCCCTTCACTGTCTCCCAATATGTTCCAGCCTTATGTTCGAGACCAGAGCCGCTCTTTGTGGGCTTGCGGCTCAGACACTATTAAATTACTTGACTTGTCTTCATCTTCTTTTGATTCTGATTTTCTGGGGGAGAAATGAAAAGAAGGAAAGACTAGCTATTAAGCTGCACTCTCATTTACGCCACGACACGCTCCACGGATGTCACTGCTGGAGCGAGCGTTAAAGGGCTCCCTTCTCCATCTCGATGCATTGGTTCTGTACCTCTGATATCTGCAGAGACACAGCAGCATGACACTGGGATAATAGAGTGGAGAATAAGACCGCAGTCTGTACTTAAAAACCTTCTTGCTTTCGATCACCTAGCAAGAGAAGAAAAGAGCTTCTGCTGTGCCTAATTACTTGCTTTCTTCCTGGTGTTTGACTTCACTGGTTTGGATTATAATTGGTTACAGCTCATAAAAGGGGTCTTCTATGATCAACTGACTTTAAATGGTCAAACTGAGTTACAAGTGTGCTGGGAAGGGCAGTAGATATTAACAACTTCTCAAATGTTTTCCATACCCTTTCCAGCAGGCTTTCCTAAAAAGTGGATTAGCATAAATACTTTCTTAGCTAAAACGTAAGTCCTAGAAAGGTACCAATTGCATGGTGTAACACTGTTCTCCACATCTCCTTCTAGGCAAACTCTCCCAGCTGAAGTCCCAAGCAGAAGCAGATCTGTCAACGGATCTGGAGAGACAGAGGATAATTGTTATGCTCGCAAGGCAATTTGCTTTGCTTTAATAAAGATTTGAACCTGGCTGCAGTCACATTGTGTACCGACTCAGGCTGGCAAGCCAGATCTCACCAGTGTGTCATATTCATTTATGTCATCATCCAAGCCCTAGCTTGTCAAGCCAATGCCTTTTATGAAACACCTTTCTCTGAAGAACAGAATGGATTCCTCTGCCAGCTAGAAACACCTCTCACATTCAAGCAGGATCCTGAATCTTTTTGCATGGAGTGGAAAGCATTTCTGGCATTCCTGAAGAAAAGTAAGCCCAGACAGCAGATATTAAAGATGACAGCTAAATCCACAGAGGACTTTCGAGGTTACAACGGTAAGTATTAGTCATACTGTCTCTGCTTAGCCATGCATGTTTCTTGTACAGCAAGCACGTGAGCACTGTTAGGAGCCAGAAAGAAAGCACAAGAGGCAGTACACAGAGCTGCTGAAACAATACGAAATGCTAATAAAATGGGGGCTTAATTTTTAAAAATATCTCTTTAAAAACAGAAATGGAACACAGATTTGAAACATAAGACATGAATCATCCACTGTGACTTCTCAGCCATTTCTTTGATCAACCATTTCCATATCTCCATCAAGTGCCAGTATCCAACATCTTCATATTACCTCATTTGCAAACTTACTGTACACAGTTTATGACTGTTTCCAAGAGAGGTATGAATAATCCAACCTGGCGTTTCTTTTGCATTGTAAGTTGACCCCCAAGTCACACCCTTCTCAAGGACCTAAAGGTCCCAAGGACCTAAGCTGGCGTTTCTTTCCTGTTGTAATAGTCAGGCCTAGCCAATCCTGCATGGAGCTGGGCTTGCCCTGGAAACTCAGGCGCGCTTGTCCTGAGAGAGCCTGGGAGGCTTAGAGCAAAAAAGTCAGGTGCCTGGAAATGCGGGCAGCAGCTGAGCAGGATCTCTAGCAAAGGATCTGCATTTAGCATTCCAGAACCTAAAATGACAGTGAAGATGCTTGGATGAAGATGTTCACTTATCTAGGGTATTGCAATTAAGGTGTGGTTTAGGTTGGATCTGTAATTAAAACAGTGTCTGCCACTCTCTTTCACAAAAGCTTGCATTCTAAAAAGCAGTATAGTCTAAATTCAGAGGATTCAAACACAAATATATTGTCACTCTAGGGTTTGATGAATGACTTCCATGCTTCTACTGAACATCAGCATTTTGACGTCTTCCCTTTATTTCTCTTGTGGGAAACTTTCATGTATTCTAGGAAGTTTGTGACCTTTTCTGCCAGAGATGCAAAAATTCAGGTTTGACTTCTACTGCCTAGCTCCCACTCAACCCGGAGATGAAGGAAACATCTCTGCTCTTTCACAAGCTCCGGCATTTTATTTTCTTTTGAGGTCTATTTGCTGGAAGTGCTTACAGCACTGCCAGTAGTTTAGATTATGGTGAGAAGCAATAGTAAATCAAGGTGCTTGCCTGGAGGCAAGGAAGCTATAACCACAAACCTGACATGGGGCTGTAAAAACAAAACACCTGCCTGCAACAAGCTCACGTATGGAAATGCAGGGGAGTGGGGCAGCAGCGCGATTCAAAGCACTTCCTCCAAGCTGCCTTATCTAGCACGTGATCGTTGGTCTAACTTCATAACTGTTCTGCACAGACATGTATCTCACTGCCAGACTCACACGTAAAAAGAAGAGTGTGATGTAATTATGCATTAAAAGTAGTTTTATTTGGTACAGGAGGCTCTCCTAGGAATTCGAAATTATTAATTCCCTGAGCACCTGATTTATGAACAGGGAATTCAGCTCTAGCGCTGAATTTCTTTTCATAGGAAAGACGGAGTCTCCTGCAGCTCCCTGCAGACTTGCAAGCGGGCAGAGCTGCCATCCTGCACGGCCACTTGAAGGCCATGAAGCCCATGAAGCCCAAAGGCAGCAGTCGGCAGAGCACTGGCAGGAGCTGGGAATATTTAGCTGTATAAACAAGGGAACCTGAGGTGGGAAACAAGTGGATCCAGCCTCATAGCTGGGAAATCTAAGCTAGCAGACAGTGGCTACTACACAACAATAATGGCATGGCCAGGAAATGAGAGTATGGTGGTTACAAAAGGAATTCCACGGAAAACCATGCTGCCTGTCACAGCCCCCTTCCCATACTACCACCGTTACTGGAGCATTTGCAGGCAGCAGGGCTGGGGTGGAAGCAGAGCCCTGCCCTAATCTGTATGTACTTCTGTTGTCTATACTGAGGACATAGGTTTCTGATTTATGGCACGGCAAATGGCAAAGCGACACTTTGAGCAAGGCAAGGGAGCGGGCTAGCGAGGCTGCTACCATTCGCAGAATGAGCCGCTCAAGTTCAGAGCCTGGGAATAGAAGCAGCCTGAATACAAAACACCTCGCTCGGCTCTGGTGGAGGATCAGGGGGGATCACCGCCCCCTTGGCCCTGCAGCTGAACTTTTTGGAAGTATCGCTGGTGGCATATTAATGACTCATTGTGGTAACAAGGGAAGACAAATGCTTAGGTGCTTAGAGGGATGGAGGGAAGAGCGTGTGGCTCTGTGTGTGTGTGCATAAAAGGAGTCAGATTTTTCATACCTGTTAAATTCCTTGACATTTAATTTTGAGCAGGAGAGTTTCCACAATGCCAGGGATCATAAAGGAACAATTTGCTGCTGTATGTTACCATTGATGTTTCAGCATGAATGAAAATTGCACCATTCGGTGATGAAAAGAGCAGCTACTTGTAATAAGGAGCACCATGGAAACTGAAATATCATTTACCAGGAAAGGCGGCTCTTCTGAAGGAATTCAAAATGAGAAAAATGGCAACCGCAGGTGCCTTGAAGCATTAGCATCTTAAAAGATATAAAAGGGTTTAAATGAGATTAAAAGGAGATGTCTTAACAGTACTGCTGTGCCATGAAGGGGGATGTCCCACAGATAAATAGTTTTCTCTGCAGAAAGCAAGGAAATGAGGCTTTTGCTAAGGACAGCCTAGCAGACTGGCTACTGGTGTGGGACAGCCCGTATAGCACACTGAAATAACTCTGTAAGAAATGGCTAAGTTCTGAGAGAAATCCAGAAAAGTCCAAGTCTGAGTTGAAATATGCCTTGGTAGCGTGCAGTAACTACAGGCACTGGAATGGAGTTCAAATGGGAATATCAACTTTTCTGTTTTATTACCTTCAGTGCTTTGAGAAAGGAAATATCAGTAAGCTGAAATTCTCTCTCAATAAAATTTAATAATACTTGAACTACAATCACACGCATAGGAGAAGAGCATATCTTGTTTGTTTGGGTTTTTTTTAAGTGATGAAGCAATGTCACAAAATTTTCAAAATCACCAGTAAGGCTGGATTTTCCTTTTTCTGTATCCAAGCTAAGAAATCTTAAACATAACCCTTAGAGAGTTAGTACTGAAACCCTTCTGCAAATCAATTTCCTTCCAGTTTGGATAGTGACATGAAATAGCCAGAATTATTAATCTTTTTCTATGATCTTGGACAGTATGGTCAATAAGACTTAGGATTTTGAGGCTGACTCATCTTTTCAATTGCGCTTTGTTAGCACACCCTCTGTCAATGTTGCGCTACTCTTCCATGGTAAAATCTTAAAATGAAAGGGATAACAATGGCTTATACAGAACTTACTGCACTCTCTATTATTCTGACTCATAATCAACCCATTAAAAACCATGTACCGATGCCATCAAGAAGCCCTACACCCTGGCACTCCATAGCACACCATCCAGTACCAGCCTCCCTGACATCTGCACCTGAAAGTAAGCCTAGAGAAAGCACCATCTCTGTGGACCAGGACAAATTTGTGTGTTAGTTTAGCAAAAGTGCTTGCATGGCTTGTTTTAGTAATCAAAATAAGCACAAAGCAAATGGCAGGATTTAGTCCACTGTGGGAGAAAATATTTTCTTAGGAGCAGAGAAAATATGTAATTCATTATAGTCCAGGGTAGTTCCTCTAGGATACCATCCTGACTCTGAGAAAAGTCAGCACTACGCCCAGGTCGCCTACAGCTGGGACCTACTTTTGCCTGCGTTAGCCTGCAACTAAGAAAAAGACTCTCTGCATGGCCTTCACAAGCACCATGCAAGAATCCTAAAGCGATTCTGCTTATTTTTCACGCCTATAGAAATATTTTGTCCTTAGACCCACAAGAAGCTCATCCTCTAATGAAGTTTTGCCCAAGGAAAACGATTTTCATGGTCTTCTATTCTCTTTGTGGATAAATCTTTAATTTTATCTGGTTTTGCTTAGCAGCAGTTTTGTTCCTGTAATAAACAGGTACGAAAAAATAAGTCATTCCTTCATTGTACGATGAATCTAATTCTTCTTTTCTCTAGAATAACCCCAACACAGAAGTTAAACCCCTTATCAGACTAGAGTGCTCCTATTCTCTATCCATTCTCATGATCTGTGGAGGAGGTCTCTCTGTTGCTGTTGGATCTTTTCAAATTGTGATATCAAAACTAGTCTTCTAAGGGACATTTCATTCCATCATACTTCAAAAAATTAAATACTGTTATTATATAGTCCATTTTTTTTGCAATGAACTAAACATAATGACAAGGTGAAGATGCAAATAACAGTACTTGCTCAACAACAAGTGCTACAAGTGAATGAGGATTGACATAATAGACCACAGCAGTGTAACTTGTAAAATGCAGATTATTGACTTCACAGCTCCTCTGGAGCCATTCTAATCTTATATAAATCCTCTTAGTTTACAGTTCACAGGTATAGGCTATACTGTAATTTAAATGATTGAAAACCCATATGGGCTGTTAGTTAACAACATTCTTTTCTTAAATAAAATATCACTGTCACTGTGTATTTAAAATTCCAACATTCTCACAGACAAATACCAAAGACAAGCTACACTATAAGCAATCCGCTTCCAGAACATCAGTAAACCCATAAGCACACACATAAAACAGCTACCATGTAGGGAAGGGGTGTGCAGAGGAATATGAATTTGAGGACTCAGTGGGTAGGAAGAACCTGTAGCCTCCTCTGATGGAAATTCAGCGATCACACAGAAAGGGATATGTTCATCTACAGGAAAGATGCACAAAGCCAAAGGGTCTGGTTTTGGTACAACTATTACATATCTTAAATACAAGTCAGCAATTTCACTACTTCTTAAAGCTGAACAACCAAGTAAGACAACCTCATTGAATGTCTCATCCGAAAAGACTGTCAAAGTTGAGTAAGTTATTCTGCTAGCTGAACCAAGTGGAATATATTCCTTTTCTTGTGTATCATAATACCGCTGCTATTGATAATTGGACCATGTTTATCTAAAGGATAAGTACTCTTGATGACATGCCACTTGTTAATAACTGTGCACTTGTAAAACTCCAATCTGATGCACATGAGTACAATAAAGAACATGCTAACCTTGCAATTTTAGTAGTTCACTCCTTTATTTGTGTTTTATACTTCTGTTTTGTATTTCATACCAGTAAAAAAATGCAACCTCACTGTCTCTGTCAGTTAGTTGCCAGTATCAGCCTAGAGAAGTTTCAGATGGGGCTCTGATAGAAGGTTACTGCTAGTGGCATGCAAGATACTGCTACAGCTTCTGGTGTAACACCACACTCACCTAACACTGGCTTAGCACTCTGCGCTTTGTCATTTTTGAGGCTAAGCATTAAAGGGAAAAGGAAACAAAAGGGGCACAAAAGAGGCTCATCCTCTTCTGTGCCAGGAAAGGATGCACCACGGTACAGATCAGAACATCACACTGAATTAAACTAGCAGTCTCTGCTGTATATGACTGCCCATAAGTAGTGGGTGTTGGCTTGCTTTTACAAATAACAGCAAAAACGGATGTCAGATTCCCCGTTTTACTACACAAAGCATGTAACAGACACTGACAGTACCCATGAGCACAGACTGCTCTACAGCTGTGTAATTTCATAAGGATTTTCTTGGCTTCTGTTGGGTTTACAGTGAGATTTCAGTGCCATTTGAAACTCAGATTTAAATCTCAGACCAAAACATTCAGGCAAGCGCTCAGAATCACCTCTCTCATGGCTAATGCCATTGGTAAATAAGGAAAGAAAGGCACCAGCGTCAGAGAAAACCAGGCTCTGTTTTAAAGCAGGAAGGGAAAAACCCAGGAGAGGTTTGCCTACACTGCAGAGCAACATCAACACCAAAGTTGTACAAACCACGCATGCTTTCTTTCACAAAGCGTATAACCCCCACAGGGCCCTATAACTCCCACAGGGCCCAAGGTGACAAATGCAGAGGCCGTGGGAGCTGCAGTGACTATGCTTGGTATCAAAAGGCAGGCTCTGAGCCATCTCACTTGGGCACACACACTTTGTCACCTTACCCAGCTGTAAGCTCAAAGCATAGTCTGATAGCAGTTATCAGCAAAGTGCAATCAGGGTTTTCAGGCATTGTATTAGCATACAAAGAGACACGACATCACAGTTAAGCAAAAAACTGCCTCTCGAGCCAGTAATTCTTACGTAGACAAAAGGTTTGCTGATTTGGTCCGGTATGTCTTGCATGAAGGACTCCGTGCTGTGGCTGACGTTGTATACGTACAGACACAGCTTTACCTGATCCCTACATTGGACAATTTTTTTTTTATTTTTTTTTTTTTGGCCTCATCTGGTTATAACCGATCTGGTGAGTTTACTCACTTTCCCATCTACCATCAACGCACTGCTATCTTACCGCTTTTCCAGTAAATTCAGTCAGGACATCTGTTTATGAACCACCGAAACAGAATGAAAATGTCTAATGAGAAAACTTCACTGCAGCCAGGAGAAGAGGCAGGTTAGCCATGAGAGACGGATGATCTCTCCAGTGAAATACAGTATGTTTTACAGCTCTGGACCTTTAGCAGTACATCTGTCTTGCAAGGGATTTTTGTTCTTGCAGTGAATATTCTGCTGAGCAGCTCAGGGTTCCCATAAAGAGGATACTGTCACACTTCTGTACAGGTACTGCTATGTCCCTCAGTGCAAGAGAAACAGATGTTAAAATAATCTTGCATGTATTTCAGGTGGTGAAAATTAAGGAAAAGGTAGGGCAGTGGAAATTTCAAAGGTTACTTTGTTTTGTTGTTGCATTAACACGTGTCTGCTGGTAAAGCAGATTAGGATTTTGCCAACTACCTGGGGAGACTGTGAATAAATGTTTGCATTACTTCCTTAGCAAGGCTGATTCATAGTAACAATGATTCACATAAACAAACTAAAAAAAAAAAAAAGGAAAGCAAACACACCTTGCACTCAGCAGGTTATCGCATCAGCAAGCAAACTCAGCCACAAGGGCTGGAAAGGAGCAATGCAGTGATGCGACGCCATGTGAGGCAGACACAACAGCCATCAGAGAGGCAGCTGGGGTGGCCACCACCCAGGGCTGAAGCCAGCATGCAGGCTCATCGAACCCTTATGCCTTGGGGCCACCAAAGCTCTGTGAAACTCTGAGGTGCTGCATGGCTCCACAATGGCCAGACAGCTCCGCAAACCCTCAGGGTGCTCGGCACCCCGGGGGGACACCTCCACCACTGAGGAGCAGAAGGGAGGGCTGGAAGCTCCAGATGAGTTCCCTGAATTTTGCTTCCTAGAAAGAGGTGCCACAGGCTTGGCAGAGGATGAGAAACCTGGTTGAGGGTTTGCCTCTGAAGCATCCACTTCCGTGTAGATGTTTGCCTCTTGCGTGTACACTCCAGGCTACAACTTCAGCTGTAGGTGGTCATGACATCTTACCTCATCAGTGTTCAATTGAAAAAGGCAGTCATTTCTGAAAATCAAAATGCTGAAATATCCTCATGCCCTGCAGAAGTTATTAGCTCAGACCCTCTTTCTCCACTACTCTTGGATCAGAAAAAACAAGGCTGTGCATTATGGAAGCCCACGCAACTGCTTGTCCACTCATCCCACCACTCAGCCCAGGGGAACCCTCCCCTCCAGCAGACACCTCTCCCTCAGCAGGAGCCTGCCCGAACAATGCATTTGCAGAACTACAAGAAATCTTCAAAGTTTAAAGTGTTTCCAGAATTCAGAGAGATTTCATTCAGTCTTTTTCAAGTTGTGCTTCTTATCTTCAACCAGAGTCTATGTAAACAGAAACAAACATATCAAAGCAATTTCTTCTGAAGCATTGCCTTAGTGTAGACGCTGCCTTAGCGGGGAGACCGTCGCGCAGGCAGCCTGCTCTCCCACCCTGCCTTACCCTCCTCCCTCCTAACAGCACACACAGGAACAGAACCACTACTAGCGCTGTGTCCTGGCATCTATCAGTGCAGTATTATGGCCACTGCCTTTGCAATTTATCTTTTCCTGCTCCCTTTCTTTCCATCCTCCAGCTATGTTTGGTGAATAACTTTGATTTTTCAGTTAGTTGACTACCTTCTGGATTTCTATGCTGACATCTTTGGAATATGTTTATTACATTCTTGAAACATAAAAGTAATTGAAATCAGATACTATATCAATCAGGAGAAAAAAGAATAGTCACAGCACTATTAATTTCAGTACACTTATCCACAGCTAAAACCCAGTACAGCAATACCGATATAACCCAGCATCTATAGCATTCATTTTTGTTCTTCCATTTTTGCTCTCACTCTTCCTTAAACACCCATGCCAGGCATGTGCTATAAGTTAATTTTGACTATATGGGACAATAAATTTTACTACAAAAATTTAGGTGTGAAATCTGCATTTCCTAGTCCTGAATAATTCTACAGCCATCAGTTCAATTTGTGTGTGAGCAGGAGCATTTTATACAAGGAATATAAATGTTAGAACAGACAATTATACAAGTGACCTTGCCTTTCTTCATTCAATAGTGAATTATTAGTCTCCTCAACTATAATTTTATGAGACGTCCTTATTGTCTTAATTAATGATCAAGGTACAGCTTTGAAACCTTTACAGACGCTGCAGATTACATCAGTCTCTTTTCTAACTTACATGTATTGACTAGCATAAAAGTTTAAACCCTGTCACAGGTAGCTCTTCACTGCAGTCAATTTCTAAACAGAACATCACTTTTTTTTTTTACATTAAAATAGAAAGATAATAAAGTGGAAGTAGGAGATAAAAAGACTGGAAGTCAGCTGAACCAATTCAAATGCTAAATTGGTGTTTAGAAAGCAGCTACAAATGACAAAGATACTGATGCCTGAAAACAGCACCCGAGGATCAGCTGTCTCTCATGGTATGGAATTGCACCACAGGACTCAGCACTGATATAAGAACCAAAAAACACGGGGTGAGAAAAAAATAAAGAAACTGCACAAGAGAAAAGGAAAAACAAAGAATAACATACGTTAAATGTGTGTCATGTACACATTCCTGAACTTTATAGGTTGTGATAGTATCCATTAAGTCAGTCCCTAAAGAAATGCGTAAGGAAAACATGCAATCTCTGTAAAGCAGTGCGCACATACAGCAGCAGCCTCTGACTGTCTGCAGAGGTAAGGTAGGAGAATGGTGCCCAGTGAAGTCTGCAGCCTTTTTGTTGTCCCTGCTGCTGAAGCCTTGCTCTCTGTGATCGCTTTTCCAGATGACAGGTGAATTCATGCAGTGAGTCATCTTCCCAGCCTCTCTGCTCTCTGCATACATTGCTCTGGTGAATTCAAAGCACTGCTCAGACACAAACTGCATGTGTCAAAGGCAAGGTGGAGGATTCAGGTTTGCAGAGTGTCTCTCTGTGTACATCTGGATCACTCTGGACTCAAACTGCATGGCACACCATGTTTTCCAGCTGTGCTCTCCGTTTCCTCCCTCTCTTATGACACAGCACAGCTGTTGAGGAAGACCCGCTGCACCCATGGGGAAAGGGACACCCAGGTGTGACGGGAGGAATTTGTGTTTAACAGCCTAGAAGAGGGTAAATAAGAACTAAAGAACTGAATCTACATCCTCAATTAATGATGAGATATTATATATAGTAGCTAGCATGCTGGAACTCTCAAAATTGCAGGGACAAAGAAAAGTCTGCGCTACAAAGTATGGGGTAACCCACATTATCAAATCCAAAAATCTAGTTCAAAGTAAATGAAGTTAAAAAAAAAAAGAGCACAACTACTTGGATTTTAATTTGGGTTACTAATTTCAACTCCATTCTGACCTTTTCCCTGTTTTAACTCAAGCTGCTAACACAGTTAAAATCACAGTCTCTCTTGCTCACTCTACCTGATTGGAAATATTTAGTGGATTCGGTGACCCTCCTCAAATCCTATCACAGACACGTCCCAAGTATGGCTCACCAGCAAGCTGCAGCCCTTGATACATTTGCGTCTGTCACATGTGGCTCACTTAATTGCATCCATTCTTAGCAGAACCAACAGATTGTCAAAGTCAGGGCATTTACAGCCCATCTTGTGGAAGGTGGGATGGAGAGGGAGAGACAAGGAGAAGCTGGAGCCAGAACTCAGTTGAACCTACCACAGCATCTGCTGCTCCAGCATGGATTTTTCCTTCCAGGTCCTTTTGCTTGTGAGTCTAAATGTTCCACTCACTGACATGCAGGACAGTGCAGCAGCAAAAGCAATATGTCCTGAAGGAAGTCTGGTGGCTTTTTATAAAAGCTTATTATTCCTTATTGATTTACTGGCATCCCCATTAGGAATCTGGAGGCATTGCAAGAAAATCTGACTGCAATACTACTATGTCTAAGCTGAAACCATAGCTGGCCAAAGAGTATCTTCAATACTTCCCTCCCCAGCTTTGCAATTGGTTTTGAATCCAAGCTGCCTTCAACTATCACCAAAAATTAGCTAAGATCAGGTGCAAAATGAAGCACTCCTTCCCACCAGCAAGTTTTCTTTATGAAGCATATCATGTCACAGCTAATGCCTGCACTGCCTCCCACATAATATTTTGTCAAGCAATCCTTGGTCTGCTGTTGTACCCATGGTCTTCAAGTGACACGGTTGGGAAAACCTCTGTGTACCAAACTATGGGACAATGAAAGTCTCCCAAACTAGGAGTTTTAGTGAAGAAAGTTTATAAATAAGAGCAAAGCAATTCAGAATATTTGGATCCCACTCATAAGAGAATTTGCAGCTTGCAGCAAAAGAAGGAACAGCATCCGTTAACCCCAAACAATATTTTTTTTTGTGAAATGCAAAAAATTAGTGTTTATACTGGGTTTTCAGAAATCTGAACCTATCAAAAAACATGCATCCAAGACAGAAACACTTAGTTTCAGAAATGAATTATCAGTCATTTATGAAAAACTATAATGAATGGGTTGACGATGTGAGGCATGCAAGCAGTAAGTATTTAATAAGGTTAGGGAGAGAGCAAAAGGAAAGAAAAGTTCATTTTACCATGAAGAGTTTCGTGCTGGTGAGCCCGCTCCCCTGTGAGCTAGTAATTGTGTTTGAGAGGGAGAAATAGACACACAAATACTACGGAATGACATTCTCATCTAAATGCTTTTTCATACAATTTACAAATGGCAAAACCCATGCCTAGTTTTGTTTAAGTATATTTGATCTAATAAATAGGTTTTCTTATTCAGCAGATTCAACTCCTCATTAAAGGATTTTATAGTTCTGAAGACATGATTGTGAATCTATCATTTTATCCCTCACACAGTGCACAATTAAACTGTGAAAAGTGATGCTGGATTCAACAGTGTTTGGACACCTCATCTTCTGAGATGCTTAGCAGATTATGGAGGGAATATAGGTAGCCTACTATGCTGTCAGATGCAGTAAAATTTAGAAAAAAGATTTCTATTGAAGCGACACATAAAAATAGCCGGGGAAGGGCAATTAGAACATTCTCATTCTATAATGCAGAATAAGTATTCAAATAGAAAAAATAATCCAAGACACAATAATATATTGAAAAAAAGATGCAGATGCTCATGTAACTGGCCTGGCTTTCCCTTTAAGGTAATGTGATGAATTCACGTGAGCAAATGGGATTTGCAAAATATTTAAAAGATTAGCAGTTTTCTCTTTTGATTGTCTTCAGATAAAATACCACAATGTAATCCCATAATTTCTGCACTGAATATTGGGCACTGTAGCCTAACAAAGAAAATGAATTGGAGTCAAATGTATCTTTTGTGAGTGGAACAGAATAACACAAGAAAGATTTCAAATTCCAGGTACCAAAGCTATTTCTGCTTATATCTAGGCAGGATAGCTTCATCCAGTGCCAGACAAAAAAGGAAGGAACTGTGTTTACACCCAGCTACTTTGTGAGAAAGGCTTCTCCAAAGCTTATTTAAAAATAAGATTGTATCCCCGTGGGGAACACCCCCAGGTGCTAGCTACTCGAGCAGGGACCTACACAGCCTTCCTTCTTCCACTGATACCACATGAGCCTTTACAGGACTGGGACCTACAGAAGCCACAACCAGGGTTTAATAAATCTGCTAAAGCCTTCAGTTCAAGGAGTAGGTGCTTAGATTTTTAAATCCACATAAACTTTTTTTTTGTTTCCTGTAGCCCATGGCTTACCCTCAACCTTGAAAGAACACAAATGCTCCAAAATGAAGCCAGGAGGTGATACTTCCCGCTCCATAAAGGGGGTAAAGAAAGGTGAGAACGGAGGGAGACAGGAGGAGAAGAGATGAAGTAATGCACCCTTCCTTTACACAGCAAGTTTGTGCCTAAGCCAGATCTCTTGAGTTCCAGTTCAGTGCTTCAACTACATTGTCTGTCTTTCCTGACTAAAAAGCAGTAATGAGGTGTGTTTGAAATGATAGACAGCATAGCTACAGGGAGACAAACTTCTGACTTTATTCATTTTCTGGTGCCTAAGATAATCAATATCAATATTAATATTCCTCTTCAGGGTAGAGCTTGTCATTAAATTATAAAATAACAAAAATGAACAAAGAAGCAGAGAGGCAGAAATGGCAAACACTTGCATCCTTTCAAGTAATATTAAAAATAATCTTCATTGTTATTACTAGGAATAACTAGTCAGGGTCTAGATTGGTAGTGAGCAACAGTGCAGTTCAAGATTCTGATTGACTTTGGAAGGGGGTGCATCGTAACATGAAGTACCAAAAATCAGCCGGCTACAAACAGCTCCGGAGCTGGAAGAGTTTTAGTGCCTTAGCCACTATTCCCTTGCCATCCATCTGCATCTCTATGGTGCGTAGACACCCTGAAAAAATGCTGTAATACCACATTTCTCTCAGTCTTCAAAGATGCAAAGTCTGACTTTAAACATTAATTAATACAAATAGGTGGTACATATTAGATTAATTAGACATGACACACTATTTAAACCCAATATAAAAACAGATTACATCAAACATTTTGATATCCTGATTTTACACTATGTCTGATGACCTCAAGCTTTGGTGATTTGCTATACAGCTACTGCTTTTTGATTCCTTAGAAAAGAAGGAATAAATGAAGTGAGAAGAACACTGGAAAAATCTAATAGACAAACTGACTAATCTCAGACCCCAAGGTCATAGCAAAGCAATTCATTTCTTGGCTTTTCAACAGCACAAGACATGATTTATCAATCTGAGACCAGGCTTATAAACACTATACATCTCAATAATATGTTCTTTGCACTGTGTAACTTTTTAAACAATGATAGATTGCCTGGGCTGGACCAAAGTTATTTTACAAACAGAAACAGAATATTTGCAATTAAATGCTCCAATAAGAGAAGGGGAGGGGGGAAAAAAAAAAAAAAAAAAAAAAA
>Ga0065711_1014685_pt1 | contig 15265 bp, 15 predicted proteins | sample Hoacrofraction12_FD_59098 | JGI IMG/M metagenome (GOLD analysis project Ga0065711, IMG submission 59098) | Hoatzin crop microbial communities from Cojedes, Venezuela - Epithelial fraction 12 v2 (version 2) | ecosystem: Host-associated > Birds > Digestive system > Esophagus > Crop | place... | reverse complement strand
CACGGCATCGCATTCCCAACCCCTGCTGTCGCGGTAATGCCTTATCTCGCCACCGCGGGGCATTGAGTAGATTTTCAAATCGCGGATCACCATATCCTCAAAAAACAATCCGAAAGTCTCTAAATCGTGAAGCAAATCCGTCGGCTGAATGCCAAGCGATAGGCAGGCGATGCTCGTGTCAACGAAATGGCGTGTGGCAGTGGTTCTTATCACTGTTTTGGAGCGCAGGTTCGGGTTCCACGCATTTATGTCCTCAAGAATAAAATGGTCTTTCAAAGCATCCACATATTTACCAAATGTCTTAGTGTCCATCTTGCGGTTGTTTGAGTTTACGACATCAGCGATAAGCGTCTGATACGAGGCTTCGGTGGAGATATTTCTTGCGTAGCTCCGGAGTATCATCTTCATGATTTCGGGCGATTTGTTGCGGAATTTGTTATTCTCGCTCGTTTCGAAATTGAATAGGCTCTGATAGTAGTTGCGAGTAACGTCCATTGCCACCTGCTTGTCTTCTTTTATCGACAGAGGCCATCCGCCGCGACATAAAACGAAGGCGGTGTCTGACAGCGACCAATCTTCGTTGAGGTCGAATATCTCCATTCCCGGATTGTCGAATATTTGCTCCAACGACACGGTGCCTTTTGAGTCGAGCGATTCCGCCAAACTCATAGGTCGCATCATCACGGTTGTAATGCGACCGGCCCCAGAGTGGTATATCTGCGTTTTGTCGGCTGGCGTGGTGCTGCCGGTGAGGATGAACTGCCCGAATTCGGGATTTTCGTCAATCCATGCTTTTGCCTCATTCCAGATGTCGGGCACTGTTTGCCACTCGTCGATAAGCCTTGGCGTCTCGCCTTTTAACATGTTACGAGGTTCTAAGCGTGCCAATTCTATTATCGGCCGAGTGTTTAATTTCACCTTGCTCTTTGCAAAACGCTCCGATGTCGTGGTCTTGCCGCAGAATTTAGGACCACTTACCAGTACAACTCCAGATGATTTCAGCTTGCGCTCTATCACCGATTCTATGTAACGTGAAAGATACTTCATCATAACTAATTTCTTTTTTCCGCTGCAAAGGTAATACAAAAAAGTGAAACTCCCAAAGAAATCGGAGAAAAAATCCCAAAGTTGTGATATTTTTATTCCCAAACTTGTGAGGTTTAAAATCCAAAGGTTGTGAGGTTTAAAATCTCAAACTTATGAGGTTTAAAATCCCAAACTTGTGAGGTTTAAAATCCCAAACTTGTGAGGTTTAAAATCCAAAGGTTATGAGGTTTGAAATCCCAAACTTGTGACTTTTTGCTTAACGAAAGTTAAAAATCTGTTGATCTCCGAAAATGCGNAAAAATATNTGTACCTTTGCGGTGAAATTAAAAATTATCGACAGGATGAGTAGCGAATTTGTCAGCAGTTTCGGGAGTACAATCTCCGCCGGCAGCGGTGGAGTGGGGGATGCAGGCGGTGGTATCGGCAAAGGGAGCGATGCCGCTGCGGGCAGCACGTGTGAGATAACGCGCGTGATGTTGCACGGCAAACATCTGATAAAGAAGCATTTGCGGGCGGAGCTCAAGGGGCAAGGCAAGTATGAGCGGCTGTTTAAAAAGGAGTTTGAGATAGGCTTCAATCTCGACCACTCCGCTTTCCCGAGGTATATCGAGGAGGGCGAGGACGAGACGGGACCGTATTTCATAATGGAGTATATCGACGGCGAGACGCTCACGGATTTTTTGGCAAACAACCCCTCGTATTTCAAGGTGCGGCGGAATGCCGACAAGTTTGTGAGCCAGCTGCTCGACGGAATGGATTACCTTCACTCGAAAAGGGTGGTTCATTGCGACCTCAAGCCCGACAACGTGATGCTCACGACAAGGGGCAAGGAATTGAAAATCATCGACCTCGGATACTGCAGCTGCGATGAGTACGACGGTCACGGGCGAACTCCGGCTTTCGCCGCTCCGGAACAAGTGGAAAACAAGAAAGTGGATGAGAGAACCGACGTTTATCTCATCGGCAACTTGCTTGAAACGGCTCTCGGCGATAATTACGGAATTTACAACAAGGTGATTAGCAAATGCTTGCGACCTGATAAGGCTGACCGGTTCCAGAGCGTTTCGGAGATTAAAGACTATATTAAACAATCGAACAACAGGAAGAAAATAGCTCTCGCCGCCGCGCGGATGTTGATTTTTGTGGCGTTGATTGCGTCGGCATTTTTAATAGGCAAAGGTATATCGCAGGAAAAAGAGACGGCGCAGGAAATTGTGGCTTCGAATGCGACAAAGGCTGGCGGAGAGTCGTCGGAAGCCCTCGCCGCGCTTGATAGACAAACGGCATCGCAGACGGAGGTTTCGTCGTCCGAGGCTGCACCGACATCGGGTAATTCATTATCATCCGATGCTGCACCATCATCAGATAATGCCTTGTTTTCGGATGCCGCATCATCGTCAGGTGTTTCTTCATCTGACGCTACGTTATCATCGGGTGTGGCAGTCGGAGGCAATGTGCCGTCATCTTCAGCGTCGGAGAAATCGGAATCGGCATCGGGAAATCAGCAGCAAGTGGCTTCGTCGGAAAGCCCTAAGGCATCGTCGTCATCAAGCAATCGTCAGTCGCAGAAGATGTCTCCTACCGAAAGGGCGAAGCAGAAAATGAAGGCTGGTATCGATGCCGCATTCGCCGCCACGCTCGAAAAATACAAGAATCCGGCACTTGATTCACTGGAGGAGCAGTACTATCTCGATGATAGGGAATTCGGTGATAGAGTGGAAAAAGTGAATGCCGAAATCTTCGCCGAATTTCCCGATGCTGATGCTGCCGCTATTGGAAAATTTTATGTGGAGTATTGCACTGCGCTGCTTGCTACTGTGGTGCCGGCAAGGATGCAGAGGAAAAGTTTCAGAGACCAAGAAGAGTTTCCTTGATATGATATTATTAAAGCCAAGGGTAAAAGGCGTTTTTCATTTTTTAGACTTTCCTTTTTCGAGGTCTTCAAGACGGAACATTCTTCTAAATTGTGCCAACATTATTTCTCGTGCCTCCTCTACGTACATCATCCCCTCTCTTTGGATCTTTTTACTAAAGACCACAACTTCTTTCCCGTTCTTAACAAATATCCTGGACTCAATGGGATGTGGCTTCATGTCCACATCCTTACCTTTTATGTCTATATGGTAAATTCTTAATTTACCGTTTTCCATATAAACGCGGGTCTCTGTGTTTAGTATATCAATATTATCTTCCATAATTATCGTTGTTTTGAGGTTATATATTTATTTGGATGCAAATTTACGAATAAATTTGCAACCAACAAAATATTCCTGTTTAAAAAATGGAAAAGAAGGAAATTTAATACTTGAAGGAGTATATTTCGCAATTATAATCCATCGATTTGCACTATCTTTTCCACAATCCTTTATTATCAATAAAATCCGATAACACCTCGGTAACAATAGATTTTGTCCATCTTCGCAAATTCTTGCGTTTTGGGGAAAGCATTCTATAATGATTGGAGGATTCAATTATGAGAGGCTTATCTATTTCTTTCCAATCATGCATATTGTTCCTATGGCAAGCATCAACAACGACAATCTGACCATTTTTTGCAATATAAAAAGCAAAGTACCAGTTTTTAACCCGATACATATAGTATCCTTCCCAACGTTTAATAATTGGTTTTCTTCGCCCACTTGGTTTTATTTGAAATATACTGTCGTATGTTTTCTGGATATATCTTGATACATCCTCATCCGAATATGAAATTGGATACTTCTTTTGCACATTATAGTAGAAAGAAGTTATTTTATAGTATACTCTATTTAAAACTTTAAAACTTGTCATGTCTGTCTCTTTTTGATTAATAAATATCACCAAGTTTTGAAAATGATCTTGTAAACCAGAAAAAAGATAGGAATGTTGAAACTCGAAAGTACAATTTTATCTCTTTCTACAAGAAAAGTTGAAATTTTCTTTGTGGTTCGGAATATATTTTGTAATTTTGCAGACTGAAAGTCAAAAATATTTGATTATGAGTTCACGAGATTAAAGATTAAACATATAACAACCACGAAAAATGACGCTTATGGATGATATTGATTTACTAAACACAGAGACTCGCGTTTACATGGAAAACGGAAAAGTGAAAATGTATTATATTGATATAAAAGGCAAGGATGTGGATATGAAGCCGCACCCCACAGAATCAAGAATATTCGTAAAGAATGGCAGAGCCGTAACGGTTTATAACGAGAAGATACAGAAAGATGATATGATGAATTTAGAGGAAGGTTTTAAGATAATGGAACAAGAGCTAAGGAGGTCTGTCCGTCTCTTCAACCTTAAAAGAGGAATGTCTAAAAATGAAAGCTCTTTCGACTGCCGAAAGCATCAATACGTATTATTAAGAAAATCGGAAAACAATGCGATTTGTTTGAGGCTGCAAAGGTTACGATTGATTTTATCAGCGGCACAGTGTATATACAGAAATATTGAGATAAAGAAGACTAAATGGACAAAAAGGATGAGGTGGATATGAGTTTTTTATTGTAATTTTGCAGCCGAACGAGCAGTGCGATACGTTGAATGGCAAAGATGAAAAACTGAGACGTATGCGACTACTGTATAACGAAGTAAATTATTAATCTTTTAAATTATTAAACTATGGCAAACGAAAAGGATTCAAAGGAACAAATAGCTTCTTTAATAGAGGCGGCAAAATCAGGAGATAGCAATGCTCAATATAATTTGGGCTCAATGTATTATTATGGAGATGAAATAGAACAGGATATGGCAGAAGCTTTTAAATGGCTTAAACTGTCAGCTGACCAAAATGACCCCCTATCACAGTACTTGTTAGGCGATATGTACAGACTTGGTGAAGGTGTGGAAAAGAATTATGACGAGGCTCTCAAATTATATAAAGCTTCGGTAGAAGCTGGTCTTCCTTATGCAATGTACAACATTGGCGAAATGTACTTAGACGGCAATGGTGTTGAGCAGGATTTAGAGGAGGCTTTTAAATGGTTCGAGTCTGCTGCGGAAGAGGGGGATGAAATGGCTCAATTTAATATAGGCAAAATGTATTATTTTGGAGAGGGAATAGAACAGAATGTTGCGGAGGCTTTTAAATGGGTAAAGCTTTCAGCAGAACAAAATTTTCCTCCTGCGCAGAACAAGTTAGGCGATATGTACAGACTTGGTGAAGGTGTGGAAGTGAATTTTGACGAGGCTTTCAAATTATATAAGGCTTCGGCAGAAAAAGGCTTTCTACCTGCAATGCGCAACATTGGCCAAATGTATGAGTTGGGTTATGGCGTTGAGCAAGATTTAGAGGAGGCATACAAATGGTATGGCCCAGCTGCGGAAATAGGGGATAGTATTGCTCAATTTAACATAGGCAGAATGTGTTATTCTAGAGAGGGAATAGAAAATGATAACGCAGAAGCTTTTAAATGGTTTAAGCTGTCTGCAGACCAGAATTATCCTCCCGCTCAGTGCTTGTTGGGCGATATTTACAGATTTGGCGATGGCGTGGAAGTGGATTATGATGAGGCTCTCAAATTATATAAGGCTTCGGCTGAGAACGGCTTTTCTCATGCAATGTGCAATGTTGGCGAAATGTACTTTTATGGTTATGGCGTTGAGCCGGATTTAGAGGAGGCATACAAATGGTTCAAGGCAGCTTCGATAGGGGGAGATAAAGTTGCTGATTTTAATTTGGGAATAATGTATTTAGAGGGCATTGGGGTGCCTGCAAATAAGGAAGAGGCATTAAGACTTTTACGTCTCGCTGCTGAAAACGGTTATGAGGATGCTGCCGAAAAGTTAAAAGAATTAGGAGAGACACTCGAAGGCTAAAGCTCCGCATTTGTAAATATATGGCGCAAAATTCTTGGCTGACTGAAATCACCATTCCTGGCAGCGTGGCGAAAATCGGTGATGATGCATTTCCTGCCGCTACAGTACTTAAAAGAGAATCATAGCGACAGCAGCTCTTTTGCAGGGACTGAAATAAACATACATACCATCGAGCAAGACTATTGACAAGCTTCCGCACAATCGGAAACCGCTCTCCAACCCTTACGAGTTATATACAGGAGGCGTAGTGACCACCCCAAGAAGTAAACGCAAATTGTAAATAAAAAATTGAAGAAAAATAGCCGCAGGAATCTCGAATTTCTGCGGCTATTTTAGGGTTGCACCACTCTATCGAATGCTTACGAACATATTTTGTAACTTTGAAGACTGAAAATCAAAAAATATTTGATTATTAGTTCGCGAAATGGAAGCACTTTCGACTGCTGATAGCGTTAATACATAAACCCGAAGAGCCAGAGAGGGATTTTGTTTATGTGGCCGTATTCGGCGGTGTCGATTGCGAGGAAACTGTTGGGAATATCCTTTATCTGATTGAAAGATTTTCTTCTTCCTCCAACTTCCACGGTGTATTTGTCGTCGATAAGGAAATCGCCGTCGCCGGAATAGGAGAGGCTGTGGCTCCACGACAGCTGATTGGCGAAAAACGACTCCCTGACAGTGCCGATATTCACATCCGAAGGTGACAGCGCATACATAAGATTGGGATTCTCGAGATACACTTTCTCGGGTTTCGACATTTGCCGCAACGTTGCCTTGCCCGAATACAGGAGATTCACGAGCCGGGCCTGCCCCAGCAGATAGAGCATTTTCTCCACGGTGCTTCTCGTGGCACCCAATGTCTCTGCCGTCGCACTCACGTTCACCACAAAAGGTACTGTGTGAGAGATGATGGCAAAGAGCCGTTTCAATTTCACAATCGTCGCATATTCCACATCGAAAGCGGCGGGGAGGTCGGTGTCGGTAACGGTCGAAACCATTTGCCGCAGTGCCATTCCGTAGTCGATAGTCTCGTCGTTGAAGAAAGGGTAATAGCCTTTTTGCAGATACCGCTCGAACTCCAGTATAATGTTAGTTTGAGGTACTATCTGCCTCTCCATATCTAAATGATTTTCAAGGATTTCCTCAAGCGTGTATGCCTTAAAGCTACCTGCTCCGCTCATTTCGAGATACTCTCTGAACGAGAGGCCGGGGATGTCGTAAAACATGCATCTTCTTGACAGGTCGGCTTTTTTTGAGTCGATTACCAAGACCGACGACCCGGAGAATGCGATATGCATTCCAGGGTACTTGTCGTAAATGTTTTTCAGCTCCTGAGCCCAATTGTTTGAGGGATAGCGGTGTACCTCGTCGAGAAACATATACCTGCCACCATGCAGGTAGTGATATTCCACCAGCTCTGCAAGCCGGTGGTCGCTGAAACAGAGGTCGTCAAGTGTGGCATACACAGCCTCGCCGCTCTTGCCATGGCATTGTTTCATCCTTTGCAACAGCAATGTAGTCTTTCCCACTCCTCTCGCCCCTTTCAGGCACACCATCCTCGACTCCCATTTTATGTCGTCATAAACGGAGCGCACATAGTCTGTCGAAATACTGCTCACCAATCTTTCCGATGTATTGTATATGTCATCAATCCACATAGCATTCCAATTTTATGTTTATTCGGTGCAAAAATAGAAAGAAAAATCGAAAGAGCAATGAAAAAATCGCGATTTTGCACTTTTGAAAGTGCAATTTTAACATAAAAGTGCACTTTTGAAAGTGCAAAATGAAAAGATAGAGTATTCTTCGGGGGTACTTACATCAAAATCAAGGGCGTTTTTCATTTTTTAGACTTTCCTTTTTTGAGGTCTCTAAGACGGAACATTCTTCTAAATTGTGCCAACGTAATTTCTCGCGCCTCCTCTACATACATCATCCCCTCTCTTTGGATCTTTTTACTAAAGACCACAACTTCTTTCCCGTTCTTAACAAATATCCTGGACTCAATGGGATGTGGCTTCATGTCCACATCCTTACCTTTTATATCTATATGGTAAATTCTTAATTTACCGTTTTCCATATAAACGCGGGTCTCTGTGTTTAGTATATCAATATTATCTTCCATAATTATCGTTGTTTTGAGGTTATATATTTATTTGGATGCAAATTTACGAATAAATTTGCAACCAACAAAATATTCCTGCGTAAAAAATAGAAAAGAAAGAAAAACGAATATTTTGGAGTGTTTGTTCTTCCATTTTCAACAGATATATGAAGTAGATAATTCAATGACGATTTATGCAAAAAGTCTTAGATTTGTCATAAATTATGTTATATTTTATGACAAATATGTATTTTTTCTCCGAAATTCTTGCTTATTCAAAAAAAAGTATCTAATTTTGGACAAAATTTAAAAGAAATGAATACGAAAAGAAATAATTCGCAGGAGATTAGAGACCGTATAATAAAAGGCGGACCGAACAAGATGTATTCAGCCAGTGATTTTTCTGATATGAATAATAGTCAGTTGGTTGCCAAGGTGTTGTCGCGTTTAGAGAAAGAAACCTTTTTGGTGAGGTTGACACAGGGCCTTTATCTTTATCCGCAGCGCACGCGTTTCGGCATCGTAAAACCTACGATGTTTGAGATTGCAACGGCGGTGATGGAGAGAGACCACTCAAAGGTCTTGCCATCAGGTATGACTGCGCTTAATCAGTTAGGCCTTTCGACTCAGGTGCCGATGAAGGCTGTTTTTATAACTAATGGAACGCCCCGCACAATAAAAGTCGGCAATCAAGAGATTGTTCTGAAAAGAGCGACGCCCAAAATATTTTCATACAAAAGCAAACTTTTCCCCATGGTGGAGTTGGCGATGAAAGAAATTGGCAAGGAAAATATTGATGATTCAACAATCTCCCTAATAAAGGAAGCTCTTTCTAAGGACGAGGACCAAGTGGCTGTAAGAAGCGATTATACAATGGCACCTCAATGGATTAAGTCAAAATTGTCGTTAGTATAAGCAATAATCATAATGTAAGTTAAAATCGCAGCACCTTTGAATGTAGTTTCAAAAATTTGTTGTATATTTGCGCTGCCATATAGAGTGTGGCACGACATAACTAATAATTTTGTCTGAACCTAAACAATAATTTTAAACCAATCATTTATGAAAGAAACTTATCAGATTACAATCATCGATGGTGTTCCGGTGATTGAAGTAGAGGGAAACAAGGTGCTGGTGGATACTGGTTGCCCTTTGACATTCGGCAATGTTGGAAACTTGGAAATTATGGGCAGGGAAAGGAGTATCCATGAAACATTAGATGGATATATTAATGTAAATCACATTGCAGAGTTAGTTGGTGAAAACATCGATGTGATGATGGGCAGGGATATCCTTGCTGATTATTGTGTGTCCTGGGATTACAAGAAAGGCGAGATGATGTTTTGCGATGAGGCTTGCGAAGAGATGAATGGAGCTTTAGAGATTTTGCGACCTGGTATGTTTACGAAACAAGTTGGGGTCTTAGTCGAAATGAATGTTGCAGGGAACAACCTTATGACTATTATCGATACAGGTGCGAGAATATCATATTTGATGCCAGAGTTTAATGAAGGACAGGCTGCAGTGCGAGTAGAAGAGGATTACAATCCTATGTATGGAGGCGTATTCAGAACCAATATTTATAATTTAAACACGAGAATAGGTGATTTAGAAAAAACGATGGAGTATGGCGATATGCCTGAAGGCTGTAAAAGAGACTTGTCTATGGTAAATGTCCAAGCAGTTATCGGACGAGATCTGTTTGAGGCGGCAAAGGTTACGATTGATTTTATCAGTGGCAAGGTGTATATACAGAAATATTGAGATTAGGAGCGAAATGCGGAGCCGATTTCCCGGCTCCGCATTTGCAAATTATTTGTCGTCGCTATCCCAATTTTCTAAGCAGAGCTTAAGCTGCTCGAGGAGGCTGTTCCATTTTTCTTTGTTGTGAGGGTCGATGGTTTGCTTATACCGATACCTGTCGTATGTATAATAAACCTCGTTGGTGACAAGGTTTATTGTCAGGTTTCTGCCGCGAAGCTGTTTGCCGTTAAAAGTGGCGGTTCCTGTAAGTATCGTTTTTTCCCATGACAACTTTTTTAATGAGGTCAGGTCGAAAACGAGGAATGATGCGACACCTCGCAAGTTCATACAATGAAAAAGATATTTTCCCTTATATGGTTGCATAAAATGCTCTGTGGCGCGAATATCCAAATCAACACCCCGGTCGATTATAGAATAGTTCATTGGCGACGTGTCATTTGTGTCCGCAATCCTTTTCTGGGCTTTCCCTGTGGCGTTATGAATACGTGAAAGGGTTTTCCCATCCATTTCGCTTAAAACATTTCTCACGCATTCGTCAACGAGTGCGGTGAATTCTTCTCTTGATAATTTAATCTCGTTTATCATATTCAAAAATTTTTAATTCTATTGTCTAAAGACATTTTGAGTTGGGCTAACAACTCATTCCATTTGGCTACGGTTCGATTGTCGGGAATCAAGGGATATTTGTACCTTGTACCTTTCTCTGTATATGTAACCTTGTCTTTCTTAAAGTCAATCATAATATCTCCTTTCATCTCGTCTCCGTCGTACACTACTTTTCCGCTTAAAATAGCTACGCCACGCATTAGTTTCTTTATGTTGCTGACGTTAAATGTGAGGAACGACGGAGAGTCGAACCTGTCGATTGCATAAAAGACGAAAGTCGTAGTTGCGAATGGTTCGACTAAAGACTTGTTCGCATCTTGCAAAACACCCTTTTTCTTTGCTATTACAGCGTCATGGTTGATTATCGTCGTCTTGGGCTGGTTTGATGATCTGTCAACCCCTTGCAAGGTAGTCTCGTATTGCCCCTGCTGATTAAGCCGCATCGCATTAGCTGCCGCATTCGACACTCTTGCGTGCGTCTTGCCGTCAATCTCGTTAAGGACTTCATTAACAGCATTTTCCACGTGCTGATAGAATTCCATTTCTGATAAATGTCTAATCTCGTTCGTCATTATATTTGAATTTATTCTTCGTTGTTCTGTTGCCAAGCCAGCATCGCGCGAATAAAGGTAATTTGATATTAGATTAAGGAATCTGTTGGTTTCATCTTTCGTTTCCCAATCAGCCTCAAGCGGGTTAATTCTCCTTATCGTCCCTTTTGCATAAAAATTAACCCGATAGAACTTTCCTTTTTTTAAATTATATTCAATATAACCACTTAATTTATCACGATAAGAAATAACCATGTCTCCATACATAACGAATCGCTGATTATTAATTGAACGTAATTCGCAAAATGTAAAGTCCAAAGGATAAGACAGATGAGTGTGTTTCATGGTTTCAATGAAAGTCATCGTCAACGTCGGAAAGGCGTCGCGAATGGCTTTGTTAATAGCGGGCAAAGCGATAGCTTCCGATGCTGCCATCTTCGTCTTCGCATTTTTATTGCCTCGCTGATTGTCAATAGAGGCATTGTAGTTCGCTCCTCTTGCCATTGCGGCTCCTCGATAATCAATCTCTTTCAGAACATCTTCTACGATATTCTGAACATTGAGTTTTACCTCTTTCTTTTTTAAACTTTCTTGTATTCTTTTCATATCTTGTGATGTTTTAATCCTTATTGTTTGCCGTCCAAAGAATTGAGGCGACTTCTTTGTTCGTATATTCTTTAAAGAGAGTAGATGGCTGGCTGAACCATAATTTCACTTTCTTCAATATATCCGAGAAGTTGTCGCTTCTTTTTCTTTTGCCGTAGCTTTCTACCGACATCAGTTCACCGTTTTCAATATACACTCTGATATTGAATCCCTCTTGCACACTGCTTATATGAATATGTGGCGGCTTTTTGTATGAATTGTCTCCTTGGACGATAACCCTGTAGGCATTTGGCGGAAAGCAAGACATACCTCCATCTTTGATGTTCAGCTTCGCCATTTCATTGATAATCTGGCGCTGCTGTCCGAAATATTTTTGATATTTCGGAAGTACTTGGAGACCTCTTTCGTCCAACCATTCTTTGAGCGGATTTCCGCCGTTCAAGGTCTTTTCTATATCACGCTCTTTGTTCCACGTATGGATAATTTCACCCAACAAGTCTTTCTCTTCATCTGCAAAACGTTTTTGCAGGGCTCGCAGGAGTGATGTGTAGGGTGTCCAGTCTTCAGTATGCCCTGTTTCGTCGATGTGCCAGACTGTGTCTTTCTTTCTCAACAACACCCATTTGTCTTTTACGAGAAGATCTGTTAATGACAGCTCAAGATTGAAATTGTTATAGTTGCTTTTACTGTCATCTGCCCTCCAAATATGAATGTGAGGTGTTGTTCTGTCGTTCGATAAATTACCCCATGTCGCAATAATATATGCTGCTCTGTGTCTGTCGTAAACGACATCCACTTTCGCAATTTCTTTTATTTGTTTCATCTTCTTCTAATGCATCACTTTCTTCGCAGTATTGTCCGACATTTTGATGATGTTGATGCCCTCGCTTTCGCCTTCGAGTTTGGCGCCTTGGATGTTATATCTCGCCACTTCTTTCGCTTCGGCGACGGTCTCGTCGACCATGACCGATTCCTTGGCAGAGGAGGTGACGTCGGTGATGTCGTCGGAGATATAGATTGCGGGCGATACCGTCTGCAAGTCGCTTCGATAGAAACCGCACTCCAAGGCTCCGGGTGCGATATACTCCACCGACGAGGGGATGTAGATGATGCCTGCTCCGTCGGTGCTGCTGCACACTCTTTGGAAGGCGTTGTTGGCAATCACTTTTGTCTCGGGCGACACGCTGAGGTGCGACACCTGAATCCACGACCTTATCTGCACCAGTACTGCTCCGTCGGCGGAGTAAATGCCGTTGGTAGTATAGTTCCCCAGCCTTGTGGCCTTTTCGACGAAGCCGCCCTTGCTGTACACGAATCCGTTAGCATACACCTTTGTGGTGCCGTTGTCAAATACTACTTCCTGGGCAAACGATGCTGACACAGATGCCAGGCATAACAGTGAAATCAAAAATCTTTTCATAATAATTATTCATTAAATGGTTTTACAATATTCTTTAAGTTCGCAACGCCATTGATATAAACGGCGTTGCAAACTTACAAAAAAAATCGCAGACAAGCACGCTTTTTTATAAAAAGTTGCATTTTTATGTTGGTGCTCGTCATAAAAGCTGGACTCTAATCAAGGTTATGCAGTTTGTCGTAAATTCTTTCGAGACAGCCGAACCACCTCATCCACTGCCTTGAATTGGGATTGAGCAGCATAATTCGTTCGTCAAGATACACCTTTTTGTTGACCTCAATCATAACCGACTTGTAGAAGCCATCCTGACCTTCGGCCAATGGGGTGAGGGAGTTCGAGTATGGCGAGTTGAAGCTCACACTGTAACCGCTTTTCTTAAACTCGGACGCGATGATATCGACGACGTCGGCATCGTATGACCAGTCGTTGTTATAGCCGATGCAAATGTCGCAAGAGTCCAGCTCTCTCGGAAAGGAATGACAGTCCACCAAGATTGTGTATTGGTCGATATGCTTGAGCAGTTCTTCCTGTCCTGCTTTCCATATAGCCATCAGCTTCGCTTTCATCTCGTCTGTTACTTTTCGCTCAAAACCGCCGAAGCGGGTATAAACGATGCCTTGCCCCTCTTTCTCTTTTTCGTCATTCTCAAGCTGCTCCAAGTCGCAGACGAAGCGGGAGTAGGGGAACACGACTTTTGTGATATAGTCTTTTTCCAACGAGAAGAGCATGTCGGTGTACCAGTCAGTCCATTTCTGCACATGATTGTTAAGGAAATACGGATTTTGTGGCCATCCTCCTAACTCTTTGTCGAACAGTCCGTTTATTGATGAATGTGGAATGTTTAGTACGATATTTTTCATAATATTGTGAGATATAAAAACATATAAATTTTCTTTGCGACAGCTCCGAGAATGGTATCGGGGAATTCCCGGTCGCACTTCCAATGCAGGTTATAATGCCAGTGGGCGTGAACATCGACACCGTATTTCCATTTCAACTTCCACGCCTCTATGGTGTAGTTCCAACCGTGGACTATCGGATCTGCTCTCCCCACCATTCTAAGATACTGGTGGAGCATTTCGTGAACGAGCAGCTCGCGCATCGTTTTTTCTGTAAAGTAAATCTCGGAATTCAGCCATATCCTCTCTTGTGAAGGCTTGCGAAGCTTTTTCGACAGGCGGCAGGAGTAGAGTCCTCCCCGCCCGATTCCTCCCGGAGTAAAAGTTATCCTAGGCATGCGCAGCTGACCGTTAAAATAAAGCTTGTTGTAGAGCCTGTACAGCTCTATCACATCTTTTTGTGTGTACTCGATATATTTCATTTTTCTGATTTTAAAGTTCGTACTTGAGCCAGCTTCCACCAGCTCTTTTTTTGTCTCTAAGTAAAATGGTATTGGGCTATACTAATTTCGGGTGCAAAGATAATATGTTTTTCGGTTCAAACAATTGTTCATTCTGTCCATATTCTTTAATCGCGCAAAAAACTTTATTTTAATGCCTTTTAAGTGAAATCGAGGTTCCTGTTTTATAAAAAATACAGATTTCTTATTTTTCTTGACTGAATATCGAATTTTTTGTGTAATTTTGCAATCAGAAACCAATATGTTGCCCCTACAGGGCATAACAAGCTTAAAAAATATAATTATGGAAAAGAAACTACGAGTAAACAAAAGTACAAGAATGTATGTCTTAAAAGAAGAAGCCAAAACAATGATAGAGCAATTGTTTGAATATAATATCTCAACAGCTGCCGCTTGTGCCAGACTGCAAAAGGATATTAATAAGGTTGTAGGTGGCTCAGAAGACAAACAAGTATTATCGCTCATTACAGTTAAGAGGATTTTTGGAGTGGTAGAGCCGAAAGATAGGTTCATGAGAGAAGACACTTTAAAGTTTCTTGCTGAGTATATAAACAAAAAGAAAGGTGAAGAGATTGTAACGTGGAGGAATCTATGTAAAGATCTCAATGAATATGGCTCAGAGATTATTGATACAAAGACAGAGAATGTTGATAGCCACGACCTCGCAGTGAACCAGGAACTAAAATACAGATATTTTCCCGACAGAGAGATACATTTGAAATATCTTGGTGGTGCTAAATTCGAGGTAATAGAAAGCATTGGAAGTAAGAGACTTCAACCTGGCGATGTGCTTACAATCTGGCAGTTTGTGCTGGGACAGACTCTTGAGGTAAGCTCTGTGGTAAGAGACGGTGAAAACCTGGGCGGATATAACACTGGTATAATGGGTAAATTGACATCGATAGAACTTTTATAATTAGAAATGGATACTATGAGCAAAGAGTCATTAAGCGAAGAACTCGAAGAGCAAATCTCAAGCGAGGAGCGCAAAAAGCGAAAAG
>Ga0065711_1007260_pt1 | contig 15265 bp, 8 predicted proteins | sample Hoacrofraction12_FD_59098 | JGI IMG/M metagenome (GOLD analysis project Ga0065711, IMG submission 59098) | Hoatzin crop microbial communities from Cojedes, Venezuela - Epithelial fraction 12 v2 (version 2) | ecosystem: Host-associated > Birds > Digestive system > Esophagus > Crop | place... | reverse complement strand
GGCGTGCGGGGGGAGCCGTGTGTGGGGGGGCTCGGCTCAGAGGTCGCTGCGCTGACGGGCGGGCGGTCTCCCGTGGGCTCCGCGCCCCAACCGACGCCGCTTCTCCGAGAGAAGGGCGGCCCTGCTCTAACGTGCCCCTGTCCGACACAAGCCTCATACGTGATTACTTAACGAATTACTGACAGAATCTCTAAACTGGGTTTAGGTCGAATTGTGCGTTACGTTCTGAACGCGGTGGCCTCTCTTGTTTTTCCGTGGGGATTAACTGTAAGGTCCTTGTCTGCTCCAGAGGTACCGATCCCCTTTCATGCAAATAGGGAATGTTGGGTTAAGTGCATGAAATTCGGGTAATCAAGTTAAATTTGGCCACTGCATGTATTTTAAAGATTAGTTGCTGCTAGTTTAGACCCAGCAAAGAACTTGTGCTTCCCAAAACCAGCTCGTTTTTTGATGTGCGTGAAATTTAGTAACACTTTTCCTGTCTAACCCTAGTTTTGCTCATATCTGTAGTAGCTCTAGAGCCTGCTACAGGAGATGCCAATATTGCCTCTAGAAAAATGTTCCTGTGCTGTTTGGATGTTTTCTTCCATTTCTTACCTCTGCGCACTCTCTGTCCCGTTCTAAAGGGGAGAACAGAAAACATTTGCCCCCATGACTCCTCTTCTTCAGAAAGAATACATTATTTCCCTGCCCACTATGCTTTTGATGTATATTTTTCTGTTACCAGCATAGTTTTAGGATGTCCTGATGTTTCTGCCACAAAACTTTCTGAAATAGCTTGCTGTGTTCTAGCAATGGCCTGTCCCTTCTCAGGACTGGCCTTGTTTCCCGTGCACAAACCCAGAGACTCCTGGTAACACGTGTGTCCACATGCTAAATTTTGTGAACTTTGCTCAGAGTAGCAGAGATCTGAGTAACTTATCTCTGGGCACTTGTCAAGCGCGATTACCTGTACACACAGATAGCTCTGTTAACTGAGAGATGTGATTAAACTGGGCTTGTAGTGCTAAAGGTTGAAGGGTAAGCGCCAACATGTGCTACCTTTGTCTGAGGAGGAAGATATTAATCCTTCATACCGTAGTCAGCAGAAGATTAAAACCTGCTATGGCCAAGGGTGCATTTGTTGCATAGCATTCATATACTGGGAAATAAATAGCATTCCTTCAAGGACTTAAATGCCTGCTGGGTGTCAGCGTTCCTGTGGTGAATACAGACTGTGAAGTTAAACGCGTCCATGACATTTGCTTAATGCAGGGAGGTGGAGAGAGGAAAGTCAACAGCTTCGCAGTGCATTCCTAAACAAAGCGCTCTGTTCAATTGCAAAAGCCGGGTCTCCTCAATAATGGTAGCACTGGTAGCTGAAAAGCTGGCAGTGACAGCCAGTAATTTACCTGGTGTGTTTTGGAGATTTAGAAGCGTATTATACTCTGCAGCGCCCTATGCTTGGCAGTTCTTCAGCAGGATTGAGACCGTGACTTGGTCTGCGTATTTCTGGGTGACAAGGAGAGCCTACAAAGCAAAAACGTCATGGTCCTGAAAGGTCAATTTTTCCTGACCTCAAGTACTACCTTGTGAGCACTGAAGTTGTTTGATCAAGCTGTAAGTTTTGACTTGTAGTTGCTGTGCGTTTCTCCTTAAGATGCTGAAGGGGCAACAATCACTCTTTTGTTTCTAGTTTTTGAGTCCATGTTCTGTTAGAGCAGGGATGGAAAGCCATGACGCCAGGGGTGCGGAATTTCTAGAGCAGGTGAGGGCAGGTGTTTCGTACCTCTGCCAAAGGAGAAGTCAATTGCTCTGCATTCTGGAGGAGAGTGGGAGCAACCTGGAGGTGATACAGTTCAACAGAACAAATGGGACAGACGCACAGATGTAAGCCTATGTATGTTTTGGAAACACTCGGCAGCTGGCTAGAGAAAGTATTTAGAATGGATCTGAAAATGCTTTTCAGTTTTGAAATACTGATATTTGTGGGTTTTCCTCTTCTTTATGGTTTATTCTATATGGTAAACAATTTCTTTTATCAGGTATCTGAAGAAATAGCCTCAAGATGAACTTCTTCCTGGAAACGTTAAAAGTCATCGGACTTACTCTTTATTACTGGCTGGAGTTGCTGGTGTTCTCGATTGTGCCCAGACGGAAGAAGAATGTTAGTAGTGAAATAGTATTAATAACAGGAGCGGGAAGTGGCATTGGAAGACTCTTGTCTTTAAAGTTTGCCAGCCTTGGGGCCACAGTGGTTCTCTGGGACATTAATGAAGAGGGGCTCAAGGAGACAAGTAGATTGGCCAGAGCAAATGGAGCTGTGAGAGTGCACTGTTACATCTGTGACTGTAGCAAAAGGCAGGACGTCTACAGAGTAGCTGACCAGGTAAAGTATCCTGTTTGTGGCTTTGACGCTATTCTAAGATGAGTGCATGCACCTGTGTATGACGCATGGTAAGTTTTAGTGAGTTAAAAGCAAGACATTAAAGTTAATTCATTCAGAATACTGTTTTTTTTAGAGTTGACTTGAGTGCCCATGTTCCTTTAAAAACAAAAAGAGCAGGTTCTCCAGTAGCCAATTTTAACTGGATAGCTTCTCGTTCATTCAGTTCTGAGCAGGGACTTACCAGTGAAGTGCAGAAAATCAATTTATTGAAGCTAAAGCAGTATTTCAAGTTCTGGCAGCATTTTACCAAAAGTAAACCCTAAAGACCAAAACTTGTGGAAACGATTAACTGCTTAGGCAACTTTCAAATAATTCCATGGCTATGAATAGACTTTTGCAGACTCGCTTTATCAGAACTAATAAATGTATCTTGAAGTCTTAAATATTTCTTACTTTCGTTTCTGAAGAGCTTCAGAAATACAGCATGTGGTGAGATATTTTGGGCAGACTAGTAGAACTGCCAGAAGCTAAAACTGCTTAACAGTTTCCATTATAACAACCTGTTGTCGTTTGCTTAATATGTTGCTAAACTTAACTGTTGGACTAGAAAGTTCCCACAGTGAGTGCTTGCCTGAGGATGAATTCCTAAGAAAACCCACACAATTCGGCTATCTTTAGGAACATCTGTTAGCTGAAATGATGTTCCTCTTTTGGTGCTGTTTAAGGAGCTCAAGCCTTCTGCATTTTTCTATCTTGTGCAAAAATGACTAGAACAAGCTTTCTGATAAGTGAAGCCTGCGCATGACTTGCAGCTTGTTAGAGGCTGGCACTGTTGGTTTTGTTCTGGTGGTGCTGATTGCCCTTGATCCCCCTTGCAGCTCCGTTACGCCAGCTGAGCTGCACATCTGCTGTCCCTGCAGAGCAGTTGCTGTGTCTCGCCCCAGGCCCGTGACTGTGCTTCCCACTGAACTGGGACCAGTGGAGGAGGAGGGAGCGTTGTAGTGTGAAGGACACTGTAATAAAGAAGACGGAAACTAACCTTCAGTTTTGAGGACTCAAGGGCTCGCACTTCAGTTCCAAGGAGAAAAGCAGTAGCAGAGCCTTTCTGGCCAGATACAAAAGTGGGAAGACAGTGTAGATATACGTGTGATACAGGTTAGGGATGATAAAACCACAGGCAGGCAGGAGTGAAGAAGTGGCAAGAGAGTCTTGGTGCATGATTCCTTGCTTATAATCTGTCAGCAGTTTACTAACAGCTGATCCACTAATAATCCTCCTGCTGTTCCACACAGAAGAAAATACCCTACTGCTGTTATTGCAGAAATGTCATGTCCTGCTGAGAACTGATGCAGAGCCACTCTGACAGCTTTCCCATCCTATTGGCGACAGAAAGACTTTAGTATTAGTTAGTGCTTGGTGCCACTGTTTACTTAATGCAATGTAGTAGACTTTGGCTCATAGTGTGCAGAGTCAGCCTTTGCAAGATAGGCAGCACCGTTCCAGGTTTTGTGTGTATCCAGTGATTCAGCTTCACGCAGTGACCTGGAGCTTCGCAAGACCAAAGCGAACTAAATTCATGTGGGCAGGGCAGGATATCGTTGAAAGCTTTGTGCCCAGTAAAACAATCTCAAAGCCGAAATGAAATGTATGTGAACCTTAAATACCCGTGTCTGGTACTTCATCAGCCACACAGAGACCAGGAAAAAGTCACTTCAGTAGGAAGAAAACCAGAATGGCCTGCACATGTGGTGTCCTTGTTCCTGTCCTGTACCAACAGGATGAAGGACAGCTTTTGGCTAATGAGGGCTATAGCTTAAAATTGATTTGTAATGTCCCTGTTCAAGAAGTACCTGACCCCAAAAGGAATGTGGCCTTCTCTGACCTACCCCTCCCTCCCTCAAATTCTGTTAAACTTTAGGGCTTTGAAAGAGGGAAGTAACTCTGTTAACTCTCCTACTTGTGAGGAAATGGAAGGCTTTTCCTCATTGTCATGTTGCAAAATTGTGTCTGGGTTCACTTCCAGGATCTCTCTTGCGTGCTACTTTTTTGCTTATCCACTGTTTTTCCTTGCTTGTTAGCCAAGATGACAGTTTGCATCCAGGTTTTCCCTTCTCTGAGAATCCTCTTTCCTGCACAGAGGAGCAACAGTGGAAGCACGTTTCATGGTGGTATTTCATGCTGCCTATAAAACATCCAGTGCTTTCTTCCACCTCTTGTAGGCAGTTACAGAGGGTTTTGTGGTTCTTGGAGAGCAGACACTTTGGAATGCTGTTTGGGGATCGTGGGAATTGCTCACTACTAAACTTCAACGTAGAAGTATATGTATAAATGCGGAAACAAACAGGAAATAGTGCTTATACCTGAAAAAGATGCTTAACTAGATCAGCTGTTTGCATAATGCTTGCTTTACCTAGGGCTAAAACAAACACTTGGAACATACTTGCCTGCACTGTACAAACGGAGAGGTTTAGAGCTCTGGAAAGTTGACATCCTCCCCTTAATAGCTAGGGAAAAGGCTTGGTAAAGATCCTCTGTATTTGGCCTCAAAGCAGAGTGTGGAAGCCTGGGCTGAGAGTCTTGGCTGTGCCATGCACAGAGGAGAGCTGAGAGAAGGGATTTAAAACAGCCAAGTTGCTAAGGAAAGAGCTGCCACATCTAGTTAGTAGGGAAGCAGCATGAACAGAGGTGTTGTAAAGCTGGAATTATTTGTCTGAGTTGCAAGAAGTCACTCTAATCTGCTTTGAATTCCAGCCCAAGTGTGAATATGTTTTGGAAGACTGAGAGAGACGGCTGGTAAAGGAAGAGGTTGTTCAGGTTTTTGCCCCTAGTTGGAAAAGGGATGATCAAGGTTCTGTTCTTATTTCACTTTTCCCATCTCACGTGAATGCACCAGTCAGCAAGTTATAATCTGTATGCATCACATCCCCCACCTCTGTCCATCTTCTGTTCACACAAAGGAAGCATGACCACTTATTCAGGTATTTATTATTTGCCCTAAAGGGTAGATGTGGGGTACCGGTCCAGGCTTCCAGAATTGCTGGATCATCTGACATGGGGCAGTATTAAAGCATCATTTACTAATTATTACATTTATTTCTCTGAATGCATACTATTTTCAACCTGTGATGAGGGGTACATACTCGGTTTGGTGACTAGAACAACTTGACTAAGGCTGCCTATGGAGATCATGTGGTGCTGCTTCAGAAATATTTAAATTGTTACATGACAACTTTTGGGGAGGGGAACAGACAGACAAGAATGTGTGAGCAATAACCAAGGTGGAGAGGGGCTCTGGCTGATGAATTTATTATAAAAGCTGTTCTGCATAATCCTGCCAAGACTGTTTTCTGTTTTTTAAACCCTTACTTAGTTAATAAACATGGACAAGATTGGAACAAGATTAAAGAAGATGAGGAAATTAAGCTAGAATAAAGAATAGGTGGTAGATTATCCTTTAATTCTTTACTGTTATGAAGGTTAGCCTACTTGGCCTGCTTGTGCTTTCTGCAGTCACTGTAGGCACCTAACAAAGGAAATGCTGTTAAGAAATGAGGTTCTGTGGTCTGTAACTGTATGGCAAGATGGCATCAAAACAACATGGTTTCCCAAAGCTACTAATCAGCATGTTTAGCACTTGATCCAGAAATCACAAATTAAACAACATCTAGAGTACTCATTTCCTTTTTCCCAGATAGCTCAGATTAGTGCAGTATTTGAAGTACAGTTCATTAAGTATTTTCATTCTCTTTTTGAAGAGCTGGCACAACATCTTGATCAGCTGTCCTATAGCTGTTCTCTCAGATGAGTCTGCTCATGAAAGTTCTCAGTCCGGAGCTGAAATGAGAACTATATTTCCTCTTACTGAACTAAATGTGTAGATATTATTCTTTAGCCAACTTATTTCCTGGGAACTATCTTATAAGGATTCTGGTATGGTGTTAGAATTGAAGCAAATACACTAGAAACAAGCTTCTGCCCCATGAGGCCCAGCAGCTCATAGGGCTTTTGCCTTCTGTTAATGCACGTGTCCTGAAATCTTCCTTTATTCGGAACCCTACAGCTTTCATATAATTTTCATAACAAACTTCTACCCTTCCTACAGTTTTCTTATTTCTTGTGTTGTCCTGAGAGCTAACATCAATGGAGACATGATGTTCTTTCAGGCTGTCTTCATGAGAAATAAACTTGTAAAAAAACCTTCTTGTTTGGCAAGATAAGCTTTTAAGTTCCTGACCTGTAAAGTTGCTTGAAGTAGTCAAGATACTTGAATAAATAAAAAGGTTGTAAGGAGGAAATTAATTTTACAGGTGGTCTTTTTTCACTGCCTGTGCATATGAGGAATACTTATCAAAAGTGGCTGTTTGCCCATTCTAATTCCGACACACTAAAGACATAAAGCTGTAGGGAAATCTGGCCTAATGTGTGTGCTGTGGAATGCAAAAGTTACCACTAGTGAGAAACCACTATGTAATATATGTCAGTGTTTAACAGTCGCAGTCAGGAGGAGTAGAACATGGGGAAAACAGCATCAAGAATCTTGAAATACGTGAAATATTAAGATGCTACCAAGTAGCTGCTGCCCTGGGAGAGATGAATCCCTGGACTATTGGGACTTAGCTGGAACACTTGCAGCAAGAATCAGAGGTGCTGGAAGCAGAAGCCTGGGTGGAGCTGTTGAGCTCCACACAAGTCCCCTCGTAAACTCAACAGCTCTAAAAAAGGCATCAGGTGAGAATGTGCAAGACCCCAAGGTGTTTGGGTCTGTAACAAGCATAAGTTCAATTTAGTTGAAATGTGCACTATTTCTTATGTTTTTGTGTATAAAACTTGGAAGGCATGTTTTGTGTTTATTGCATAATATCTTGAGGCTTTCTGTTTTAGGTTAAAAAAGAAGTTGGCGACGTTAGCATCCTAGTCAACAATGCTGGTGTTGTAACCGGGAAGAGGTTCATTGATGCTCCAGATTCACTTGTGGAAAAAACCATGGAAGTGAACATAATGGCACACTTCTGGGTAATACCTGTACTTTGCATATACATACTAGAACATCCTTTTAACATGTTTTCAGTGTTAATTTTACATCTGGGAATTGACGAAAATATGCAAGGACATAGAGCTCCTTGTAAGTTCAGTCAGAAATGATACAAGAAATTACTTTCTATGCCTGGGAAAAGGGTGGAAGAATGGATCCTTTGGGAATTTCTGGGGTAGGTAGGTCGAAGCAAAGCTGCTTCGTATTTGGAAATGCTCTTAGGAACTGAAGTTTACCATCTGCTGAATTCTGAAGCTAGTCATATGTTATGGTCCCTCAATATTAATTGACATGAAGCAGGACCAGCCTGAAAGTCGATGCTCTAGTAACAGCAGTGTTCAATTCTGTTAGTATTCTAGTTGCTTTGTGGTTATGATAGTTTCAGTCAGAAGCAACACATGTTCAGGCAACGCTGTTAATAAGTGTGGCTTTTCTCCAAAATTAGTAACTTGTGCTTTTTCTTCCTTCCAGGGAAGGCAGGTCATCTATATGGCATTGCTATCATAAAGAATTGCAAAGTGGATATTAAAGCATGCTCCATTTTCTTCATAAATAATTTTAATCACAAAGATAAAATTAATTTAATAGAAGGATGACGTGAAATTCAATTTTTTGCCGTTTTACAAAATTTGCAATGAGCACTTAATTCTCATGTGAAACATTGCAGTGCTGAGCTTTAGGCTGAAAGAAACTTAACAAGTAGCTGAAGCTGTATCTTTAGCTTTCAGCAAGTTACCATCCGTCTTTGGTGTTCAGGAGAAAGTGGTACTGGTGGGGCCTGGAAAGTCCCAGTTTAGTAGTTGAAGGTTAGGTTTCAAACAACAAAAGCCTCTTCCCCCCCCTCCCTTTTTCTCCACACCTTCTCCCTCCCCCCAGTGGCAGGGGGGGAAGCTTATTTAAACTGTAGGGAGAATTTCTTTAGGAACACTACCTTCAAAATATTATAGCACACAGCTTACTTAGTGAAACGTTTCATTGCAACTCTAACTTACTTTGCAGACTTACAAAGCCTTCCTCCCAGCAATGATGGCCTCTAACCACGGACACTTGGTTAGCATTGCAAGCTCAGCGGGACTGACTGGAGTCAATCGTCTTTCAGGTAATGTATTAAAGCTAATGTTCATTTAGAAAATTAGTTTGATTTAAACTCTGCAAACAATACTAATGAAAAAAATCCTAATTTTGAGTTTCTGGGTCTTTGTGTATAGGTAAAGCAAATGGTCATGTTTTCAGACAAGATGACCTTCAATAGACCATTCCTTTCAAAAGAGTTTTCCAGTTGCTCAGCAGTGCTGTGAAACAGGTTTTTCTGCCAAGGCAGCTGGAGGATCTAGGAGCCATGTAGAACTTTGGAAAGAGAACTTCAGTGTTGTTAAAGTTAACCTGCAGGTATTTGGTGGGGAAGAGGCCACCCTCCCCCCCTCCAAAGCATGTTCTCAAGATAATCAGTGTGCTGTGCAGGTTTCCCTGACTCAAAGAACTACTGAAATTCAGATGTGGTACAGAGGCAGATGTGTGATGTCTCATTTTGCACTCTCTGTCTCTCAGCCATGCATTCAAGAGGACCCATACAGCAATGGAAAGAAAGTGTTGCGATTAGGGCAAACTCAGAAGGCATTTCTGGAAAACATATGCAAAAAGAGGGATGAAAATAAAATAAGGTGACATAGCAGTAAAACAAATCTAGTTTCTCTAGCTTCAAGACAAATTGAGTTTCAAATGGAAAGAGTTAGAGAGTCTTGAAAGCTTGAGTTTGATATATAAGAAGCTAGTGCATGGATTCAAAGATAAGGTCTGGTATGAAAACGTGATTTCTTTTGCTGTTGTGCAGTAGAGAGTGGAAAGGTGATAGCAGGGAGGCAATGAGAAACCTCTGTCTGCCAGTCTAGAACAACGGTTAACTTAGGAGAGGCAAAATAAAGGAGTGAATCACATCAAAGGCAAATTTTATCGGTAACCTAATACTGAAAATGGTCCCTACTCTGTTGTAAAGTATTGTATTATCAGACAGTAATTTCCTGCAGGTGCTGTGTAGATATAATTTTTATATCATTTCTATACCATAGTGCTGCTGTTGTATATTGGAAAAAAAAAAAAAACAACACACCAAAAAAACCCAAAAAAAGCAGCCAAAAAGTGTGGCTAGTTAGTTTACTCACTAAAGCACAGTTTTGTCCATGTTCTCTGTCAAAAACTGTTACCGCTCCTGTGTACATGTTCAGTGGTAGGACTCACTGAACCTGTTTAGTAAAGTTTAATTAACTGCAGTTAAACATTTTAATTTACTAATGTTTTGTTTATTTTACAGATTACTGTGCAAGTAAATTTGCAGCAGTCGGGTTTGCAGAGTCAGTTCATTTAGAGATGAGAAGCCTGCAAAAGACTGGTGTTAAAACCACAATTGTGTGTCCTTATCTCATAAACACGGGAATGTTTGGTGGCTGCACAACCAAGTGAGTGAAGTCTTGTCAGGTTTTTGTGCAACTTGCACATTTAGCATGTCATGCACTCCTATTTGCTTTATGAAAGTCACGTGCTAGGCTTTTCTCCGCTTGTGTTCTCAGATGGGCGTTAAGGGTGCCATCCAGTCCCTGAGCAATCCAAGTGGCAAAGCCCTCAGTACTTTGCTATTCATTTAAGCTGAAATGTGAAACGTAATTGGTGTCCTTTCCTCTGTAGAAACCAAATGGTCCAGTTGTTCTCTCTGGTGTCTAAACCCCCATTCACCTCCTGAGATCAGTGGCATAGCTTTGCTCAGTATGCTTGTATAATGACAAAATTTAGGAGCCAAATAAAAGCCTAGTGTGTCTTAATATGAGGACTATGTGGATTTGTCTTACAGGAGATCATACAAAGGGAAGCTAACAATGGCAACTCTCTGACATAATGAAGGTTCTGTTGTTCATAGGATTTGTGGTATTATTTCTTCTTTTAGTTGAATAACTACAAAATGGAGACTTATCTTGAGTAAAATGTGAATCCAAAATAATTCACATCATAGTAAGAGATGTCTTCTCTTCCAGGTGGCCAAGTCTGCTTCCCACTCTGGAGCCAGAGTATGTGGCTGAGAAGATAATCACCGCTGTTCGGCGGAACCAAGAAATATTGCTGCTGCCACGCAGTCTTTATTTTATATTTGCTTTGAAAAAGTAAGTTATGCCTTTCCTTCTTTTCCTCTCTCTCTTTTCTGTCCAGGGATGTTTCGGCTATGTTTTTGACTATAAGTGCAAACCAGGCTTCTACTTGGTGTGCATTTTCATTAACTTTTGCACATTTCTGGAGTTTTCTTTTCTTTGTTTCTAGGGGTTCAGTCTACCCCTGCACCACAGAACAGAGAAATGTCTAACTGTGACTTGCTGACTCCACTGGGGTGCAGTTTTATTGTGGGCTGTAGAGACTGGGCCTGCGCCTCAGTAACTGCATACCTGGTGTCTTGCTCCAGCATTAGGGCACTTCTGACTCTGTTGCAAGCCAGGTTAGAAAATTGATTTATCTAATAATTCAGGCTGCCAGATGAGTGTCATGGATATTTTGAGAGGACCAGTGGTACTCTGTCCTAGACAGTATATTGTCTTTGCCAGTATTAGCCAGGTAAAACTAATTCTGTGATAAAACTGCACAACTCTTCTGATGGCTCTTTTGTTTTTCTTTCTCTTCAACTCCCCTACCTTACAGTATCCTACCAGTGAAAGTAGGTGTTCTCCTTGCGGACTATTTTGGAAGCCTCAATATCATGGATAGCTTCAAAGGTCGAGCAAAGAAGGATTGAAAAAGCGCAAAATTCAGAGATCAGCATCTCTAAAGTAGACCTTGTTAAAGGTGGTGGTGGGAAGGGTCCTCGTCTCTAGCAGCCATCAGCTTAAGGTGCCTCACTTCTCATCAGTAACAATTTGTAATTAAATTGCTTTTTAGCTGTTCTTAATCAACAGCTTTCACCCAAACTGTTTTTTTCATCCAGTGAATGGTTTTCTTTTCCCCTCATTATGGAAATACATTAATTGAAGTTAGTTCTTTGGGTTATGTCTGTTATAATGCCTTAAATATGACCCTGCATCACAAACTTTTGGGAAAATTGGCGATTTTTGGGGAAGATGGGACCAAGAAACTGCATGTGTTTGGCAGGGAGCCAGGAAAGCCTCTGGTGGACCTGACTTCTCGCTGGCACTCACTGAACCATGAGGAGGGGCTGTACTGCTGGTGCTGTTTTCCCAAAGGTGGGATTGTTTACCCCGTGTGCGATACGCCAGTATACCCACAGGGCAGAGGTATAGTATTTATTGCACATTTGTGCAGATACGTGTGCCTGGGTGATAATTCCACAGAGCTAGCACCCTGCTTAGCAGAGTCACAAGGACTGTATACTCTTGCAAAAACAAAGAATTTGCTCGTTACATTCCAATTGGTTCATCGCGTTATACACTCACCTGAAAGGTATATTCCTTCTTTATTTAACTGCACGTGCTGAGGGGGTGCAGTCTTTCTGGTTCTGAACTGAGTCAGTGGTAGCAATCTCCCCCTGCCACCTTTCTCTTTTTCCTAGTTACCCTAGATTTTTTGTTAACTTTTGTCAGCAATCATCCAGCTCTCAGTGCCTTCTGGGATGGATGTTCCCCTCTTATCAGTCTCTTAGCTCCTTTTCAGGGGCACAGTCGTCAGTAAGGCATACGTTGTCTGTACAAAGTAGTCAGGCCTAGTTTAAACCGTGTCGCTATGACCTAAGTCTTTCTGCCTGATATCAGTGCCACTACCATTCCCTGGTAAACAGAGGAATTCAAGAGTTTCCTGAAACAACTGACTTGAATGTATACAAAGGGAAGTTCTGTGAAATGAAAATATGTGCTATGTCAGTGCAAAGCCAATGAAATGTGTTGATTTATGGAGGTGGTGATTTTGGGACTCGCAGATCACTATGGATGTTGGGGCAGGGAGGGGGAAGGATGTAAATTATGTATTTGTGCTGCTAATGTACTTTTTGTCTAATTTATTTTAAAAGCTAATACTATGACTGTAACTTCATAGTGGAAATCTTTGTATCCTCTAAGTGCAATATTTTAAGAACAATTTTAATTTTTCATCTCCTAAGCAGAATAAACTTTTAGTTATAAAGCGTAAGACTGCCAGTCTAGGTCAGTTCTCAAACATCTTGCCAAGTAAGACAATGAGCTACTAAAAGAAAAGGTGGTATATTGTATAATCGGGGCTTCTCTTGGCACAATTTCAGAAGGGAATGATGCTGATGATAGAACTGGAGTGAAATGGGATTGTTACAGCCATAGCTTGGGTAACAGCATTGTTTTGCTTCCCAGAACTGAGCGGCAGGTTGCCTTGTGTCTACAAAGACTTGTTTTACTTTGCTCTTAGGACTATCCATTTATTTTAGACATAGCTGAGGAGGCCTTGCCCTTTTTAACAATGGCTGCTTAGAAAATTGGAAGCCCCTTTGACTTTCGGTAAATCCAAATCAAAAAGGAAGATTATACCTTAAATGTGTCATTTATGCACATGCTAGGTAAGCCCACTTTATGTCACAGTACTCTGCTGGCAATTGGTAACACCTGCAAACAGATGAGAAAGCTTTAGTGTGCAATTAATTGAAGGACAGTATGGAGAAAAGGGTGATTTTTTTTTTTTTTAATGGTGTGTTTTTCCCCCATGATGACCTAGAAACTACCTTCATTTCCCTTGTCTATACAGTTAGTGAGGTTTACCAGCAGAGAAATGTTTACATAGAACTACTTTACTACTGACGAGCAAGAAACATGGAGTAAAACAAGTGTGTTGAAAATAGCCTTACCTTTATGATGGATGGATGAGTTAGAATTCAGACTGATGAAGAAAAGATTTGTCATCTTGTCCTTTCAGATCTGCAGCTTTTCTACCTCAGAAATTCTGCTCACTTTACAGTATACTTCAAGAAATGAAAGTTACTAATTAAAAAACAGATACTGCTTAAATGTGCTGTCCATATGTACATTGCACTGTTCACTGGTAATAAAATCAACCACTAATAACTGTGTAGTGTATCTGTGTCTTGCAGACTCCTCACCTTTTTATACTAACAGAGCGCATTTTTCCTCCTAACTGTGAAATACTAAGTGTGCAGGATTCTGGAGCAAAGGAGGAGAGAAGCGGAGGACTCACATGCACAGTATGTATCAAACTCTAGTTCTCGAGAGCAAGTAGCTTTTCATTCTGTGTCCGCCGAGGGAAATTGAAAGCAATGAGTCTGGCTGTGGGATTTGTGGATTCTCAACAGGTTCACGTTTGTCCCACCACTAGGAGGATTTTACCTGATAATCCGTGCCAGAGAAGTACATCTCCATAGGATTTTACTACTTCACAGAACCAATGGGCTTTGAAAGGACCTCTAGTCAGAGCAAGGTCAGTTAGAGGAGGTTGTTCAGTACTGTGTCCTGTCAAATTTTGAGTATTTCTAAGGCTGGAGACTCTACAACCTCTCTGGGCAACCTGTTCCAGTGTTTGCTGACACTCTCAGTTTAAAAACAAAATTATGTTTAAATTGAATGTACTTTTTTCCAGTTTGTGCCCATTGCCTCTTGTCCTTTCAGTGGATACCACTAAGAGCCTGGCTCTGTGTTCTACATCTTCACAACAAGTACTTACCACATTGAGCTTGAGCCTTTTCTTCTCTAGACTGAGAAGTCCCAGGTCTCCTAACCTCTCCTGGTATGACAGGTGCTCCAGTACCTTAATTGTCTTTGCAGCCCTTCACTGGACTCTCTCCAGTATATTCATATCTTTCAGAGACCAAGTTTTCCAGTGGGTTGAGTGTGCATAATCATTTATACAGAGCTCCGCTAAAAATCTCTGCTAGCTAGCTGTCCTGGTAAGAGTACACCAGGTACTGCCTTTGCTCATGCAAGTGTGCTGCTACCACTTTGAATATTAGGGTCACTGTCAAATTACCTCGTGTGACTGGAGGATAACAGCCTATCCTGTTGGTGGTTTTGATCTCCCACATCTCCTGAGATTCCATGAGAGATATGTAGAGTTGTATCCTGGAGGTCAAGCAGCACAAATCCTTCCCCTCTGTTCAGGAGGTGGTACAGGGGGAGTGTTTGGATCTTCAAGTGACATATGAACTTCTTGAGATAAAAGATAGCTTACTTCCAACATAACAATGATCTTGACTGATTACTTTCCTGATGTCAAGGATTCTTTCTTCCTGCTCTCAGCAAGAAAACTGTTCATGGAAGGATTGCTGTGAGATCCAAACAAGAAGGCAGAACATAAAATGGAAGAGCATCCTAGCTGTGACAGCATAATGTCTGACAGCACCAGGGGACTGCTTTCTGAAGTACCTCAGGCAGTTCCTACAAAGGAGTTTTTGGTTTCATGACCATTGCCTGAAATGTTAAATAGTCTCTAACAAAATGACTGTGTCCCATATTTGACTGGAATGGCTGTATTGGCTTGACAATAACCGACACAGTGATTCAAAGACCGTTCAGACCATGGTGCTTTGTTGCCTGCTGTGATTCTTTTCCATGTGTTCATATTCCTGTGGTAGCAGAAATCTTCCTGTCCTCTAATGCTTCAAAGCATGGAGAATATAATATTTCTTGGCACTAACTTGATCCTCTGAAGAGACTGAGGAGGAAAACAACAACAAAAAAACAGGCAGCTGAGATACAGGCTCTAGTATTATTTATGAATTTGGAAATCCTACCCAAGAGCAATACAAAGCTGACTAGAAGCTGGTCTTCAGGGTGGTGTCATCTTATTTCAGGAAGGAACCAAGATACCTCTTTTCTGGTAATTTTCCTATGGGCAGTTGATGTTCTAAAGACCCCTATGTAGACTGCATGCTTTGCTAAGCAGCTGTCCAAACCATAGATTCTGTT
>Ga0065711_1042611_pt1 | contig 15266 bp, 3 predicted proteins | sample Hoacrofraction12_FD_59098 | JGI IMG/M metagenome (GOLD analysis project Ga0065711, IMG submission 59098) | Hoatzin crop microbial communities from Cojedes, Venezuela - Epithelial fraction 12 v2 (version 2) | ecosystem: Host-associated > Birds > Digestive system > Esophagus > Crop | place... | reverse complement strand
CTCCCTCAGCCTCTCCTCGTAGGAGAGATGCTCCAGTCCCCTCACCATCCTCGTAGCCCTCCGCTGGACTCTCTCCAGTAGCTCTTCATCTTTCTTGAACTGGGGAGCCCAGAACTGAACAGAGTACTCCAGATGAGGTCTCACCAGGGCAGTGTAGAGGGGAAGGAGAACCTCCCTCGTCCTGCTGGCCACACTCTTCTTGATGCACCCCAGGATGCCATTGGCCTTCTTGGCAGCCAGGGCACACTGCTGGCTCATGAACAGGCAAAGCAACACATCTGAATGGCTGAGAACTTGAAAAATCCTGAAAACATTTCCCTGAAGGTGACAGAATGCTCTTTTCTGTCTGCCATCATTCATGAGAGATAATGTGAGACACATCAAGGGAAGATGAAGTAACATTTGAAAGTTATAGAAGTAATGAGTAGAAACTTATAGCAGTTATGAGGGGAAATAGCTTTGTTTGGCAGTGCTTCAGGAGCAGGCTTTTAGGATTGATCAAGGCTTGCATTACAAGCAGTAGGGAGAATACCCTAAAGGCTATAAAAAAGTTTGACTTGAAAATTACATTTTAGTTTTATTTCCCATGTTGCTGCTAAATGTTAGAATTGAATGGTAATTGATAAGTTAGAAATAAACTTTAGTTGCTCTTTTTCTACAAATAATTATTCTTCAGGGGTCAACTTTTAAAACATTTAAATTATTTTTGTGTTCCACCTTAGTTAATAAAAGTCTATCTTGGAACAAAATACAAAAAAAATTATTGAGATGAGTTCCCTTTACAGTAAGGATGTCTAAATCCCTTTTAATGTCCTGGTGGTTTATAGAGCCATATGGACACAGAAAACCGATATTCACTAATCGAGCGTTTTAATGAAAGATGGAGAATCTACTGCAGGTGGAAACAGAGATATTTAGTTACAAAAACCTAGCATTAGCTTGAAAGAAATAAAAATGGAAGAGTGCAGTTACATATTGATGAAGATAAAACGAAGCTTGGTATTCCTTTGAAAATTGTCATGTAGTGATCTGCACCAGTCCAAAAAGGTTTCACAACAGACTGAGCAGTGTGTGTTATTAGTAGCTTGGTCTATTACCAAACTCTTTTTTGTCAAGGGGATTCCTGCTTTGAAATGGATTGTTGTTTTGTTGAGAATTAACAGATCTTCTGAATGTGTCTCCAGCAGGATTGTGCATCCCTTATCATGGCTGTCCAGGATGATGTCCTAATAAATAAAAGGGTATCAAGGATGTTTCAGGTATAGGCAATGCTCATTTAATGTTTGCAGATCAAAATGTTAACTGTTAACTATGCTCAGGTGATAAACACTCATAGTTGTTTCTTCTTAGACTGAATAATCTCATTTTAATACTGTGTACCAGCGAAGCTAATAATCTCGGGAATGTTAAGGTGAAGGAGTCTTGATGAGTTTTGTTTGTTCCTCTTTTTGCTCTGCCAAGCTATTTTCAGGGTTTAAATTCTTTCAAGAATTGCTATAGGATCTCCCCTTTGTGACTGTGTCAGAGAAGTAAGAATTCCATTCTGTTAAAGCAGGAAGTCTCCTATTCATGCCCCTAGATACTGCTTCCCTATATATGGATTCAATTTCTAGAGCTGTTAAGGAGAGAGAGGCACCATTTCTCTCCTCTGAACTTGTCACAGAACATAAAAGAACCTCACAACCCACTAACTGTTTTTGATGAATGGAAAGATTTGGTTTGATTTATTTTGCTTTACTGTATAGGTAAAATAATAGGTTATATACAAATGTGATCCTCAAAATTTGATGACAAGATAAATCTGCACATTCTAGTGAAAAAAAATCTTTCTGCTTCATTTGCTTAGTTGTGAAATAGCATATTTTTCAAGTTGTTATTAAGGTTTGAAATGATTAGCCTTCATTAGTTTGGTAATTAGGTTAGGCAGATTGTTTTGGAGCAGGCTCATTCCTGTCTTACTACTACTGAGTAAATCATATTTTTGTTACAAAATTTGCTCTCAAACATTTTTGCACCATGGTTTTAATTGCTTTCTGTTTTAAAAATGACAATAGCTAAGAAGCATGAAGCAGAAGTTGTTTCACTGGAAAAAATCCTTAATTCCAGAGGCTATGTATACTAGTTAGATATTTTAATGTTTAGAAGTATTAGGCTTCCATTCTGCAGGCTGTAGAAAGAGTGTTGCAGGGTTGGATGGATTTTACAAATAGATACCAGGGAAATGCCGGTAGTTATTCGGCTCTATCAGGCAACGTACTTTTAAAGCAACAGCTGTTGTAATGCAATCTTTATTACGTATCCTGTTTTATGTTCAAAATGATTATGATCAGATTTCTGTGACTTCCATCTGATGTGACAGTATTAACGGAGGCACTAAAACTTGCTGCTCTACTACATCTATTTCTTCACAAGACAGATGTCAGTAGAGTTAAAAATAAAGTTGCATAGATTGGCCATAGGAAAGGAGGATACAGATAGAGTATTCTGTAGTTTGGACATATGTTAAAATCCAGATGAGGTTAATTCTGGTCTCATTTAATTTTGTGACTGGAAAATATTCAGAATACTTATTGATGGGAAATCAACTTAAGGTAGTTCTGTTCATATGTCCCAGCCTTGCACATTCTCACTTGGGGAATGCTGATATGTAGCATTCATGATCTTCCTGCCAGTCAGCTTCAGAGTTTAAAAGAAAAGTATTTGGTAAGAGAAGTTATCGAACTTTTCACCATGACAATGATTTTTCTTTTTATTTTTTTAATTTGGTCATCTCAATTGCAGCTTAGCTTTTTAAAATAGCTGTGGAATTATAAGGAATTTGTTAACTTCCTCCTTGTTGGCTAGAATTCTGAGCACAATTTAAAGTGATAACATTATAATAAATTAAAATGTTATTAAAATTTATAGATACAAACAGTTACAACAGTTTTTGTCTGCTGGAGGCAGACAGGATAGAGTAAGATGAGGGGAAAGAGAAAGGAGATTTTATTTTTCTTTTGTTTTGTTTTTTGTTTTCCTATTTTGTTATTCTCTTCCTCACCATCTTTGGAAGTTAACTGAGTTGGGAGTAAAACTGATTTGATGTTAAATTAATTCTACTTCTGCTCTACTCAGTGAAATCCAGAACTTCTTGGAAAAAAAAAAAAAGAAGAAATTTCATTGCTTTGTCCTTTGAGGATTTTTTTTGCTCAGGCTGCAGTTATCTGCCTCATGACTGTTTGGGAACCAGCGTGGTAAAAGTTAGACTTCCTTGTCCTTTTTATGCCCAAAAGAGACAAGTGAAACCACCAATTACCATGCCATCAGCCTGCTACAAGAGCTCAGCTTTTATTCCACATAATCTGAAAGATCTCAAATTCTAGCCTATGCTCTATGTCTCTTCAGGTTATCAGTGTTTCCTGATTTCTGCCGTGTGCTCTCATATGTATTAGATTTCACTTTTGGTTCCAGATTGCAGAATTTAACTACATTTAACTACTTTTTAATTTGTTGTTCTTTTTTTTTTTTTTTGCATTTAAGCAATTTTAATAAATACAGTAATTCATATTTGTTGTTTGATATTCTAAGTTTACTGTTTGTGTAATACTTTCTGTTGGAGCTGCTTTCTAAGTCAATGACTCACTTTTCACAAACTTACTTATGAGCTTTGTTGAATTCAAACCAGAATTTGCTTTGCAGCTGAACAATTTCAAATAATAGGCCCAAAATTCATTTTGCACATCTTTTTGTGTAAACACAGTTTCGTTCATATAAAATTGAAAAGCAAAAAAGGATGCAAATATTATTCTGAAACTCAGAATGTCTCAGTGACTTTTGCAAATGCTTTTACATGTTTTACCCAGGTTCGTCTATCTATGTTATAGACATAAGTTCTAAAAATACTAGAAATACTTCTAGAAATGCTTGTAAAGTATTTTCTGAATTCTTAAATGGAAGGAACTTGAAGAGAATGGTCCCGTGCACTGTGGTTTTTTTTCTGCTGAGAGATGCTTTTTATGCCACCTAGAAGAGTCTATTAATTCCTGAGGGCTCCATTTTATCTGGTTAGGCATAGATTATAGAACAGTGTGGTGATGGGCTTCATTTTCCAAGATAACCACATAGACCTACAGTGCCTCTGGAGCTTAGACTTGTACAGAGTCACTAAAAACTTATCTTTCTAAAATAACCACATTGACCTAGAATGCCTCTGGCTGTGGAAATGGTGGATTTGAGGACAGGAACTTGAATATGGAGTTCTCAAATGTCATTTATGGTATGAAAAGCAAAAATCATTCCAAGCTGCTCTTTTGTATATAAGCAATAAGATTTCTGACTGCTCCTTCCTCTCTCCCTACTGACAGCGATCTTGTCACAGTCACATTAGGTTTGCGTCACTTTGCTTCTGTTGTTAAAAATAAAATTTTATTAGACCAAAATGTATCAGAATAAAGAAGCTATAGTGTAAGACACCAGATCATGAAGTTTCATTGATAAGAATGGAAAAGTATTGCACAGATAAATCATCTGGAAGGTTCATTATACACACCAAATTATTGCTCACTCACTTTGAAACAACACATCTATGGCCTTGACATTTATTCAGAGCAAGAATGGCATTTATTCTATTTCACATTCAGTAAGCCACCAATTAAAATCAGTTTTCTTAAGGCCAGTAAAATGCAAAATGCTTGTTATTTTTATACAGATTTTTCTTTTACTACTTTATGTGCTTGTGCTTTCCCTTGAAGACATGTGTTTGGGGACTTTAACCGTAGAGTTGCTTTTCAAAAATATTGTTTCTCTCTCTGTTTCTGTATCTTGTATATTTCATATATTTATTTTATCTGTTTATCTATGTATACCAATATAAGACAAACCACCAGGAGGATTTTGTTTAAAAATAAAGATAACAACTTCTAGACATATATATTTATACCTTTAAAAACCAACAGGCTTCTATTAAAAGTATACTTACAGCAGGTATGAAGTTTATATAAGAACTAAAGTAAGTTACATATGCAGAGCTAGCACTGACTTGAATGCTTACATGTAGACAGATTGTACAACATGCAACCTCTGTGTTGTCATGAGTAGCTTTGTGTATCTGTACCGAGTGCACCTAAATGTAATAAAATCATAAATTCTCATTAATTGATGAAGGATTTGATATACTCAAATAACTATTCTAAATATTCCTTGGTAGAAATGAAAGATTATGTAGTATTTTGACTTTAGTTTTACTTGTTCAGTAGAGATGTAGATTATGCTTTATTGGTATTTACATCCTTGGTAATTGTTTTGCATCTCACTATAAAAATCTAGGCTGAATATATGCATAACATATTAGAAATACCATTAAGCAAATGATTCTGAATTAATGTTTTGCCCCTCTATGTTATGCAAAACAAATTTTCCCCAGTTAATTTACAATTGATTACTCTATATTGTGCCTCAAGGGAATGCAAAAAAAAGTCTGTTTATATGTTCCCTGCTATTCTGTTTCTGTAGTTTGATTAAACTACGCATGAAAAGAATAATTTATTTTATGTAATTCTAAAGATAAATTACTTTAAATTGTAAAAATGTAACCACTATTTGTGTGTGTGTTCTGGCCTAGCATAACATTGCACGTGAATTTATTGTGTTTATTTTTATATATCTCTAATACGTATTTGAAGTATATGTGCTTCCAAAAGGAAGCATGTGATTTTAGCATTTGGACTGCCCAGCGTGCATAGGTATATATGGTATGTATTAATGTGTTACTCAGTCCAATTCGCAGACATCTCAGAAGCCTTCATTAATGTCTGAGACACTTTCAGCTTAAATTCTTCCCAAAGCCTAAACACAGAATTAGCCTCTGTTTACCCTCCCAATCCAAGAGGTTCCTGTGCCACTAGGCCTGTCAAAACTTCTGACCTGTTCGGGACTTCTACAGGTGCTGCTGTCTCTCTTGTGAGTCTAACACTATAACGTGCAGTTTTAGATAAATGCTATTCTTCCCATGTTTTACAAAATCTCCATCTCTGATAATTGCAGAAAAAAAAAGTATCTGGGCTTCTGTTCTCTTCTGTTGAGCTGTTCCTCAGCTGCTGTATACTTTCCTAAGGTACATGATGACATAGAAGAAATCAGCAGAGACAAGTAAAATAGGCAGAGCAGCATCTACTGGTTAGAGCTTGTGAACATAGCTAGTGGGAAGAATATTCAAACATACAAATGCTATTTAAATCCAAAGACTTTAATTTTGATTATTCTATTTCAAGTACAAATTTAGAAATATTTTTATTATCTGAATGGGCACAATCATGTATTTGGAATGACAAGTCAGGTTTTAACCAAATCTTTTCTTCTGTTCTATCCAAATACATTTTCATGTAAAAAACAGAAAAAAATGCACTGGGAGATGGGAAAAAAAAGCTTAAGATTCCTAGCTTGACCTAGAAACTATGTATTATGAGTCCTGGCTTGATTCCTGTGCTGACCGCTTGGAAAAAGGTCTGTCTCTAGGACCTGGGCTGCCGACCACAGGTGGATAGAGAGGCCTTGTTCCAGCCCTCAAAATGCAAAAAGAATGACAGTTTTCCTTAAGGTGTTTTCGTTAATGGTTCACTTCAGTTAGCTCCCTTTTTTAGCACGCTGATTGTTTTGCAAGACATCTCCTCATAAATTGTATAGGGTCTGGGCACATAACAAAGAATTCATTTCATCTGGGGAGGGACGGGAGATAAATAATGATAAACTGTGAAATGCTTTAATTCTTACTATGAACTAAACCTTAACCTTTGACAGATGATGGGAATTGGAGATCTACCGTATGATTATGATTTGGAAGATGACATCTCTAAGATTAAAGAAGTTTTTAAAGTTTTAATTGTTTGGTATAGAAGTCTACTAGAACTGTAATAAAAAGAGAATGCAGAATGCAACTGTCAGGTTGGACAGAGTATACATTTTTCTCCATACAACTCTTAATCTTTGTTCTTAATTTACACATAAAGCAATAAAGAAAATGAGATTGCAAAAAGATACATACTATTTCTTAAATATGCCTGCTTAAAACTTTGAGAAAATTTGTGTACCTGTTGTGACACTTAGTTCCCAGTTCTCTTTGGTGCTGAGAGAACCTGATAAAAGGGCACAGCATTATTCTGTTATAGACTGCTCTGTATCTTCGAAATAAACTGAGTAACATGTGGCAGTTGCTAGGGTAACCATTTTCTGCATTTTGCAGAAAAAGTCAAAGAATAAAACACATGTAAATTGGCAGCATGGAAAGCAGTATCATATACAGTCTCATATGCTCAATTTGTTTTTTATGGTTTTCCTCTATAGTATTTATGTAACAATGAATTAGATCTGCTTGAGCTTTTGTCTTGAATCTCTCCATACACTTGTATTTTGCATGGCCCAGTCATTTAAGCGTTCAGTTACTAAGCTTAAACTGTTTTTCGTCCTGTCAAACTGTCTATACTTACTGTCAATAAGGTATAGCTGTGGTTGTTGTAAGTGCTGATCATGTTCGCTGTGTGTGATTATCGGGTCGTGTAAGCAGAAATTAAATAGAATTTTAAAAGTTGTCCTTTGCACTTAAGTATGACTCGCTGTAATTGGTCAAATTCCCTAAACATTTATCTTGAACAGGAGTGTCTGAGTGAAAAGCCAGCAGGCATTTAGAAAGATAAGATTTCATTGTTCACACTAGTGTCCAATTATGGAGTTCTTTTTGCAGCAAACTTTTTTGTGTTTGTTTTGGAAAATATTTTATAATTAATTCTGCAAGTTGTTGAATAATGAGAAACATGTCCTTGTTAAAAGAGGAAATAATTTCATAAGGGATCATTAACATGTTGATTTGAATTACATTCAGATACTTAACTCCAGTGAATGGCAACAAGCAGACTTTGTCAGGCAAATGTAAAGAATCGCAGCTAAGAACTAGTCTATAATACTACGTTGGTATTATTTTAGTGAAATTCTTGGTACTTCTAAAACTTTGTACTTCATACTTTTGAGTTTAAAGTATACTTATGTTGGAATATTGATTTAGAGAATTGACACAATACCAGTGATTAATTTCAGCAATATAATCTATTTTTTCCGAAACATTTTTCTTAAAAAAATATTATCAATTTATATCTTTTACTCATGCTAAAGAGGAGAAATGCAAACTGTCTGCACAAGACAGTTTCTAATTCCTGACCTTCCCTCTCAACTTAGTACAAAGTAAATCATATGACAATGATTTTGTGCACGTTCAGAACTTAAAACTGAAAGGGCTGGCTTACGTTATCCACTAGTAACATGAGAGCAAATGCTAGAATTTAGTGCTGCGGCTTATTTCTGCCCTGATTTACACCCCATGGCTTCAGTGAAGTTACATATAGTATTATAGCATGGGTCTAGTTTGTCATCCTTTGCACATGGTTGTCTTTTTTCAAAGATTAGGACTAAAAATGGTGTTCATTTTATCATCTGTATAAGGGTACTCTATGTTTTAGGTGACTCTAATTGACCGGTTCATGTTTCTTAAATTACTCTGGTAGAAGTAATTACTGGATAATCTTGATATTGGAGATAACTATGCGAAACTAAGCACAAATAATAGCTCCAAACTGGCAAGATTTCTCATCAGAATCACTCCTTGTGAAACTCGTTGCACGTTTCTTTCATGTAGAGTGAAAAAGTTTATATTCACTATGTGTAGTAAAATATCACTCTAGCAAGTGAAAGCTTAGAGCTTTAGGGAAAGCTGAGAGCTTTAGAGAAAGTTTAGAGCTCTGTGGCTGTTATGCTAAATCCAATTCATGATTGCTAATGCTGTGTTTTCAGGACTGTAGATAAAACTGTAGTATATTCAGTCTCAGATCTGTGGAATACACTGAACACCCGGCTGAGCAGAAATACACAGATTACACATTAAGATGGTAATGTTTTAGGGAATTGTTCTCTTCCCGTACTAGAAAATACTTGTTTGCTGTTATCTGGATAAATATAGTGTGTTATTTTAAAAATTTTAAACCAGATAGGAGGGCATTTAAACAATTTTTAGTATCCTGCTGGGATGTGGTTGAATTACTCCTCTCTTGATGGGTAGCAACAAAACAAATATTGCCTCATGACTGAATGGAGTTTTATTTCTGTTATAGCTGTTCCTAGTCTATCACACTGTCTGCCTTCTCAAGATTTTCAACTCCATATGACTGGTTCAGAGACTAGACTCAAAACATGTAGCAAGACAGATTGGACAGTGCCTTTCACCTCTGGTAACATCTCAATTGCTCTCATCCTATGCAGTCATACTAAGATACCTAAGCAGGCTCTGATGAGGACAGTGGTGTTGTATATTGTTATCTAAGACAATGCGAGCCCCTGTAACAGAGAGGAACATAGCGACGTGGGATAGTCAAGTTGGAAGGGACTTCAGGAAGCGTCTAGTCCAACCTCCTGCTCAAACCAAAGTCAGCTGTTATGTCAGACCAGCTTATGGAAGGTAAAATTGAGCCTTGCATTTTCTTACTAGTTGCTAAGTAGGATTTATAAATCTTGGTCTTTGTCTTTCCCGTTTCACATAGATCATGGTTGATTTTGGTCCATGTGGGTTCAGTACTGTACTTTGACAAGCCAAGCAACATTTGTTTGTAAGCAATACAAATGCAAATTTATTTTTTATGGAATCGAACATTTTCCTCAGCCCTGGTTATTTAATACTCTTTATTGCTTCTATTAAAATATCTACATTTCAATTAATGATGGAGGAGATGACTTCCACAAAAATTACTCAGACTTTTTGAATGTTCAGATAACCTCTACATGAGAAATTAAATAGCAGTATAGTGGATTTATACCACAACTTTTATATACTTACCATTGAGTAGTTGTAGAACAATAGTCTACAATCTCAGTGTAACTATTATCGATTCCCTGCCATATTTGTGTCAGGCATGTATGGTGTGTGTTTATATAAAACTTTTATCAGTTTGTCATCATTTTTTTGTAATGTTTTCTATGTCTTTGTGCTGTGACATACCAATACAAGACATTGTTTCAAGAACTGATATATAAAAAAATTTAAAACGAAGTAGAGACTACAAAGACTTAGTCCACATTCACTTGAGGTAAATGGAAAGATTTTTTTGTTGCTTTCTGTGAACTTTTGGTAAACCTCAGAGACTGTCAGAGCAGGGACGAAGAATAACACTTGAAAACCAGAAAGCTTATGGGTTTTCCAAACCTTAAAAGAGCAAAAGATATTTCAGTTTGGAACAGAAGGCCGGGACCTGTGTTGGCATAAGTCCAAGTATGCCAATTCTTAAATATATGGATCTATATACTTCAGTTGAGGTGACCAAGGACCCTAAATGTACTTGAGAATTTAGACAATGCACGGGTAATTTAACATTTTAGCAATTAAATCTTTAAAATTGCATGTAATTTTGCTTCTCTATTCTAGTTCTAGATTATTAAATGATACCTGCTGAAGGCAATATTTAAATGCCTAAAACAGACACCTGGTTCTGAATTGCATTGAGAAGCCTTTGAAGGCAGTGGGAGCACTGGCAATCAGCAACTTTAAGATGTAAACTTTATGAGAGGAAGTTCTTTCATTTAAGTACCTAAATACAAATTGAAAAACCTTCCTCCGACTTCCACTTTCAAAACCATTAAGGCAAATACATAGCTACAAAAGAATATATTCTGTTCTGTTTGAATCAATACTTTTCCAATGAAATCACACATTTTTAATTGATGAAGCATATAAATAATAAAATCCTTTTTAGAGCAGCTTCTAAACTAACTATGAACAGGGTTAGTAATGGGTATAAAAGTCAGAAATTATACCATGTCTTAGAAGGAGTAGGAATAAGTACTATAACTTCTGTCATTAAAATAGAGCAACAAAGAATCTAGCACTACTGTAATTAACACTTAAAATGTTCTTAGTCCTTTAATGTACACATTAAAGTTTGCCTATTTCTTTCAAATATATTTTTAAAAATTTATTAAAAAATATCATATTCTTTCCATAACATGAGTGGCATCTGGCCTGGTAGCTTGAAAGCACAAGTCAAAATATGTAAATTAAATAAATCTGAGTTTTAGGGGTTTTTTTGGCTTTTTTTCCCCATTTGCCTTTTATTCTCTAGTGTGACAGTAATGGTCAAGAACAAAATAGAATTTTTGAGACATGCTAACTATATGTGAAAGAAGCATTCTTTAAGAATAGCCAAACTCCAATGTTATCCATCCTCTCCAGCCTGTCAAAAAGAAGTCTTTATGCAGCAAACACGTGAAGCTCTGAGTATCAGAGGATGACAGTATATACTTTTTCAAGAGATAGAACTCATTAATGGACAACAGAAAGGTACCTGGGTCTAGAATAGAACTGTAGAAAATAGGACAGAAATCATGAACAGTTTTGCAAAAAAATTCTAAGTTGCAAGTTAACTGTTATGGCTAAGGAGTAAGAAGCCAAAGGTTTATGGGAAGTTCCTCCTCTGAATATTTGGGCAAATTAAGTTAAACTCTTACTGCTACTAATGTCAGGAATAGGCATATATCTTAGATGTCCATGCTATTTAGACAAAAGTTTTTACTTTCCTCATTCATTCGTCAAGTAGCCATAGAAAGACAAAATAAATTTAGATTGTGTTTTGTTTTTTTTTTTTGACTCAGTCAAATAATTATGGCAACTTTTAAAAACAAAGTACTCATAATCTTATTCCATTTACTCCCAGGCAATAAAATAACAATGTAAACACTACCTCCTTCATGGAACAATGTTTACTACAGAAAAATGAAACACAAACAGGAAGAAAAGTTTGGAGTGAGGGCCATGTGTTTCCATTTTGAAACATTATTTTAATGTCCATTAGTTATATTTCAAGGTAAGGTGCATATTAAATATTGAAGAGGTTTGCTTCTCCTCATCAAGACTGATCATGTGCTATTCATTGTTTCTGAATATTACTCTTTTCTCACACAGGCAAACCAGCATGCACAATAGTTGCGAAATGTTTGGTATAATTCCGCTTAATTAAACTCCATTTGACCAGAATATGAAAACTGGGTTTGTTTCCAGGGTTCCTCAGAGTGTAGCCAACTTTTCTAGGCAATATGGTCTATGATTTCAAGTTTTTTTCCAACTGGCTGGGTCGTTTTCCTTTTACTGGAAATCTAGTTTTTCAAAAAGTTTTAGATGTCCATCTAGAAGTTTTAGATAAAGAGGCTGTACAGAACATGTATAATAATTAGGATTATTCTAAACAAGAAGAAAAGTTCTCAAGGAGTTTTTTTTTGTCTTTGAGACATGAGTGGAAATGAAGCAACATGATGAATTTTCTATTTCTAGATAGAAAAATGATGAAAACACCAAAAAGCTAAGAGAAAAAGCGTTTATGAATCCCTTCTGCATCTGTTGACATCAATGGGAATTTTGCCATTTACCAGAAATGGAAGTAAAATTACACTCAAAGATGGAAATTCTAAGGACCATCTGTGAAAGGTTTCTGGATTGTTCTATCTGGTATGGAAATTTTAATGGGAATAGTTTCATTTGTTTGTTTTTAGCAGACAGTTCTCTTATAATTACTTTTACACAGATCTCCCTTAAAACAGTGTTAATGGGAAAGTGGAAACTCACACAATTATCAAAAAAATCAAGAAGGAATAAAAGATAACAATTTCAGTTGAGGCTTTTTGATCCAGTCTGGTGTTACTGAGGTATCTGAACACATCAGAAATCACCAGCAATATGTAGTATCACCAGCTTTAGACGTCCAAGAGAGGAAAATTTATGCTTTAGTATCTGTGGCTAATGAGGCAAAATTACAGATATTGTATGAGTTGCAGTTAATCAGATTTTCTTTATTTTATATCTTAAAGTTGTTTTAATATACGCTGTGCACCTTTTGTGTGTGTGTATGTGTGTTTAGCAGTAAGAGAATGTGTGTTATAAAATGAAAGTGTACATGTTATAGAATGAAAACTGGTATTTGTTTTTTATTATGCTTTAATGAAAGTATGGAAGCATCTGTACCAGCGTGAACACAAATGCATTGGATGTCCTGACTGCTGCTGAAATAGAGCATAGGTAAGGTTATGATCTAAGTGTACTAGGACTTGTTCTGAACCATGGGTTCGTGTTAGTCAGTTTAGGTATGAAAATGTACTATATTACAGATAAAACCACTGAAATATAGAGGTAAGTTCAGTGTATTAAAATTACTCTATGCAGTGATATCTAAGGGGATTGCTTCCTATCAGAGTGTGTATGGGTTTTGTATGATGTGTGGCCAAACACGCAAATTATTCTTGGGTCTGTGGAAATGAAAAATATAGGACTGTTGCCATGCAGTTGCACAAATTCACTGGCTGTTCTTTCTGCCCAGGAAACAAAGAGTTCAGGAGCTCAGCTGCTGCTCCTCTTGAGGGACAGAGTACTTTTCCTTATGTGGGCTTGGAGTTTAGAGTCTAACCTTAGAGTAATATGCTGAATATCCCTTTTGTCTCTTATTGCACAATGAAAATGAAATGACTGAAAATGTGTTTGCCTGAAACAGTATTGATGCCTGGGTAATCTGTATCAAAGGAACATTCAGAATAATGTGTTACCTGAATTATACGTGCCAGGTGAAATTGCTATTTAGACAAACATTTCTAGCTTTATAGATCATTATATTTGCATTTTCTTCATTTTGTCTTCTCTCACCTCATAAGGATACCTCTATAAACTGGTATAATGGCCATTAATCATTCCATTTTTCTCAAGTGCTGTAGAGTTTTAGCCTAGTATTTGGGTTTACCAACAAGTAACTAGCCAACCAAATTAAGATGAAGCAAGTTGTGAAGTTACTGTGTTCTGGGAGTGTCATGAAACAGCTGCTGTACAGTCTCAGTTGTCTTTTTTGGAAGTTAACATGGTGCGTCCTGTCTAAAAAGAAAGGCATATTCAAAAAGGTGCAATACACTGGATATGTCTAGGACAAACTTCCAGTGTTACGCTTAGGTGATAACCTAAGTAGCTCTGTGTTGTTATAAACTGGTGTTGATTGGGAGTTATGCAGATAATGTCGCTCAAGCTACAGTGGTAATGAAGCACCACTTGACTGTAATTTTATTTTTCATACCAAAAGGCTTTTTTTATTTGTTTAGAATTTGAGAAGAGGAAATATTGTACTTTTAAAATTCATTGTATTGTTTCTGAAACATACTTTGTCGGTGGGGAGGCAGGAAGAATTTTTAAAGCACTGCCTGATTTCTGTATGGGATGCATGAAAAAGAGCAGTTTCATGTTGTGCAGTGGGTTTGGAGCTGTCATCGCACAGTGGAGAGGTTTTTCTGAAGGTTCAGCCGCCACCTGAGCCTTGGCCAGAGCAGGCTCTCCTGCCTCTCTGCTCCTTCTGTGGCCTGCAACATGGAGCCAGCTGCTGTGGGAAACTCAGCAGGTAATTCTGCACTTTGGTGGAAGTGCTGTGAATTAGCTGACTGTTAAGTGTCATCTGCAAAAATCGTTGATGCTTGACGTGACCTCTAGAGAAAGCTGCTTTCCAGAGGGGAGGGGAGAGGAAGTTCAGGCACTTGAGAGAACATTGCAACAGGAATCAGCTTGGGGTGAAGAAACAAAGTAGTCCTTCGATTTACAGCTACCATGATACTTGCTAGAATCTTTGAGAAAGAGTCTCTTTTTCCACATGAAAATTATTGCTGTCAAGATGAACAATTTTATTAGGACTTTAGGTACAGAATAAATCACATAAATATGACATAAATAGTGACACACATATATCTGTTTTCAGCAGAGATGTGCCACTATTGTAAAGCAGAAGTAGCAGACATTTGTATTTATCCTTATTCAGGGAACAAATTAAACATCTGCATTTATTTAAGTGCCTCCCAAGTCGGGGATCTGTTTCTTATGCTGCCTCAAATAAGGATGACTTTTTGTTTTTGCACCATGATGACAAAGCTAACCAAACTGATTGTCAGCTGTGCTTTCCTCTAACCTCTCAAGACCACGCTAGAAGAGCACTAGTAATGTCCATAAATGCCTTTGTAAAGAGTATTAGGAAAGTCATCTTCTCTTATCTAGGATGATGGCTGGTCTATGGAGATTTTAGAAATGTCTCAGTGCACAGCTTTGCTCTTCCTTCTGTGTTCTGTTACCTGATGTTTATTCTGTGTTATTATTCTGCAATTTATTCAACAGGCAAGAAATTGTCTGATCCCTAGACAGAGAACTGTATAAACAATCTTTTTTTTCTTTTTTTTTTTTTTTTTTTTTT
>Ga0065711_1042610_pt1 | contig 15268 bp, 7 predicted proteins | sample Hoacrofraction12_FD_59098 | JGI IMG/M metagenome (GOLD analysis project Ga0065711, IMG submission 59098) | Hoatzin crop microbial communities from Cojedes, Venezuela - Epithelial fraction 12 v2 (version 2) | ecosystem: Host-associated > Birds > Digestive system > Esophagus > Crop | place... | reverse complement strand
TGGAACAGGCTGCTCAGGGAGGTTGTGGAGTCTCCTTCTCTGGAGATATTCAAGACCCGCCTGGACAAGGTCCTGTGCAGCCTGCTGTAGGTGACCCTGCTTCGGCAGGGAGGTTGGACTGGATGACCCACAGAGGTCCCTTCTAACCCCGAACATTCTGTGATTCTGTGATGTGAAATACTTCGATGACGACCCATTTACCCAATAAATTTTCTGACTTTTTTAAAAGAACCTGCTGAAATAATTATAAGAACCATCCCCCTACTCCCCCCGCCTTGTTTTTTATTAAAAGACAGTTCTGAAAATGGAGGCTTACGCATTCATTAGATTTTCACTGTATAAAAATGTACAGTGGTTTTATTGACATGTACATTCCATTATGTTTACAGCTGCAAGATATGAGGCACACTCAGTATTGCACTTCATTAAAATTTCAGGCTCAAACATAACCCAGAAGTTTAAATGAAACTGCTGTTGTAATTTAATAATTCTTATACAGGACAAACATTGATACCTTTATATACAGCGTGATACTTGTTACATTTATGCCTTCCTAACACAATTTCCTTTTTTTTATAACAGTCTAGGAAATAAACCAGAATATTCCTCTTTCCCCATCCCCACTTGTGATGCGTTACAATTGTACAAGATTACAAAAAGTCAGTATACAATAATCAATATTTTTTCTTTCTCCTGAAAGCCAGCATCATTCATAGTCCACAGACACACAGATCCTTTAATAGCAATTATTTATTTGTAAATGTCCAATGTTTCCTAGCCGATGACTGTAATGGCCACATGCAAACACCTCACAAGTTTTGATGTCTCGGTTCAAAAAATGTCAATATCTCACAGCAAGAATTATGTACACGGTATTTGGCATCCTTCTTGCACTGTAAATTGTTCCTTTTACCTGGGTTATGAAATGGTCCCGTCCTCATCCCAGCTGGACTTTTATTTTCAGGACACTTGAGGGATGAGGGCACCTGTTTTGCTCTGGTAAAAAAAAAAAATTGCTAGTCTAAAAAGTGTGAGCATTTCTGCAAACCCCACAACCCAGAGCAAACTCTTCACCAGTGGGTGGATGGACAACATGAAGTGGACATTCTGTTCCTTCAAGTTGTTTACCTTTGGGACCTACAGTGAATTTAAGGGGAAAAAGAAAAGAAGAGATTAATGCTTGCAGACTCGATGTAAATAAACATACAGTACTTTCCTCAAAAACATGCCAAGTGAAGGTAAGACGTCTTATAACATGAACTTATAAGGCATCAAAAATGAAGGCTTAAGAAACAGCAGACAGAAAGGTGCTTTCACCCAGTCGAACTGAAGCAAAAAGTCTAAAGGCTTAACAGGCCAAGAGAAAAAAATGTCAGCTAGATCTGACAAAACATGACCAAAACCCGCTAGCTCCTTAAAACAGTTATTTGAACAGAAATATCAACTGCCATGTAATTTAAGATCAAACTGCCATGTAATTTAAAATAAATCAAATTCAAAGTAAAAAAGGCAAAAAGCTTATAGAGACAATCACTAAAATAAGTTTAATCTCATTAATACTGTGGAATAAATTCACACAATCTAAAAGCAAAATTGATAAATATGAACAAGAGCTTCACTCTGCAGTAAAGCATAATTCTGAGGTCATACCAGGAATCATGGTGTTTTTTTTGTTTACTTCTTTCATGTAAATACCTTCACCAAAAAGATCTCACCTTTTTTTCAGCAGCAAGGTAAATGATACCATTTATTGAGACCAATCAATGGCACAAGACGTTAGACACCAAGGCACTGGGGTGACAGTTTGCACGTGACAGGTACCCAAGTACAGGTGTAGCCTCTAACAGCAGCGTGTTGATTTTTTCTATAGAATTTTAACACATCATTACACAGCTGAAGTCCGCATTAAGCGTTGCTAAATTGAAACGTCTTTCTTTATCAAAGCTTCCGGTGTTCAACGGATCAGTGTGATGACATTGCCTGTGTTACTGCCAGCAAACCAAAAAAATCAAAGCCACGCACAGAACAAGCCCATTCTAATATCATTCAAGATACTGAATTTAAAATTTGCATGACTGACCCTGTGGTCTTCCTAAAAATTATCAGCAAGAGAAGTTCAGTAATTAGTTCCAATTGATATTCTGATCTCAGAATTCAGTGTGGTAAATTTGCTTGGTAAAAATACTACCTGCAGGACAGTGTGGGAGCTCTTCTTTCGGGATGCTTGTCATTCTTTGGAAATCATCATGGCAAGCGTTGCAAAAATGCGTTGTCCCAAAACAGAAAAAAACAGCGACTGAACAGCAGTAGCGACATTTGTACTCCAGGAAATCTGTACCGTGTTTGGGACACATCTGAACAAAAGAAAACAGACAGCGGTAAGGGAAGTACCCATGCTGCAACAATCCCAACAGCACCTTTCTACATTCTGCAGTGTGCATTAACATTATACAATATTACACAAGACATGTAATTACAAGTGACTGACTGATTCTACAGCTCAGGTACTCGGAGCTTCAGAACGAAATAAAAACACGAATGCACGTTCTTGACTTACCTGAGCCCTTGAAACATCAGAGCATGCACCGCAAATAAGCTCTCTTGGATCATAGTCATCTCCTTGTCCAGCCTCAGCATCGCAACGAGCTTCACCACCAAAATACGCCTTGATTGTATACAGAAATGATTGGACATGAAACCAGAGACAACCATTATTTTAACAAATTCAATTTGTCAGCGGAAAATGATGAATAACAGCCGTTACAGTAGTCTCCACTATTCTGGTATCTCTTGACTCTGTCCCTAGATGTGTGTTGTTGAGGCAGTGAGACAACATCTCTCAATCTCAGAATAAACAAGACCAAAAGTTGTGCACCATACTCTGGTCTATGCAAGTGACTGCAAGGCTTTTGAAACAGTATTTGGATGCTCTACGAACTACGCAAGAAAGACAGGACTGAAGCTGAAGGCAGCAGAGAAAACGTCTTCACAGGAGGGCGTTTTACTAGCCATAAGGAGTATCGGTTTTTAAGCTCACGTGAGATTCTTTATAATTAGAATTTTGCTATTTTCTACAAATTCGTTCTGCTTTCTCGTCTTACTCTACCAGGACACACTGGGCACAAAAATTTACCACGTAAGACTGCCAGCTCTGATGAATTTCTTCATATACTGAGGTGTTTTCACGTGGAGTGGTGAGGTGAGTAGCTTCCTTCCTTCGTTACTATCTCATTAACTAAATAGACAGCGCACAAAATTCTTGCTCTTGGCAATTCTTGCCTTTCTGCAGTAATTGTAAAAAGAACATGGCAAGTGGTCTCTAGGCAGCTATGAGGAAGGAAAAACCTAAGCAGCCCACCTTCCCCCAAACTCCACAGGCTAAAAAGAAAAGGGAGTCCTATGGCACGTACGTCAGGGGATTAGGTAGTCATTTGGGGTCAACAGGTGCTGGAGGAAGGAGAGAAATTAGAAACTGAACGTTGCTGTTCAGACATACGGACATGGTACAAAAGCGAATAACGAGATACAAGGGAAGGAAAAAGAGGGCAGTAAGAAAAACACTGAAATACCGAGTATCAAATACTGGAAAGAAAGTGTAATGAAAAACAGGAAAGGACTAAAAACTGGAGCAAGTAAGATGCAAAAAGGAATTATTTTTGTAAGGCAGGCAAAAAAGGCGGTAGCCAAGTCACTGAGGGATAAGCAAAAACTGATTAACTGTGGGAGGCAGGAACAAAAGTGAACCGAGTAACTGTTGTAACGAGCTACAGGGATTCATTACTGCTCTTCTCTAGCATATGGAAGTTAATCCTTTCTCCTCTTATTTCCAAATTGTGCACTTCCATTTAACAAAAAAAACTATTGGGGTTTCCTTGAAAATTTGATCATGAAACTGCCTTATTCCATTCACTCCTAAGGGAAACGGAAAAAGATGTGATCAAGATGGGCACTAAAATCAGCTTCAGGTGAAAGAAGCAATGGGAGGGGTTCAGTGATTATCCAAACTTTCTCTAACCGTAGTCTCTAACCTTAAAGAACATTTGTCCCTTCTCTGCTGGTGGGAAATCAGGGGCTATCTGTGTACGATTTCTGTCTTCTGGATAAATTTCGTGTTCTCTACCTGAAGAAAACTGTACATATATGACCTGGAGTCCAGCAGGCTAGAACACACATTTCCACTTTCTTCTTACAAAGTCAGTTTACTGTAGTTCCAATCGACTCCAACTAGGGTAAAAGTAATATTTAGGTGGAATCTTAGTGAGGAACTCCCTGTATCAAACAGTTAGAGCAAAACCTTTATGTTATTTTAACGTTCATGTAAAGTATGAGTTGGAAGTGGGACAAAGGGATGGTTGGTGTCCTAACACAGTCTCATCTGCACATTCTTCTGAGGAGGCTGTCACCTCTATGCGCTTTTGGTTTCTGAATTGCTCCGTATATACCTTTGAGCTTTATGAGATAAAACACTGCATACATCTAACTTGCTCAATGCTTTTTAAATTATGATTCAGCAACATAATTTCTTTTCCTGCTTTCCTACTCCACACATAGAGTACTAAATACATGTTCTATTCTTCAAGAAATTACTTTTGAAACTGTAACATACATTTAGTTTGAGGAAGTCCTACTTGTCATACCTTTTTGCACTTGTAGCAAACATAGTAAGCGTATCTGTTCATAGCGTAGCCAGCTGGGTCGTTATAAAATCTGACACCTGGTGTTGTGATGGCCTCGCTCTTGTGCAACCCTTCATACTCCAGTCTCATTAGCGCTTTTCTCCGTACGTCTTCATAGAGTTCTTTGATTGGATCAAGCAAATCCTTTAATACTGAATGATTGATTTTGTTCTGAAACAAAAAACTGATTAAAATATCTTGCCTCTTTATTACAACAGCTGTGATAATTTGTATTATGGCCAAACACAAATAGCATAATGGATGTCATAAAAAACAAAGAGCTCGGGCAATGGACATTTCAAAAAATGGCTGATATAGCATGTACTTTATTTGCTGCAAAAATAATATCCAGGAATGCTTTTTATATGGCCTTTTGTGATATGAAATCATCAGCCCTTACAACAGACTGTAATGACTGCAGAGGGATAGTAAAGGGTATGTGAAATATTCACCACAGCACAGGAATATTGTGATTGTATGTTTTCTCTGATTTTGTTCCTTTTTGACTTGCTGCTCAGCAATTAAGAACAGTGACTGACAGTCCTCTATGCCAGGTCTTTATCATTTAATAGTCACAAGCTGTTGCCATAAATTACCAAAATACAGCACAAAGGGAAACACACAGCACGCAGAATGGCTGACCATTCCCGAATTTCATATTCCTAGGCTGATGAGGTACTCTCCTTCCCACCAGTTATCATACGCTTTTGCTTACAGCAATTATGATTTTTTTAGAGTACGAGAGGAATTTTTAGTAATTTAAGCTGAACTAAGTACGTATATTCTTCAGCTCTGTCCTCACACTGGAAAGCAAAGCAGCCTTAAAAGGGGTTAGTGACATAGAGAAGCCGCGTTTCCTGCTTCAGATAATGTGCATTAAGATTACTTCTTCCTCCCGTGCCTGCCCCAAATATTGGAAATTTACAAGCTCATGGTGCTAAGAATAAAACAATTAAAATAATGTCTGCATTATGCTTTCTTTTTAAGAGGACCCTTACTTCAGGGAACAGTCGGGGAAGGTAGAAGAAGGTAAAAGGAGGTGCATCGATGATACCTGTTCTTTACTGACATAAGAAATTAAGGAAACAAGTGACGTATAACTAATTTATATTGTAACAAGCAATACATTATTTAAAAAAATAAAAAAGGAAAGGAAAACCAAAGACAGTATTAGGTAACTTGTTTGACCTAGGCAGTAAACACGTAGCTCATTTACCTTGCAAATAGGACAGGACATAAACCCAAAAGTTATCCTTGGCCCAAGCCATCTGTTTTCTAGTACTCGCTGACAGCACTGCAAATGGAAAACGTGGCTGCAGTCCAGCTTTAGAAAAGAATAAATGTAAGTGAACACCGAAGCTACATTAACCACTGAAACAGAAGTAGTTACTTGCTTTTAGGTGGCTACATATATCAATTCCAAAATTAATTTATTTAAAGTCTTAGAAGACTCATTTTCTTCTTAACAAAGAGAAAGAATATAAAACAGTCATTAACATCACAACCTTTCCGCTCCAAAACCACCAGTGGACATATGAAATATATATATGTGAAGTACATCCATCAATTACCTCAGCTGTTTTTCTCCTTTATAAAATACCATATATTTTACTAAAGTAGGCACAGCAAACGAAATTGATACAATCTGCTTTCTTGACATAGCAGTAATGCCAGACAAAAAGAAAGCTTTTTAAGTAACTTCTGTATTGTTATGGTGTCTGTTTTGAAGTTTTTAAGAGTGTAATTTGAAGGACTTCTTATTTTAACTTCTTCCGCACTTAACATTACAACCGTAACATTAATCTGTTAAAAGGGGGTGGAAAAAAAAAGATAAACCTGGATAGCTGGTGCTGCTGAAAGTGCTTCAGTAAAGCAGATCATGCACATGTCGTCAGCATCTTGTTTCAGAGTTGTCGTGCTCTTCTCACAGCCGTGCAAGCACGGCAAACAGTGCTCCTCGTTCTTAACGCCTCCGCATGGATGGCCGCAGGGGTGCGTCTTGCTGCAGGCAATTTTAGCGTACTCCTATTAAAAGTAAATAATTCATCTTTTTTTCCCCCTCCACCGAATGGTGTGACACAGTGCCGCTTTTTGAAGGATTCCTGGCTCGTGCAGCAAATTAAGGCGAAAGAATCATGATTCATGTTGTCTGCTGTTACAGCAGGTACGTGGGAAAAATGGCACGTTTTGTGTACTTGAAGTAGAACGGATAACCCTCACAGAATGTTCACAGAATGTTCGGGGTTGGAAGGGACCTCTGTGGGTCATCTAGTCCAACCCCCCTGGGGTTGAATATCTCCAGCGGGTCTTGAATACCTCGAGAAGGAGACTCCACAACCTCCCTGGGCAACCTTCGTTTACTTATGTTACTCCTGAATAGCAATGGTATAGTGAAGTTGTAATTTTTAAATTTTAACTTTTAATTTTACTATAAAGAGAAATATTCTTTAATCCCCCATGTATATTTAGTATGTTAAGTGCCTCCTGCATAAAAGCTTTGCTTGCCCTGTATTAACAGCCTTTAAGATATCTGCAGATTTAGGTCCTTGAGGAAAGGTATGAAGTAACCCACTTTTAAGAACACATTATGAGCTAATCATTCACCAGCATAAAGCACTTTTACATGGAAACGGTATTTTAACCACCTCTAATTCCTATCCCTAGTAAGTAGAAAACTTATAAAAGTTGCCCAGAAGCTAAAAATGAATTGAACTGAATTAATTAACAAAAATAAAATATATTCAGTAGGCTGAGAGAGAAAAAAAAAAGAAGACAAGTTTGCCACACAGAAACAGAAATAAACAGGGTGGGCTAAGAAACTGGTTTGGATTTGGCCCTCTGCCAACTGTACCTGTCCTGTAGGGCACAAAACTGCCTCGGGACGCAAGGATGGTGCTGACAAACCTGGCAAAGCCTTAAATATTCAATGCTCGCATAATAAAAGCAGTTTGCATAACAGCCTGTTTATCAAACTGCTTTCATCAAGCTTTCCAGTACACTAGACTTCATCCTGACAGCGTGTGTTTTACTTTACACTTGGAACACTATTGTGAAAACTTGAGGTACCTTTGAAGATAACAATGAAACTACTCAGTATTTTGGTTGACTGTTGGTGTTTGTAGCCTGTAATTAAGCATTTATAGACTTGCAAATATTTGAATTACAATACAATATTCAATATTCAAACCTTTTCATATGAGAGTTCTGACTTAAAATGGTCCACAGGGATGAACAAGGTTTACTCAAAATAAGGAATCAATCTGAACCTGCAGTCTCTTCTATTTATGTAATTCACAGTGATTGGTATTCGTTAATACCTGGCAATCTGTATCAGAACAAACGCTTCCCACTGCTGATAATTCTGTTCCGCTCCTACAACCACAGAAACGACACGCTTCAGAACTGCTGGTGGTCGGTTTGCCTAGGTCCGCAAAAGTAAATAAAAATGAAAATGACAATGAAACATGAGGGACTGATACTCTAACAACAGACATCTAAACAACAATTACAGAAAACTACCAGAAAACCAGCAATTCTTAATGCAGTTAAACTATTTTGTTTTTATTAACTAACAACTGAAAGCATTACCCTAAAGCAGGTGGAAACCCCAAATCAGTTTTTTTTGGGACAAACACTCACATAAAAGGTAAAAATAATCAGGATAAAGAGCAAGTAATAATAGCTGTGTTTTACCTGTTTGTTCTCTAAACTCCACCATAGCTTTCATAGTTTTAGAATCTGCTAACGCCATCAGCCAGAAAAGTTTGGTCCTACCACAGCCCTCATGGAGATCAACTTTGATAGCTTCCTCCTCTTCTTTGAATACCTGTCAGGTCAACCAAACAGATAAAAAAATAGCGTCCCTGTGTTATTTTTGTCACCGTCTCTTTGGATTTTCATCAGCTGTTTTACAGATTCTGTGGAGTTTGTCTACTGCAAGATATTTTTCTTTGATGCATTCCATGATTTGTACGTATTGCAGAATGTTTTTAAAAGTAAAAATACATAAAATCGATGCTTGAGCTGACATGGCTGGGAAACAATAGTGCAGCAAAGCTGAGAAGAGATCTGCACAACATTTTTTCTAATTTAAAAAATACAGAGCTTGGACTTCATAACTACCGTTCAACTCATCCAGTAGGCCACAGTACAATAAAAGCGCAAGATAAAACTAGAAATAAACTACTAACAAGTTTATGTGAAGTTATCAAAACAACACTGATAATTATGGTCCTAATAATATGTACTGTACAATAACAACTAAGTAAATGTGTAATATTAATATTTTTTACTTTCACATAAAAACACAGTGGATGCTTTTGGCTACAATGAGGAAAATTTAAAATTTTTGCAAAAAATCAAAAAACTGCACGAGATCCTTAGGGGACTTTATGCAGTCTCTTCTTTTTCTTCTTTTGGAAATTTTGAAGGCAGTTCTGCTTTCATTCATTTCACCTGCAATGCAATACAAGTTAGTATTTTCCTGGCTACGGACGTACAAACTAAATTTAAACTTTGTTTTAATTTGTATTAGAGTCAGGAAAAAAAAAAACTCTAGCTGCTTCACAAAGAATTCACTTAAGCAGGTCATGGTAACTTACACGCTGTCGTTTCTTGGAGGGAGAGAAAATACATTTAGAGGTATGTACGACAGAAGCTGGACAAAGAACAGGAAGCTAACAGAAAACAGCAGACAGGGAACATGACAGAATCTAAAATTTAAATTGAGGGGCTTGACGGGAGAGATGTAAAGGTAAAGGTGGTGAATAAAGAGTAAAAATTTAAACATGCTTTCAGAAGTAAATAGGAAAATCTGATAAGTAGCTATGTTGGACAGATTAAAGGAGAGATGTGAGGACTTTTACAAGATAAGAACTTACTTTTTATCAACTGTAATCTGAACAGGCTATACGGGAGAAATCAGAAAAATAAATGAGACTAGACTGTGCTGTGCCATGACGGAAGAGTAGACATATGAAATCATCATCTTAGGATGACAAAACAGAAAAAATCCCAAGGGGGTTGCGAAGATTCTGGCCAGGAAACAGAAGATAACACATCCACGTGGAACGTCCAGGCTGAGTCTGTGCTGCGGATGCCGAGGCACCAAGGAGCTCAGCGGAGTGAAACTCAGTGCCAGCCATCTGAAGCTTACACCACGCGTGCTCTAGACTAGCTGATCCCTTGCACCGAATGACCATTAGCAGTGTCTCCCTGCGTCTATCTTTTTTTTGTTGTTTTCAGTTTCACCTGAAAGGAATCCAGCTCATGCACTCCAAGGCTGCTCTATAACACAAACCAACGCGAGGTAAGGAGATAAGGAGATCCGCTTCAAAAGTCCATTCCTGATCATAACTGAAAAGCTAATGTAGATGCACACCAGGAGAGGGAGAGGAGGAATGATTTCCATTAAATTAACTTTATTAGTGAGATTTATTATTTTAGCCTTGGTACAAACGTAAGTAGTCAGAGGGAAAGGGGAAAATAAAGGACCACAAAAAACACAATAGAAAAAGTCACTAGAAAAAGGAAATGTTCAGTAGTTTCAGAAGTAAAGGCATCTTCAACATTAATTTCAATGAGAGAAAGAAATATTCCAAGGAGAATGGAGTTTCAGGTTTAGAGATGAAAAGGGTAAGAGAGTAATGCAAAAGAGCACTAATTAGCAGATTACAAAGCAATCTGTAATAACTCATCTAGGGAAGTCAAAGAGGAAAGACGTTTCAATCCTCGAAACAAAACTAAAAGAAATCAGGAAATTTTCAAGCTTATGGATATGACAACATACTTCTCTGCCAAAAGACGGTAAAGGAGTATTGAAAATTAAGAGAAGATTGACGTAAGGGAACCAGTAGGAATATTTGCTATCAAGTGATCCTCCTGGATATTCAAAAATGCGTATACATTAAAAATGAAGGGATTGACAAGCACTGACTCATAGGACAGAAGTAGTAAAGGAGATAGAATTTAACAGGAACAAAGAACCAATAATAAAGTCTACACGGTTCCTAGATTCTCCTAAAAAACGTTCCTAAACGATGTTAGGACAAGAGACAAGCAAGCTGATGTAGCGTAAGAGTTAGAATTAGTGACTGCTACATGATTTTCCAACCTTCTTCAAAAGATAAAGGATGAGAACTTAACTAAAAACAACTAAAAAGAATTAATCGAAACTTATCTATCCCATCTGAAACATAAAAGAAAATACCGTTTTCAGGTTTGGTTCTTGCTACTGCCTTTTGCTTATATATTCATTGGGGAAATGCTGTGCATACAACACGGTGTCATGTATACTCCACCTGTCTCTGATGAGTTTTTGTTCGCCGATGGAGGTGAAGGAATCTGTCACAATCCGTACACAAATTCCCGCAGACATTACATAAAATGATTGCAGCAGTTTCACCATCATCATGGTTATCACACATTGGCTGAAAAAAATCAGAAAAAATATGAAATAATTGTGTCTCTTAAATCTCTCATTTCCTTTCAGCATCTGTTTTTGTTCTATGCCAGTCATCCTCCCCAAATTAATAAGGGGGGATAAAGAGCTTGTTTAGAATATTAATCTTTAGAATAATCAGTATCTAAACAATTACTCCTGGACACCAAAAAGCCCCAATTTAGTACATCAGTCCTTCTGATATTGTTCATCTTGTATTTTGTGTGATGTAGCAAAAATGTGTTTTTCAGCAATATAGTTGAGACATCACTTCAACTACTCTGAGAAAATATTTATGTGGTTAAACAATGGGTTAAATCAAAATAAACACAAAAAGGTATGATTTTCAGGCTCACCATCTGTTTCTGTTGTCCATCCTTTCCCATCCATCTTCCTGAGGACAGTCTATCAACATGGTCCTGATCAAGTACACAGAGGGATGCTAAGGCCAGCCACAGCTATTGAAAGGCAAGGTAGAATGAATTGTTTTAGAAATACTAAAAAACAAAACAAAACAAACCCCAAATGCTAAAAATATAAACTTTGGCAGACAACATCACTGTTAGCTGCAAACTGTATCATTGTTAACTGAAGCCTGCCCATAAAACTCCAGATTTTTATTTTCCAGAAGAAGTCTAGCACAGAATAAAATTTTTTGAACTTTTGGGGACTACCTTGTTTCTTTCAGGTATGTCACTTTATGGTCATAAGTACAGTAGTTAGCACACAAGAGAGAAACGGTGAAGAAGGATCAATCAGAGTATATTACAGAGAAGTATGGCAAAAACAGACTTGCATATCACTTCCAGACATTGCAGGCTTTGGAGGAGAAGAAGAAATTCAAGGATGCAGACTAATAAATAAAAAACCCCACAAATGCCAAACCACAGAACTTTAGCTCAATGAGATTGGTTTCCCTAAGTTTTCTCCTGGCTGCAGGGGGCATTTGCGATTACCTAGAAAGGGGTTCTGAGCTAACTGTTCTTCAGAGGAAGCCCTTCTCTCTTCCTCTCCACTGACTGCAGTGAAATCCTACAGAGATGAGCTACATGAAGGCAATTTGTTGGCAGGCCTGCAACCCAAACCAAAATGCACTCGACAGCTGCATTCTGCAATAGGTTTTGATCAAAGGTTTGATTTGAACAAAATGGCTTCAATTGAAAAACCAAACCCAAAAGATTTTGGGTCTCCCCGCAGAAATGCACACCTCCACGACGGAATTAAGTTCATTCACAAGGAGGGCCGGGCTGACGCTCAGGGCTCTGCTGAGACCTGACTGAACCACCACGGTGACAGCAGGAGCTCGTGGTACTGCGAGAGCAGTGAATATACGAGTAAGGGGACGAAAAGAACAACTGGCACAGCCTTTTAAGATGGAAAACAACACGAGTGTCAAATGCCTGTAACCATTGCAAACCTCTTCTTTTACACGTAATTATTATGCTTGAGAAGCCAAAATCTGTACTCCCTAAGATGGCAGGAATGTTGTAATTTACAAGTATACTTTTCGTGGTATTTCAAGCAATATATTAAGGTTAAGTAAGTCCAAATTTCTATAAGGGAGTGACGGAAGAAGTAAAGACAAAGGAAAAAAAAAAATCCCCTCCCACCCCAGGTAAATAATAAAGGGCTCACCAAATGATTTCTCATTTTGAGACTAAAACACAGGTGAAGCTTAGCTTAATTGTCCTAGCACAAGTTTGTTACTGAGTGTTTTCATAATAGCCTTGAGATGTGGCAGCTGATGACCTAGAAGTCAAACCACTTAAAATAATCGTGTAAAGAGCTGGAAAAAGACAGCTGATGCATACTGTGCAATTTTCCACGCAGATGATCTCATAAATTTAGTAAAAGGCAAGTATCACAAACTTAAAGCAGAATTACCTCAAGGATAGAACCCCAAATGTATAAGCATAACACTTATTCTTCATTACTTGGGAGGTACCCAAGATACCTATTTAATCAAAATTCAGTTTTTACTAGAGTATTTCTGCCACAAAGAATAAAACTCAATCCGCTGTGACACAGCGAAAGCAAGACTTTTATTAGGACAAACAGTGCCTCAGTTAGGATACCTGCCCATTATGCACAGAGCTAGATGTGGAGAATATAAACCGTATATTGTATGCATTGTTTCCTGAAACAACCTGTATAAGGAAGTTTTTTCTAAAATATAAGAAGGCTCTTGGATGGGCTCTTACTACACGTTTACAATGAACTAATGTTAAATTTAGTAAAGTTCTTACTCTGGTTGTTGCAATGCATCTCACTGGCGATCTGTATTCTTCTTCCATTTTGGTCAGAGCTATGATGGTTTCAGCAATAGCATTCTTTGTTACACGAGACCAAGCTTCCGACAGATGACCCTGTTAAATTTATTACAGCTTTTATTAATATTAAGAATAACTAAAACTGTAATTAGAGCTGCTACAAGCAACATCAGGTTAGGATCTCAAGTCAGAACAGAAAAAGAGGAAGTCACAGATGACTTTGACAAATCAGGTGCTTTCAAATCAGACTGATCTGGTAAAAATTAGCCCTGAAATACTCAGGTGGCTGACTGAGGTAATCACTGAGCAACTAGTGGAATAACTAAATTGGGATAGGTAGAGGGCATATGGTTTGAAGAATGGAAGGGTATATTCCATTCAATATACCCTCCCAAAGTACAGGGACTTTGGGAGTCCACAGCTCCCCCCGCAGAAAGAAAGATGCAGAGCTGGAGCACAAAGAAGTGACTGTGAACAACACAGATTACAGCTGGTTCCTAGAGAAATCAGCTCCACTCGCCTAGCTTGGTCTTCCTGAGTACTAGCCACAGTTTCTATATTTGAAAGAAATAAAGAGGAGTACACAGGCAACATCAGAACATACTTTCGAAACCAGCCTTAAAGATTCTGAGCCTATGGCACTGACTCATACCCTAAAGTTCCCAATTCAGAGACTGCTAAATCCTTAAATTCTTAACGTAATCTCTAAATTTCTAAACCTCATGCTAAAGGTAACAGAGATAATTGAGTCTCCCTGGACTCTAAAAAGGAAGCTACAGTGACTAACTCCAATGTAGGTACCTACACATTGCAAATGTTGAGAAAGTTACGGGAAACAAATCACACTTGTAACTCTTGCGAAGTGGCCAGTAAGACTGATGCCACGCCAAAGCTGAGCATACTGAAACAGCTTTCAGAAGGCAATCACAGAGGAAAATCTGGGTCATTTAGAGCATCTCACTGAAACAGGTACAGAACTAAGGAAAACAAAAACAACCTCCCAGCTCAACCCCTTTCCCCTAAACGTATACAAAACCTATTTTTTTGTCCAATATTGTTTCTGGGAAATAGCTGAATGACTTTTCATCAAATTCGTCTGCCAAAAAAACTTGCCTGAAGCAGATACAGCTATGGAAAATTTCAGCCCAGATGGTTAAAGTAATAAACAACTATAAATGTAGATTTTGCTAAGACTGAAAGAAATCAATCTTAACATGCAGTCTTAACCAGAAACTCCACATATAAAATCCACATACGGTTAGTGAAAGCAACATTATTATCTTACTCCACAGACACTTTTTACCTTTCAGTTTGAGTTCTGAGTGCTCACGACTTAAAGAATTAGGCTTCTAAGTTAATAATGTAGAAAATGACAATTACTGTTTACTTCTTAAATTTCTGGTACAAGTGACTTATTTAAAAGCTTTTTTCAAAATTGGATTTCTGTTTAGCAGAATCATAACTTGGTTTCTGCTGCTCCTAGGCCTAGACTCTACCCAGAAGACTATACCTTTTTCATCTTGAGACCAACTCACATTTAACAGCTCAATGCAAAACTAGCTATAATAGGAAGTAATGAAAAAATGTACTATTCATTATCAGAATCATCTGAATATCCTCCACACATTTAAAGGATAGAAACTTACTGCTGCCATGTCTTTAATGAGTTTAATAATGATCTCTGAAATCTGTGTAGGTGTTGAGCCCTTCATCCACCAATGGCTTTCACCTCGCCGAATATAGCTGCAACAGACACATGGTGACACATGAAATAAATTCAAGTAATTAGTTACTATTTGTCAAAATCCACCACAAAGAAATAGTGCACATATTGGGCATACAGTACGTTGTGGGGTTTTCTTCTTCTTTTTTTTTTTTTTTTT
>Ga0065711_1042609_pt1 | contig 15268 bp, 7 predicted proteins | sample Hoacrofraction12_FD_59098 | JGI IMG/M metagenome (GOLD analysis project Ga0065711, IMG submission 59098) | Hoatzin crop microbial communities from Cojedes, Venezuela - Epithelial fraction 12 v2 (version 2) | ecosystem: Host-associated > Birds > Digestive system > Esophagus > Crop | place... | reverse complement strand
CTAGAGAAGCTGTGGCTGCCCCCTCCCTGGCAGTGTTCAAGGCCAGGTTGGATGGAGCTCTGAGCAACCTGGTCTGGTGGAAGATGTCCCTGCTCATGGCAGGGGGGTTGGAACCAGGTGATCTTCAAGGTCCCTTCCAACCCTTACCATTCCTGTTCAGCCTGAAGAAGAGAAGGCTGTGAGGGGCCCTAATAAATGCTTAGAAATATCTTAAAGGTAGGTATCAGGGGGATGGGCCAGACTCTTTTCAGTGGTGCCCAGCAACAGGACAAGGGGCAATGGGCACAAACTGAAGCAGAGGAAGTTCCACCTGAACATGAGGAAGAACTTCTTCCCTCTGAGGGTGACGGAGCCCAAGGGAGGTTGTGGAGTCTCCTTCTCTGGAGATATTCAAGACCTGCCTGGACAAGGTCCTGTGCAGCCTGCTGTAGGTGACCCTGCTTCAGCAGGGGGTTGGACTGTATGACCCATAGAGGTCCCTTCCAACCCCTAACATTCTGTGGTGTAAGCTAGCTGGCTCTAGGTTCAGAGGTACTTGATATTGTTTTACATCAACAGGGCAGAATAATGGAGTGGCTTTTTGGCGTGCTATTAATTAATTTTGGGGGTCTTCCTGTTGCTCACAAGTCACTTGTTAGTTACTTTTGGGTTTACCGTTCCAAGTGAGTTTTTGGGTTTCAGTCTCCCCTCTTCTGCAAGCTGATAAAGGTAAAGACAGAGTTGATGTTCTCTGGACTGCATCTGTTTCCATTCACCAAGAGGAAAGAGAGGCCAGTCAGAGCCACGTGTGTCGTTTGGCAGCAGCAGGGAGGAGCTGAGACCTCCTGTGTTGCTTGGGGAGAGAAGCGGAGTAAGGCAGCTGCACGTGTTGGAGGTTTGCGAGCAGAGACTTCTGCTGAGATGGCTGGGCAGAAGTGGAGGCATTGGTGTGTGGTCAGTGGACAGCTGGTTTTTGTTTTCAGGGCATCTGACTGGAAACTGGACCATCCAGACTGGACAGGGAGGCTTCGTGTCACCTCCAAAGGCAAAACTGCGTATATAAAGCTGGAAGATAAGGTTTCAGGTAAGGGAAAGGCTGTGGCTTGGCAAGGCTGCGACTGGGATTGCTGCTTCTAAGCCTGCTCAGAGCTGTGCGCGGCAGCCCCGGCCACGCGAGATGTTGCTCTTCTTAACGCCCAGTTCTTTTTCTACAGGAGAGCTCTTTGCCCAGGCTCCTATCGATCAGTACCCTGGCATTGCAGTGGAGACTGTGACAGATTCCAGCCGCTATTTTGTCATTCGAATTCAGGATGGGACTGGTGAGTTGAGGGCTCACGTATGTGCCGAGGGCTGGGGGTGGGGGTGACTTAGCCTCAGGGTGCTGGGTGTATGCCAGGTGGGTTGAAATGATGCTGGGAGTGCCGAGATGGCTGGGTAGTGTGCCTGGAGGGGCAGGAAGGCAGGGTTAACAGAGGAGGATTCTCTACGTTGCGCAGAGTCCAGGGGCTGGGAAAGAACATTCAGTTTCTGAGAGTGCCCCGTGGGAAGAAGGGTGCATCCTGAAGGCTGGGAACAATGAACTGCCGGGAGCTGCTGGTGTTCAGCTGCAGGTGTGTCAGAGGGAGGTAGCACAGAGTGATTGAGGAGAAGCAGAAGGATTTTGGAGTGAATGAACACGAGGGCCCATTTGCAGGGCGCCTCCAATGACTCCTCCTGTCTCCTTGCTAGGACGAAGTGCTTTTATAGGCATTGGCTTCACGGATCGTGGTGATGCCTTTGACTTCAACGTCTCTTTGCAGGATCACTTCAAGTGAGTTGTGCTTTTCTGGAACACTGTTTTTCCTCTGGCCTGTAGCGGGTGGTGGTGCATGTTCATTTAGCCCAGGCTTCCTTGGGATGGTTGTGAAGCCCTGCGCTGGCTCCATCAGGGACGCCTGAGTGTGCTGCCAGCTGTCATGCAAGCTGAGAGTCCGGCAGGGTCTGTAAGTCTTAAGCTTAGGTCCTGTGATGCTACAGGTGCAGTGTTAGTCGCTTGGGTTTGTGGTGGACTCGACTTTCACTGTACTACGCCGGCAGAAGGGAGGTAGCTGATTTGACAAGGCAAGTTAGGTCTTTGGCGGGGTGGGGAGAGGAACCATGTGTTTTTCTGAAACCCTGTTCCCCTCTGCCACAGGGTCTTATGGCTTCCTCCCTTCTTTTTAGGTGGGTGAAGCAGGAGACTGAGATCTCCAAGGAGTCCCAGGAAGCTGACACGCGTCCCAAATTAGACTTGGGCTTTAAGGAAGGGCAGACCATCAAACTGAACATCGGGGTAAGCAGCCCAGTTTATCCTCCTTCTTTCTGTGGATATACCAGTGGAGACTCTTGCTCACTTGTCCTTTCTTTTTATACAGAACATGACGACAAAGAAAGGAGGAGCAGCCAAGCCTCGTGTGTCTGGATCAGGGGGCTTGAGCCTGCTGCCACCCCCACCAGGAGGCAAAATTGCAGCCCCTCCTATACCTCCCCCTTCTTCCACAGCCATTGCCAACCATGTCACGCCACCGCCTGTGCTGAAATCCAGTAATGTGAGCAATGCAGGTAAACATTAGCACAGAGCAAACAGCCTGTCAGACATTAGTACGTGCACAGAGAGGACTGAGGCCTGCTTCGAGGAACTGGTGTTCCATCTAGTGTCAGCAGTGCCTTGTGAGACATGATGTGTCCTGAGGGCTTTGCTCTCTTTGACCTGAGGATCTCCATGCTTGTTTAATAATACCTGCGTGTTCCCCTTGCAAGGACAACAGTGTTGTAGCTCCTGTCCTTGCAAAAGGAGAAACCAAGCAACTTGGTCAAAACGATCTGTGGGGAGTGGGTATGAAATTGAAATAGCTGGATTTTTCTGAACTTGTATGCGCTTTAGGAACGCTGGCAGAGCTGTATAGGGTGTCCAGAAAAGCACTGCACAGTCACTTGCTTTCCGCAGAAAAATTTAGATAGACTTGTGGTTGTTGTTCTGAGCTGCAGGAAGAGCGCTGCTGGAGGGGCTCTGAATAGGCAGGGAGGAAGCTTTAGTACGTGTAGCAGAAAGTATAGTGGAATTGTGGGTATAGTGGCTTGTTTTAAAAATATGTATATAATTTTTATATATTATATAAAATAATAAAATACATTAAAGCATAAAAATAATAGTAAAATGTAAAAAATATATATGTTGAAATTCATACATATGTGTGTGTGTATATATATATGAAGTTCAACAAGGCCGAGTCGAAGGCCCTGCACCTGCAGTGGGGCAGTCACCAGTATCAGTTCAGACTAGGGGATGAATGGATTGAGAGCAGCCCCGCAGGCAAAGACTTAGGGATACTGGTGGCTGAAGAACTGGGTGTGACCCAGCAATGTGCACTTGCAGCCCAGAAGGCCAACCGTATCCTGGGCTGCACCCAAAGCAGCGTGGCCAGCAGGGTGAGGGAGGGGATTCTGCCCCTCTGCTCTGCTCTGGTGAGACCCCACCTGGAGTCCTGCATCCAGCTCGGGAGCCCTTGGCACAGGAAAGACACGGAGCTGTGGGAGTGGGTCCAGAGGAGGGCTACAAAGATGATCCAAGGGCTGGAGCACCTCTCCTGTGAGGACAGGCTGAGAGAGTTGGGGCTGTTCAGCCTGGAGAAGAGAAGGCTGCGGTGAGACCTTATTGCAGCCTGTCAATATGTAAAGAGGGCTTGTAAGCAAGGTGGAGAAAGACTTCTTACCAGGGCCTGTAGTGACAAGGGTAAGGGGCAGTGGTTTTTAACTGAAAGATGGTAGATTTAGATTGGATAGAAGAAAGAAATTCTTTACAATGAGGGCGATTAAATGCTGGAACAGGTTGTCCGGAGAAGTTGTGGATGCCCCCTCCCTGGAAGTGTTCAAGGCTGGATTGGCCTAGGTCATCTTTAAAGTTCCTTTCCAGCCCAAAACATTCTGTGATTCTGCAACAAAGAGGTTGTTGCAGTCTTCTGCATGCTGTACACACTTTTACTGTGACCGTACAGAGGTCTCTGGAGAGCTGATGATACCCTTGTGAGGGCAGAGATTTTAGGGTTGCTGTATGCAGATCAGAGTGAGAAGAAACCAGAAGCTTCTGAATAGGGCTGGGCTTCGGTGCATGATTTATACTGTTAAGGTGATGTCTGCTTGGCAACTGTTATTGCTGAGCTTGCGCTGAGTCTGAGGCTTATTTGTGCTGGGAGAGATAGTATGTCATGAATCTGCCAGATAGTATGCTAGGTGGAGACTGAATAGTTCTTGGTGTACCCCTATAGTAGGAGCTGGAGGCTCAGTGCACATTCAGCAAAAGGAGCTGCTGTTATAAAAAAAAAAAAAATCCTTAAAAAGTCTAACCTTCTTATTCTGGAGGGAGAGCTGGAGTCCCTTCAAAGATTCTCTGCCCCTGCATCCAGGAGTTTGTGTAAGGTGACAGTTTAAATGCCTGTGGGGTTCTCTTCATGATTAGCTTGATTTGTGGTTTTTTTTTTTTTTCTCTTCTCCTTTCTGCCTTAGATATTCTATTAGACTTAGATGCTCCTGCATCTGCATCCAAGGCACCAGCATCAGCTACCACAGACCTCTGGGGAGACTTCAGCACTGCATCCAGGTAAACTGTGGTGAGGGAACTGTGCACAAGAAGGGTAGTGTCCTAATGGGCACTGGAAGACCCCTAAGTCAAGAAGTCTTTTTAGATCTGCTCCTTTGATTCTCCTTTCTTTATTTCAGTGCTGTTTCCAGTCAGGCTCCTCAACAATCCAACTGGGTCCAGTTCTGAATGAATGGGCAAAGCAGTGGAATGGGACAAACTGATGACCAAGAGGCTCTAGAGGCACCAAATGGGATCAGAGGGGGCATAAACCTCTCTGGTCCTCAATCAAAAACAAATTGGGACAATCCTTCCTATTTAAACTACATCTTCACTTCAGTCAAAACTTATTATTTTTGGTCACACAGTGAAACCACTGCACTTAAAGAGAACATACTGACTCCTCACATGGGCAAGGAGGAGAGAGGTAGCCTCATCTCTTCCACCTGCTTGGCCATTACTCTTTTTCCCTGTCTTTCTGTACAGGGAAGGCAAGACTCCTGAAGAAGGTGGGTACAGGAAGAGGCTGGGTAGGTGCCTCTGGGTTCCTTGTCCTTTAAGCTCTCGCTAGATAGACTGTTGCTTTTTGTGGCTGCTTTCAGCAGTGACTCAAGTTCTGCAGCTTGGCCTGCAGTGCTGAGGGCAGCTGCATTTGGCTGCAGCTTGTACATGGAAGCTGTGAGGAGATAGATCTCGTCTCCACGCGAAACCCCCTTTGATTATGTCTGTGGTGAGGAGTGAACATCCCCATGCACACAGTGCTCTTCCTCTCTTTGGTGCAGTTCTCGGCAGTGCTGGATGTTCCTGTCCTCTTGTGGGAGGAGTCACGTGAGCCCTTGAGTAGACCTGCTGCCATTGTGCTGTAGCTCCAGGTGGGCACCCCATGTTGAGGCTCCTTGTATGGCTTGCAGGTTCACTGGAGAAACATCTCATTTTCACTCCTCTCTCCCTCCTGCCCCATGCAAAGGCCTCATTGTCAGTGAGCCGTTTTAACTGGAAATAGCTTAAAAAGAAAAAGCCTGTTTTTATAATTCGGTAGTTACTTGCACTAGATGACAACCAGGTAATCCCACCACTCAGCATTTCATGTTCCTGCATCGTTATCCTGAGCCCTGGCCTTGTGTTGTGACTTGGCACTGTGTTACAAGTATTGCATATCCATGCCTCAGTAAGAACTGTGGTGGGACGGAGGATTAGTCTCTGGTGAAGGGACAGTCTCCTTCCCCGCTTCAGCTCACGCGTATTGTTTGGGCAAGAAGTGTATAGTAGGCCCAATCTTGAGAACTGTGGCAGCAAAATTCTCCCACCTGTTCCTTCTTGTGGCTCTTCTCCTGAGGTTAACTTTCTAGGGATGTGAGCTGGTGGTTGTAACTGGGGTATTTTTTTATTTTTAACATGCCCTAAACCTCCTCCATTTCCTGTTTAGGGAGTTAGGAAGAGGTAGAAGGGCCTTACTCTCTGCTGCTCTCTTTGGGAGAGTTTCCTAAGGCCCTTTGGTCTGGACACTATTCCATTTCCAGCAGCTATGGATGTGATCGGAGGTGTGAGTCTGCTGATTACTCTGGGCCAAACCCACGGGCAGGCTGGAAGCCTCACAGCCCTGGCTGCCCTCTGTGCTAGCTGATAAGCCAAAACACTACCTGGGAAGGTGGTCTCGGTGACTCTTCCACCACTGCTAGAACACTAGGGGTTTGGTCCTTCACTGGAAGGCTTCTTCCCATTTTGAAGACTCAACCAGCAGCAACACTTTTGTAACTGGGGTACACTCTGCAAGCACACCCGTGCAAGTAAATTTTTTACGCTTCGGGCAAAGATTTCCTGGTGAGGCTTTTAAAAGAGAGTAGTTAGCTGTAGGCACCTTGCACTTGCAAAGTTCTTTTGTGCTTTTTGTCTTCTTACTACACTGAGGGCATTTTGGAGACAAAGTTTCACTTAGACCGTCTTTCTGGGAAGCAAAATTCTTGAAATAGCTCTAAAGCTGCTGCAGTTCCACTTGTGGAAGTGGGGACCAGACTGGTCTTGGGTGTATTTTAAGTGCTTGTTTAATCCTGATCCCCTGGCTCTCTTGGTGTTCCCCCTGCCACCTCATTGTACTTAAACTCCCTGTCTCCTCTGAATTTGTGGGCGGCTATGATCTGCTAGCGAAGTCATGGACTTTGGTTGGCTTTTTGTTTTCTTTTTTTTATTTGCTCAAATCATTGTAAGGTCCTGTCATTTCAACTATGTATCATTTCCCCAAACCAAGGAAGTTCATGGCACCAATTAACAGCTAACTAGGAGCCTCTTCTGTATTGTCTTAGTTAGTATTCTGGAGATAATATATTATGTATTTGAAAAGCTGAAGAAGCAAAAATTAAAGATATATGTATATAAAGCATAAGATGTACTGGTGCAAATGGTAATTAAACAAGTAATATTGGGGAAAAGAATGTCATGAGTCTTTGAAGTTGTCATATTATTGTTGCTTTGGAAGCTCTGCAGACTGAAGGTCTCTGTCCCCAGGAAGATCCTAGTAGCCTGCTTATCCTTCTGCATGTTATGGCCTGCAGACTGGACAGGAGCAACCTCAGGAGTGAACGGGTTCAGACTCTGTCTGGGTGAAGAAGTAGGAGCATGGAAGAAAGACACAAAAATGACCTATGGCTGTTCCAAATGGCGTTGAAAAAACCACAACAACCCAGCATTGAAAGAGGCCTGACTGTAGGGGGGGTGTGTGATGCTTGATAAGAAGGTGGATAAAACTAGCCAGTGAGAACTTGGTTGCCCCGCCACTTAACATTTTGGACATTAGAGGCTTTGACACCCTGCAGATATTTTCAGAACTTATTCTTGCCATTCATGTAAATGGGAAGCAGTCTCGGCTGGCTGCAGAGATGACCAAGGTGAGCTGAGTGGGCCCCTTTGTCTGGGAGCAGCAGGGGCAGGCTGCTCTGAAAGGGAGAGCAAGCTGGAAGCTGAGTCGCAGCGAGGCCAGCAAAAGAACAGGCCCACAGGATGTAAGCAGGAAGACCAGAGCAGGTCGGGAGGAGGATTGAGATGAGCAGGGCATGTGGCCAGGCATGGACATGGCTGCACTGGCTTAGGGCAGGGATCAAGGGGGAGAAACCTTATCTGAGAGAAACTTGCAGGCAAACCTTCCTGAGGTTTCTCAAAGCCAGACACCTGCATCGTTTAAGCTGGGCCTGAGTCAAGGCAGCCAGTTCCCCAGAAGGTGGAGAACATGCCCAGGGCCCTGACATTCTTCTGTCAAGCCTGCTCACAGCCGTCTCTTCTTGCACAGTCACACTCGCTTGATGTTTCTCTGCCAGACAGCGAAGCTCCGTGTGCAGTTGTGTTGAAAGTAAGTCTTGTAGACTGGATGAAGATGAGAAGTCTTAACCTTTGAAGTCAGCTGTTTGACTGACACCAGTAAGTGTTGGTGTTGCTGTCAAATATTCTAGCATCTGTGGTGGCCAAAACCAAAAGTATTTTTACACTTCCCGAGATCTAGGAGCAAAGCTGTTACGCTGTTTTGGTGAATAGAGTGGCTATGTTGCATAGGTCCTGGCCAGGCAGAAGGTGAAGGGTTTTGTCCGTGAGCTGTGGTGAAGCGGTTCTGACTTTTCAGTAGGTACTTGCAGCAAAAAAGGTTGCATGAGCCTAAGGGGGTATTTCTCCAGGAGGATTTCAGACGAGACGTACCAAAGGGAGGTGCTGGGACATACTCCTGTGTATGCACAGAGAAGCACGGAGGAGTGGGAAGCAGTTCACGAGGGAGTGCTTAGTCCTCTCTGGAACTCTTTCCAGTCCCCATCTTTCCTCGCAATGAGGCCTGCTAGAACACAGCAGCTTGATGTGCCTTGTGTAAATCCTCTCCTCCTTCTCCTTGGCGACCGTCAGGAACAATCTTTCCATCCCCAGTGGGAGAAGCTGGCTGTGACAGTAAGTTACTGGTGAAATGACTTGGCCTGTGACTGAACTGGCTGGATCCTCCCATCTCTTCCTGCACTTTCTGTTGCCAGTGGTTTCTTCTAACGTAGCAGAAGCCAGTACGCAGGCTGCTCGAGACCTAAAGTCTCTGACGTTGCTGACAGCAGCGTTCTCTAGGTAAAGGATTAAGGCCAGGCCTCTAATGTGGATCAGCAGATCAAACTGAGCAATATCTCCTGAACGTTTATTATATTCCAATCAATAGATCACTGGTTTCCTTGGGCAGCTGGGAAAAGCTGCCCTCAGTCTGAGAGGGAAGGGGAAGATGGGCTTGTGCCAGGTGGGAGACGGACTGTAGCACATAGAAAAAAATCAAGAAACAAGTGTCAAAGGAAAGATCCCAGTTTCATCTGGTTATTGGTTGTCATTTCTCTTGCGAGAGCTGTAGCTGAGGTGGGATGTGAGCGTTTCTCCCCCCCTTCCCCCATTAATTTTGTTCTGTGACTTAAAACTCTGGTCTCACAGCCCTGTGGTAACTCTTCCTACTTCAGCCACGCAATGTGGATTGCAGGCACAAACTCACTAGCTTTAACAAAGCCTTGGTGCTGTGTGTGGGCTCCTGAAGAAATGGAGAGGAGGAGATGTCCATTGGAGGAAATCAAACAAAATAAAACCCCAGCAAGAAACTAAAACCCTCCAAGTCTTCTGGAGCTTTGCTGATGAGGGAACAGGATCTATGCCTGAACTCAATCTTATAAATCAGCATAAACCCACAAATCTCTAGGAGGGAGCACAAGTGGGCTGTTAATGAATGAAAACAGAGCTCTGGGGCCTGTGCAGTTAACACACGTGATGCCTCAAGGTCTAGGCAATGCACTGGGTGCTCGTTGCACTCCGTGAACGATGCGGTCTCAGTCTAGAGACCGTTTTAGGTCTCTTTCTTCCAGGTTAATAGCTTTGTCCACGCTGATGGTGAGGCAAAGCACATTGCAGGATGAAGTGCCCTGCTAGTTTGACAGCTTAGTTCTGCCAGCTGTCCTTAACTGTAGCTGTGAGTCCTCACCCAGAGCTGGGGCTCTGACAGACAGCCCTTGAAGCTGCCTCTGAGCGTGGGAAGATCAGTCAGCAGCAGCTGGTTCCCATAGTGGCTCCCGACCAGAGCCATGCCTTGCCAGCTGTCGCTGCTGGGAGCCTGCGGTGAACTTCTGGCATCGCTTGTGTTTGGGGCAGGCCAGCCAGGTAACTTGCAGCAGCCTGCTTTCCCTCTTCTTTCCCAGGCGCCAGCTCCTGCGTGTCGGGGCAGCTTCAGCTGGCTTGCTCAGGAGGCCGCCTTTTCCATCCTTGAAGCAGCCTGAAGAGGCTTTCCGTGGAGGAGGGAGCTGCCCGTGACTTGCACTCTGTGTGTTGAGTCTTGTGCGTTGGGGAGGCGAAGATCACAGCGCTTCTGTGATCCGTGAGCCTGGTCTGCAAACCTGGCTGGGGTGGTGGCACCTGCAAGCAGGGCTGGTGAGATCGGTCTCCTCCGTGACCGTGCGCTGCCGTCCGCTGCTGAATGCCCTCATTGCAGGGCTTCTGGCAAGCCCTGGGCTCAGCCCCCCTCTCCAGGGTCCAGCTGGGGCCCGGCAGTCGGGAGGTGGGGATGCAGGCGAGCATCGCCTGGGACCTGGCTAGCAGGGCTCGAGTGTTCTCTGAAAAAGAAATTGCAGCTGGCGTCTCAGCAAGGACACGCTGACTCTGGAGCTGGCTGTTTGCAGTGACTTCCCCTGAGCAGGGGAGACCTGTGCCATGGGGGGGAGTGTGGGCAAGGGCTGCGCCTGGGTGGGGAACAAGCCACGAAGCAGAACTGTAGCATCTGGAGGTGTCCCCAGGAGCAGCCGAGATGGAGGGGAAGGGAAAGGATGTCTTGACTTTGGCACACGAGGCACAAAGGAGAAGGAGGTAGGCAACCGTAAGATGACAGAACAAGGACTTTTGGTGGGTCTGGTTTAAAACAGACCAGAACAGCTTTGGGTGACAGCAGAGTTTCTACTGACTTCCCTCAGCCCAACAGCAGCTCTGCCTTTGTGTCCACCAGTATCGTCACTTGACATTCAAACACTTTCCTGAATGATTTGACCCCTGGCCAAGTTTGCAGAAAACAAGTTTACAGAAACTGACCCTGGTCAAGTTTACAGAAGCACAGTCTAAAGATTTGAATTATTTTTTCTCCCCCCCTGCCCCCGACAGTTTGGCAGCAATAGACCTGGTGCTTCCAATTGCAGACATCTTCTGCTGTCCTACTGCCCTCTGCGCTTCAGTGCCCTCGTGTACAGTGTAGCGTAGGGCTTGGAATCGAGATGCACCAGTCTTGTGGTCTGCCAGGGCATATATGTGTGTGTAGATGTGTTGTCTTTAAAGTTTGGCCCATAGGAACTGAACTGCTCCTGGTCTTCACTGTTGAAGTGAATCCTAAGCACTTGTCCGTGAGCTTAGAGTGTTAAGCAAGCTGTTCAAAGAGGTGTGGAGCTGCTACATGAGTAGTGCTGTGCAAACTGTTGCTTTGCTTAGCTGGCAGGGACAAGGAACTGGATTCCAGTGAGCAGCAGTGTCAAGAGGAGAGCATTTTCTTAGGAGAATGTGTGCCAAGGGGCTATAGGTATGGCAGTATGGGTATACGTAGGCTGCATGTCTGGCCTAGAGTTAGGGGCTGCTGTCACCAGTACCTAAAGCTGAAGGCAACACCGTGGGTACATGTTCAAAGCATGCTTGGAAATGGCTGCTGCAGAGTTTTTGGGTAGAAGAACAGGTCAAGTCTTTAAGCAATATATTCCATATGGATATAGGATTTCTGTAAGCAGAGAACTTTCCCCGAGTAGTCTGGTCTAGCTTCAGAAGTAGCCCTGCTTTGAGCAAGGGTTACACGAGATACCTCCAGCCTGAACTATTTCCTAGCTCGACTTTGTGCTCAGCTGTGGTGAGGTGGGTTCTGCAGTGGGCCAGTAGTGTCCTGTGAGATGTCCAACACGGGGGTTTCGTAGGTGGAGGGGTGTGGTGGGGTCTGATGGTGATCAAGGGGTAATGGCTTTAAACTGAAAGACAGTAGATTTAGATGAGATATAAAGAAGAAATTCTTTACTGTGAGGGTGGTGAGGCACTGGCACAGGTTGCCCAGAGAAGCTGTGGCTGCCCCCTCCCTGGCAGTGTTCAAGGCCAGGTTGGATGGAGCTCTGAGCAACCTGGTCTGGTGGAAGATTTCCCTGCTCATGGCAGGGGGGTTGGAACCAGATGATCTTTAAGGTCCCTTCCAACCCAAACCACGCTAGGATTGCATGATCCTTCAGCTCACAAAGGGTAGAGGCTGTGGTGTGCTGTGCCTGCCTGGTCTTAAAATGCAAAATACGGAAATAAATGTGAACTGGAGGCAGAGTCTGAGAGATGTGGCCACAGTGCTGCAGGCCAGTGTGAGTCAGCAAGGAGCAGTTGCCCTCTGCATCAGTCCCAGCCACAGCTCCGGGCCCTGCAGGCAGCCAGCAGCAGCGACCCTTTGCCCTCTGAGCCGACGCTGGCTCCGTGCTGGAGGCTGGCACCTGGGAGTATTGTTGGCCCATCCTTCACTTTGCTGTGCCAATGCAGACTGCAGTGTCCTAGCATGGCGAAAGTGGCTGACATGGGCACCTGGAGGGGAACAAAACGTGCCCTTCCCTATCTGACCCTATTGACATCTGTCATGAGGGGGCTCCTGCGTGGAGCTGAACCCCAAAGCTGGAGCCCTCACTGCCTGGCATGAAAACCTCCCTCTGAGCAGGCTTTGCTGCACGTGTGCGGTGAGGATGTGGAGGGAAACAGCTTGAGATCAAACAAGAGTTGCCCTAAAGTTACAGCATGGGTCTGGGCAACCTGGCTTGGTGACAGCCCCTGTGGTTGCTTGGTGACTGTGGCTGTTTCCCATTTTTGTGCTTTTCTTTCCACTCCCCCCGCTCCCCCTTCAAAAGAAGGGGATGAGGTGCACTCACCTCACTGGGCAGAGGTGTAGACAAGCTGAATTCAGGGCTGTTGAGATCTGTGCAATCCTTGGACAGAACTGACAACGGAGCATGAAGGATTGCTTCTGTGGGGAGGTGTTATGTGGCCACAGCTTGTTCGTGCAGATCCCACGTGCCCGCTCTAAGAAGCTAAACTTCACAGCCCTGCCTCTGAAACAGGCCACTGGGTCTGACCAGGGCTTGCATCTGGCCCAGGTTTGAAGTCGGATGTGCAGCTGTGGCAGGCAGCTGCAGTATCAGGATCTGATCTCCAACAATTTCTGGTCTTGAGGCTTGTGGCTCAGACCCAAAAGTGGAAGGGGTGAAGGCACGATGTTCCCAGCAATGGCATAAAACAAAGCTGTGAGATAATGCATCTGAATGTGTCCTCTGTTGCCTTAGTTTGGGTCATTTGTTAATTCTCTTCTGAAGAAAAAATGCTGGTTAATGGCAAACGTAAAGAGGTGGGCTGGGGCTTCTTGGCTGAAGGTTCCCTGGATACCGTTCTTCTGTCTCTTATTCCTTCCCTTACACCTGCAGGATTTTGGGAGCCTGTCACCACATGTGAGCACATGGCTTTCGCTTTCCAAAGCTGAGTTTGAGCTCCCTGAGCTCAGGTAGCTTTGGGACATGCTGCATTCTGCTTGAAACCGCCAGCTAAAGCTTGGCAGAGATGGAGGGGGGAGGAACCATCTCTCTTACTGCTCATCTCTCCTACTTTTCTTTCCTGCCACCATGTTCTGCACAGTACTGTAACCACAGCGTTTTGAGGAGCTGCTGGGCTCTGTCGAAATGCTGGAGTGTCACTAGGTGTTTTTGTTCTGGACACAAAGAGTTGCTGCTGACTCGGGCCTGCCTGTGCCGATGTGCTGCCACCTGCCAGAAACTCGTGCGGCTTCACAGTGCCACCTCCTGTTTTATCCCTCCGACTCTCTGCCCTCGCCTCCCTTTCTCACGCTCCGTTCCGTTCTTCCCTGTTTCTCCATCCCTGGATGCTCAAACGTCCTTTTCTATGAGCTTTCGCAGCTCCATATAACCCATTTCTTCCTAGGTCTCCTGGTAGATCTGCATGGCACGCTGGTTCACCTCCTGCCCTCAGCAGGTGTGACTGCCTTCCCGAAGAGGTCTCTGTCCCCTGCAGCTCTGGCCGGTGGTGTCAGCCACGAGTGACAAGTGCGCAGGATGCTTTTCGCTCCGGTCCCGGTGGGCTGCAGTGCTCTCACACTGTCCCCTGCAGCTGGGGGAACTTGGCTTCTGCAGAGAGAACTGCAGCATCCTCACCCTCTCTTCCCTGGCCGGTTCCTTGCAGCAGGGTACGTAGTGGGATCACTTGCTGCTAGATCCCCTCTAACCAGCCAAGTCCCTCAGGAGCTCTCAAGGAGCTCTTGCTGCCTGAATCCCTTCGGTTAGGTACCCGCCATCTCTTACTAAATGCTCCATGTCAGGCCTTGGGACCCCATTCTCCATGCTTCAGTGTCTTTTTATGTTCTTCCCTTGGCTGCAAGGGCTCTGCTCTCCTTTTATTACCTCCATGGCCTTAATCCTTAGGAGGGGAGCAAGGTGGTGTGGAGAGGGAAGACTAAGAGTGCGGCATGCATTTCTTTCTGATGCTCTTCTCACCCAGGTGCAGGGACAAAAAGCCAGGACTGGGCTTAGGCTGTTGTTATCCGAGTGACCTGGAGGACTGTGCTAGCTAGAGGTGCCATAAGAGCAGGTGGTGGCAGGACTGCCCTACCAGCAGGCAGCTGGGGTCCAGGTAAGATCAAAGAGCTTTATGAAAAGGCTGGATGCAGGTTATGCTTGAATAAGGTCCTGTGGGAAAAGGTCTTGTGAGAAGGTCGTGTGCTATCAGCGCTCCATTCAAGAAACTGAAAAAAACCCCACACATAAGGCTGAGCGATGATAAATACTTAGCTACACGAATTACAGCAAATGGATACATACAATATGGCTAGAGAAATTTCACCCCCACATACCTCGTTTCTGTCTTTCTGCCTTTCTTGCACTCTGTTTCGCTCTACAGAATGCAGCGAGCTGCCTTCCCTGTGCCTGTGCTCAGGGGGTGTTTGGGCTTGGCCTGGATAAATGCCAGGTGCCCACCAAAACTGCTCTATCACTCCCCCTCCTCAGCTGGACAGGGGAGAGGAAATATGATGACAGGCTTGAGGGTCGAGACAAGGACAGGCAGAGATCACTCACCAATTACTGTCATGGACGAAACAGACCGAACTTGGGGAGAAATGGGAGTGTCATTCATCACCAATCAAATCAGAGTAGGACAGTGAGAAATAAATCCAGATCTTAAAACCCCTTCCCCCCACCCCTCCCTTCTTCCCGGGCTCAACTTCACTCCTGTTTCTCTCCCTCCTCCCCCCGAGCGGCGCAGGGGGAACGAGGAATGGGGGTTGCGGTCAGTTCATCACACGCTGTCTCTGCCACACCTCATCCCTCAGAGGGAGGACTCCTCACACTCTGCCCCTGCTCCAGTGTGGGTCACAAGCCCTGCCAGCAAACCTGCTCTGGCTTGGGCTCCTCTCTCCATGGGTCCGCAGGTCCTGGCAGGAGCCTGCTCCAGCGTGGGCTCCCCACGGGGTCACAGCTTCCTTCAGGCATCCACCTGCTGTGGCGTGGGGTCCCTTCCGTGGGCTACAGGTGGAAATCTGCTCCATCGTGGACCTCCATGGACTTCAGAGGGACAACCTGCCTCGCCATGGTCTTCATCACGAGTTGCAAGGGAAGGCTCTCTGCTCCAACATTTCAGGCACCTCCTCCCCCCCCCCGCTTC
>Ga0065711_1042608_pt1 | contig 15269 bp, 5 predicted proteins | sample Hoacrofraction12_FD_59098 | JGI IMG/M metagenome (GOLD analysis project Ga0065711, IMG submission 59098) | Hoatzin crop microbial communities from Cojedes, Venezuela - Epithelial fraction 12 v2 (version 2) | ecosystem: Host-associated > Birds > Digestive system > Esophagus > Crop | place... | reverse complement strand
GAAAGGAAAGGAAAGGAAAGGAAAGGAAAGGAAAGGAAAGGAAAGGAAAGGAAAGGAAAGGAAAGGAAAGGAAAGGAAAGGAAAGGAAAGGAAAGGAAAAAGAAAACCGGTGGCATTAGCCCTTAAGCTAGTTCTTATAAGGTGAAGGAATACACCTTCATTAATTAATCTTTAATATAAATGGACCTGAACCTTATTTCATAAATCTAATACTGAAATCGTTGGATCTTCTTATTGCTATGTTCATTTGTGTTCTTTGTGACCACACCTTCCCTTCATTTTCTTGGTTCAAATCCCAAGCTCAGAAGTAGTATATTTGTTTGTAGGTTTTTTCTATGTTGGTTATCAACACAGTGCATGGCACTTTACGCACATTATCCATTGAGGGTTTTATGGGAAAAAGCTGAGTTGTTACTTCAGGACAGTTTTGCTCAAGTAGCTTAGTACAGTCACTTCTAATATACTCTTTCTTCATAGTCATCAGAAAGAGAACAAGACACTGAAATTGTAAAAAAAAAACCCCAAAAAATCCCAAACCCTATACCTCACATTACTATAAAACAATTGTAAGAATAAAGAGTTAGATATGTTGATACCCAGTGTGATCTAGTTAAATATTTGCTCTTGTTGTTAGACAGAACCCAAGCTGATAAGGATTGATAAGTGTGTCCTGCTTCAGTGTTAGAGTAGATTAACGTTCTGTCCTAATTTCGTAAGTGGTTTCTCCAGAATGTCATTAGTATGATTTGCTGTGTTTCGTTGTCGCTATTGGAAAAGTCAATAATGCTGCAAGTACTAAATCATAATACTGATACTGTAATGTATATTTTAAAACTTCAGGTTAAAGGAAGAATGTGAACTATAGAAAAGTGGAGTCAGGCTTGATTCTTTCTTACTTTACAGAGGCAAGGCATCATGGCATTTCAAGGTAAATTTTTAACAAATTGTCCACTTCTTTGAAGGAGAAGGAGGATTTTGAATATTGTACTTCCTTGTTCTAGCATTTTTATTGTGCTCACACAAACATAGGATGTACTAATGAAATAAAGTTCAATTTTAGGGCATCAAATGAGTTCAAATAGTCAGAAGTTCAGATGATAACAAGATTTAATGTCTTTGATATATAACTCAAAATCATGTCTGAATATACTTCAGGTATACCTAGAGCCAATGTTAAAATTTGTACTTAGCATCTTGCCATTATCCAGAAACAGAAAATGGTAAAAAATACTGACAGCAAATCATTGAGAGGTAGTAGGAACAAAGCTAAGCATTTAGGTTTGCCAAAATACTTGGTTTACCTGATTTTTCTAGTGTTTCTTCTAGGCAAAGGAAATTTCCATTAGGTTTAACAAGATTTATGGACGTAAACCCTTTTTATCAGATAAGATTATGTCCTTAAAGCTACAGTATGTCATAGAAACACATGGGCAACACTACAGAGAGTGGCAGTAACAAATAAGTGTTAATGAGATGGATGTTGTGAACTTTTAGTGTTCAGCTGAATGCATTCACTTGGCCTGCCAGAAAATGTAAGCCTGAAGAGAGCATTAAAAATTGCATCTTCTAAACTTTCGTGAGGAAGTGAGCTGGGATGGCTGTTAAATCAGAAGTACAGGTCCAGAATAAAATTAAGGATGGTTTAACAAAAATGTTTTGTTCACACACAGGATAATTTGGTTGCAAAAATATCTCTTTCAAAAATATATTTTCTCATATAAAGTATTTATTTAACAAAACCATAGCTGTGTCAGGTAAATGTTCAGTTTTAAAAATTCTCCAAAATGAAAAACAGGTCTGAAAAAAGGATTCCAAGCATGAAAAAAAATATTTTGACATTTTAGAACCAAAAACTTTTTCATTTTAGTACAAAATTTATTAACATTTTGAAATTTTCTTGTTGCGCATAATAAAATCTTTAAAAATAAAAGACTATTTTTGAAATCAAATGTTTCAGTACTAAGAAATCAAAATTTTATGTTTATCTATCTCACTTATTATTTACTCCCTTATACATTTAGATCTGTATTTCTAGATTCTTACTTTATTTCCAAAATAGGTATAGGAAAACCCACCTTTAAAATCTGTCAGAAGACAGAAAATTCTCACAGCTCTGGATTTGCATACCATCTGTCTCCATCTTCAGTTTCAGCATACGGCAACCTGGTTTTGATGATACTTGATTGTACTTCAGTGATAATGTGTAGACAAGTTTGATGCCTGGATGAGCACCAGTTTAGGCCACTTCAGGAATTTTTAACTTCTAAAACACAAAGAAGTCAGTAGAATGTATTGTAACAAAAAAGGAAAAGAGATGTATTTGTCTGCTGTGTAGGTAAGGTGAGAACTCCCACCAGTGAAGAACCCTATATTTCTTCTCCCATTTTCACATATTTTTCACTTCTTCATCATGTTTTTCAATTTCACAAATCATTGTGAATTTGATTTGCATTAAGTGTTTGAATGGTACTTGTCAGCAGAAACTTGATTATAGGTTTCAGACTTAACCCTGTGTGGGTAGAGTAACACTCCATGGGGGAAGAGAAATATCCTCATATTCATCCCCATTTTCAGATTAGAAACAAAACACTAAAATTTTAAATCTTTCAACAAAAATCAGTAAAGTAGACTCAGTTTTTAAGAAGGTAAATATATAAATTTTGGGTATTTTTGTTTTAATATTTTTTCTTTTTCCCCACAAACTATTCATCCTACCAACATACAATCATTCACTTCTGAGAGGACCAGAATGTACCTGCAAGACCCAGTTTAAGAAACATTGTGCTTTAAATCATACCCAGGTATTTGTACAACATCTAGTGAACAGGGTAGATGCTGTCTCCCCAGTGGAGGAACTAAATTCAGCTTTCTGTAAGAATAAACACTTAACCTAGCCTTGAATGCAGATTACAGCTTTTATTATATTAGACATGTAAGAAATCTAAAACAACGCCAAATGTAAAAGGCCATTTATAAAAATATCCACCTCTAATAAATGCAGAGAACGAGCAAAAAATCACCAAACATTAAGTGCATAAAGAAGAGACTTGCAAATATGCACATACCAAAACCAGAGTGACATTTTGGTCTCTCACTAACTGATCAGCATCCAGCAAACATCTGCTCTCCTCTAAACCCTTCTAATTCCCTGAAAACACTCTGATTTACTTACATTTGTTATGTGTACACGCATTACTATTTCTTAACTGATATAGGAGTAACAATGGACATTTAGATAATAAATACATTCCCTCACTGATGAAAAATACATAATGTAAACCAAGCACTTGAGAGGCAAGTTGGGAGTCCCTTATACAGGCAGTGAGCAATGCTGAGTTGTTATGCAAGTATATTTGGAAACCTCAGAATAATAGATAATGAAAATCAGTTTACCTGACACTAACTACTGCCTTCAGAATAAAATTAGAAAGGCACACCATTTTCTAAAGTATTCAGCATGATAAGCACTGTATGTAACCTAGAAAGAATATCAGCTGTTTAATGAGATATGAATGCATATATTAGTAAAAATTATTATTCCTAACTGAACCAGTATGTGATTTACAATGGGAGAGGTATTTATTACGGAATCATTAGTGATATGCTCATGTTATTTATTTTATTTATAGGATTGTCTTCATATAAAATATTTGTATGACGGGCATGAAATTGATATCTGTAGGTGTAAGGGCATAGCTATTTTTTCAAATATATTAGAAATTTGTATTTTATTTATTATGTCAATAAAGCTTTATAGAGAAAAACAAAGAAATAAAATCATTGCATCATGGTATTGTAAGTAATATGGCCATGGGGAAAGGTGAGAGTAAGTGAAATGAATTGGTGCTTAGGATAATGAAAGTGAGGGACTAATAGGACCCAAAGGATCCAAGTAAAATACGGATAGATTCCGAGTAAGCTTCCTTCAACTCCTCAGAGAGGAATTCTGCCTGGTTTTGACCAATAAACTGCAACAGCCCTTCATTTCTAATCATGGGCTTTTTATAAGCAGTTTGCCCACTCACACTGAACTGTGCAAGAGGAAGGCAGTAGGAGAAAGTGAACAGATCTACAAGGACTGATGGAAAATAATTGAATAGTTCCATGAGAATAGGAGAAGAGTTTGTGATTAGAACCGTGGAAGGGTGTTACCTTCCTTTCAGAGTACAGGGAAGGAACTAAATGGATTTATGAGAAATATTGGAGGAGAAATAAATTGAGACAGCTGCTTTCTGTCTATCTGCCTACCTAAGATATTTGCCTCTAGACAGATCCAAGCTACACATGGGTTCGTGCTGTGCTATTATTTCCTTGTATTACAGGGCCCCCATTCTTCTGGGAAAAAACAGATCTCTCACTATTGTAAGTATGTTAACTATGACGAATAATTGACCCTAGAATTCATTTTGAAAAGCTACTAAGTTTGCATAAAATAATTTTTTAGCTTCTATTATTTTTTTCTTATCTTCTTTTCAGTTTTCCTTAGTCTGGAGTCACATAAAACAAACAAACAAAAAAAGTACCATAATAATCTGATTTTACTACCATTGCAAAAAGGTACTCTTTTTTCAACTGTTATGTCCAGGCAGAAGGGAAAAGTAAGACAAATCACTGAGAAATCTTTTTTATTTTTATTTTTTCTTTTTAAAATCCGTTCCATAGGTCCTGGAGTTTGACTGTTTGCTTTGGTTAAGCATCACTGGATTCTTAGCAAATCTTAACTAAACAAGTCAGCCTTTCCAGTTTTACCCACTACTAGGTCTTGGCACTTAGGCTAAATAAGTAAGGTACAACAATAAGTGGGTATGCAAAACTCCCCCACCTGTGAAGAAATTCTTATGCGTACTCAGCGTGAGACTTTTTCTTTCCCCTTTGGTTAAAAGTACTCAAACAATGAGCCTCATTCATGTCTCAGTTCCTAGGAAGTGCACGGTCTCGAATCAGCAGTCATCAGTAGAGCTCTTAGAGACTATTTGTAGTCCCTTTAAAATCAGATCGCTGCATTAAGAGAACGTAAATTGGTTAGGATCAAATTCAAATTGGGAGTATCTTCATTCAAACCACCCAATATTTTGAGAAACTTCAGGGAAGAGGAATATATAAATGCAAGATATGAATAAAAACTACTAAATTGGATCATTACTAGTGTAACAAATTGACATATACAGTGTGAAAAAAGGCTAGTAAATGAACAAGTCTATGTGATCAGATAAACGAAAAGTAATAGACGTCAATGTCTTCCACATTGTAGCACAAGAAGAAGCTGTTGATTCCTGACTGATTTCAGGTGCTGGATTCACCCTAGAATAGAAAAATATGTAATTCTTTGCTAAAATATCAACATAGATTTTAAACTAAGCTTCAAGGTTATTCTTGGAGGTCCTGAAACATTCACATCTATTATTCTGTCGTTCTGCCTTTCTCTTTAAGAAGGAATTCTAGTACTAAGTTAGAATTGGCTAAGCAAGCTATTAGTTGCATTTACACACCTTATCACTAAATGAGACGCCTAAAAGGCCAGGGTACTGGTGTTCTGATCTAAAATTAGAGCGCTCTGCTATTATTGCAATTGCTCAAAAATCAAATAAACAAGCCAGCATTTTGACATTTCAGAAAAATAATATTTGGAAAAAAACAAACTAAAATGAATATTAAATATGCATAAATGAATATGATCAACAGTCACCCAGAAAAGAAGATGAAAAACAGCTTTTGTAAGAGTACATTAAAAACATGAACCAGCCAGTTAAATTTTGAATAAATCACCTTTTATCCACTTGTTGTGACATACAGCCATGGAAATTGATAACTTCAGAACTCCCTGTCCCCATTAAAAATATCTTTTCCAGAGGTGGCCTGTGCCTTAAATCAGATACTGTGTGAAGACTACTTACAGGGTTGTTTTTATTCACTCCCCCTGCCTAGCTTAATAAGATTCCCTCCGAAATGCCAGTTTTACCTTCTAATGTGAGCAGACGGCAAAAAGCAGTGACTATAGCAATAACAGAATAGTACATAGAAAATAGAGAACCAAAAATACGATAAAGGAAACCTGGAAATTTTTTCACCATCTGGTATTTAAACAGGGCACCTTTCTGGCAAAACAGAAGGTTTATCTCAAGGTTGTTTATTCATTTACCAGCAATCAGCTAGGTTCAGATAGTTGAAATCCCTGGTATCCAGAGAGTCAGTAAGAAGCCTCATGCATATGTTCTGCTTTATGTTGCTCATCTGCAAAACAATGAGGCTTGTAATGATGTGAAAGGTTTAATGGACTCTCTCCTGGTTCGTCCTCTATCCAAGCTGATTGTTATTTGTGTAGTGTAATCTTCTTAAGACTGTGGTTCCCACAGGGAGGTGAGCAGGCAACGAATGGGCTGTGGATGGCAGCTCATGTCAGGGATCAAGGATCATCCAGTTAATAGTTTCACATTTATAATTCACTGTTTCTGGTTCTAAAGAGCAGCTTGCCAACATCTAGAGCCAGATTTGGTTATTTTACACAAAAAGAAATGCCTTAAAGTGCCACCATATAAAAAATACTTAAACACCAATCACAAAGTATTATCAGTCAGTTATTACCAAGACTCAAGGATGCTAAGGCAATGATGAAGGTATTTAGCATATTAGCAGGCCATTATGTGACACAGAAAAAAAGAAAAAAAAATGAATAGGCAAGAAAGACAGTGGCTGTATTTCACAAAGCTATTCAGGAGAGGTGGTATTTTGATGCACTGATTAAGATACAACATTCCTTAAAAACTGAAGCTTAGCTGACTATTTGCTTTAAAATTAATAGGAAACAGGAGTTCAAATCCCACAGGCAGCTTTGAAACTCTAAACCTGAATATTTAACATTAACCATCTGAGACATCATTGTTTTATTTTTAATATTCCTTTTTGTTCTTAAAAGAGTGAAAAGGAAAATAAAATGAAAAAAAATCATCTCTATGGTCTTTGCTTTGCATCTTCACTTGTCTGTGGAAAGAAATAATTAGCTAGTGTGTGAATCCAGTATGTATTATGAAATAATTTTAAAGGTATCTGATATCAGAAAATTTTTTTTTTCACTTACCTTTGGCTGTGTCACAATTACTTCTAAACTCACTTGTGGTCCCAAAATTAAAGCCAATTTAAGGCCTGATTCAATCCTTAATCTTTAAATTTTAGTAATTCCTCTGGGAAATGGGTCTTCTCACACATTTAGTGCTATCAAATGAAATCATAAGACTGTGATATTTCCCTTGGGAAATATGTTACTTCATAGAGAATTGTTTTAGATCAGGATGGAGAAAACAAAACTCTTATGAGAAAGGAACAACTTATCTAAAACAGACTCTGAACAAGCTTAGTATGATCCATAGATTCACAGAATGAAAGGCTAAAAGGGACAACTGTTCAACTACTTTGACCTTCTCCAATTCACAGGACATTGTGTTTCATCTGTGTGACTTGTATGGAGACCAGTCACTTGTGTATGACTGAAGCAAAACTTGTGCTTAGCTAAAGCACATCATCCAGAAGACATGCAACTTTGAAATAAAAGCATCTAGAGGAGGACAATCCAATACCTCTGTTTCAAGCATCTGCAATTTTTTTTCTCTGAGAACTAGCTCTCTTCATGTGAAAAATATGTCATTTCTATTTAGAATGTGTTTTGCTCCTATTATTTTATGAAAATGCCATTAGGGTTTTAGAGTGAGTTAGGTTGCACTGAGTCAGGAGGTTATCTAATCCAACCCTCAACTCAAAGATGGGTCAAAATCAATATAAAATCAAACATGTTTAAATTTTATTGATTTTTAAGAAGGAAAAACATTGTGGAATGTCATTTCCTGTCCTCCTTTTGGAGAGGCATCGGGCAGAGTGAGTTGTATCAGTTTCATTCTCTCAATATTTTTTTAAAACGTAGAAACCAAAACTGCACAAAAACTGTAGCACAGGTCTTACCAGTGCTTTGTGCCTAGCAGATTACAAAATATCATTAGTTCTTTTTGCCACAACTCCACTCAAACACCTCACATGGATTTAATTCTCCATTATGCCTTGAAAATATATTTTTGGAACAGTGCTTTCCAATATATAATTTTCCATGTGTAAGTACATTCCTTTTCCTGCAATGGCAGTTGCCTTATAAAAACATTTATACAGGCCCAGACATAGAGGCTTGTTTGACTGCATGATCCAGATGTTTTAGGATTAACCTTTTGCCATCATTCTGGCATCTCTGCGCCTACAGATTTCATTCAGAGGGTTTTTATGTTGACTTTCAGAAAAACTAACCAGATTTTAATACACATATATTTTTATTCCTTCTCTGCTCTTTCTTCCGGGTGTCCCCCAAATATCACAACTTCATTTTCTTCTTTTGATCTATACCAGACCACCGGATGAAACAGTCTGCAAACACTATTTCACCTTTCACCTTCAGGCAGATCACCATTTGTAGATCTAGCTCTTCTCTAAAGAATTGTCCCCTCCTGCTTGGACTATCTCCTTGACTGACAGGCTGATTTTTAAAAATATAAGCTCAAGGTGGCAAAAACTAAGTTTATTTTTTGTTTCTCAACCATTTCTTTCTTTTCTCTCTTTTCAAATTTTCTCTGAACATCGTCACCATATCCCTCATCACAGAAAGCCATTATCATGTGAGACTCAAACCTGAATGATGTAACTGACTCCATCATCTTTTTGTATTCTCAGATTCAGGCTACAGCAAATTTTAGGTACATCTACTTTCTGTCACAAGGTGTATCTTTCCCTGTACAACTGCACTAATATAGCTTTCATTCAGGTTCTCATCATATTCAAAGTGCTTCAGCAAAATATCATTTTCATAGTTCATTGCTTTGACAATGGTAGTCCTGTATATGCAGCTTTCTATTAATTCTTTTATCACACCAAATGGAGACTACTTATATTTACACCCAAGGTTCTTCAGAGCATGAGTCTGCTCAGACTTTCTTGTTTACTACTGAAATGTAAGATCCCACCTCTGCTTGGCATTCCTACATATTCTGGAATATACATTTGTGCACTGCTCTATGATAATCTTTGCTGTCTAGAGCTTCCTAAAAAATCACTTGATTGTGCTTTTACAATTTCATCCTCATTAATTCCTTTTGCTACCTATAAAAAGTCTTCTCATTAGTGACCCTCCTCCCCATTCTCCTTTCACGTTCACCAGAATTGTGTCACTTTTCCTTTGCTCTCAGTACATTCTCCGTCCTCCTCTCTATCAGACTGTATATACCCTAAATCTTTTTTTTTTTTACAGTCAGACAGCTGGTTTACTCAAACAGAATTCCTGGTTGTGTTTGTGCTTATACAGTTCATAGTACAAATGGGACCTGGCCCACTGAGTGGCTTACCAGTAACACAAATCAGAGATTAACCTGAAGGTCAAAAATCTCATTCCAAGTCCATAAACATTTTTTTTCCTCTTTGTTTGTTTGCTTGCTTGCTTACTTGGTTTGTTTTTTAGAGGAATGGGAAATGGTACCCGACTTTGTACTCCATAGGATTAAGAGATGTATAGGTGAAGGAAACTGAAGAGAAGGATGTTCAAGAAAATAAAAGAGAATAAAATACTTTATGATATGGGAATTTTTTTTAGATGAACAGAGATTAAAATTTCTCATTAAAATACAAGCTCATTTTCTAATCAAAAAATGCTGGAGGAAAATGTAAAAATATTTCCCACTTTAATTTTTTCTTTTTTTTTTCCTACTAAAAATGTGGGAAGAGAGATGAAGGTACCAACAGGGAAAATGTGAAGGATAGAAACTGAAATACCGGCAGAACTTCGCTCTCCCATAGTTTTCCTTTTTTGTAGCAAAACAAAGAAGTTTACTCTAAAATATCATTAACAGCAGTTTTTCTCTTTCTGATTAATAACAGAAAATGCTGACCTGCCTCATCTGTATTTGTAGTAGTATTTGTACTTGTATTTGTATTCATTATGATTTGAAAGGATTTAAAAGCTCCTAATTGTTTAACTGTTTTTTATATAACCACATGATCTTGTCAGCTCTCCGCTGCATTCCATTAGTAGTTCTCTACACACTGCAATATTATACACTTCCACCAGTCATTAGTATTTATCTTTACTGTTCATACTTGAAATTAGCAGTTCATGTCGCACCTTTGTTTCACAACATCATGAGTGTCTCAAAACACTTTTAAAATTATTTAAGATACACCGTAGGAAACTCATAATGGTTTCTCCTTCTTTTCCATCATCAAGATTGCTAATAACTATTTAAAGCATTTGAGCTCATTTTCTGCCTGAAGCTATGTATTTTGAACACACAGTGTAAAAAATGATTATCCCTATCAGTGTTTGAAATGACCAGTGAGGAATTTTTGCACTAGGAAACTACTCAAGAAGATCGCTTCCAGTAAAGAAGTAGAGAAACATCTATACCAGTGTAGGCAATACCATGAGATTCTTCAAATACTACACACAATTCTGGTCATACATTCTGGAGCAAAGCACATTCAAACTGAAATCAAACTGAAGTCAATTTGGAGAAGAGCTATTTATTATTATTTATTGGGAAACAAGCAGGAAGAGTTGGAAGCTACCATGCTCCTAGAAAGCTACAATCTGATTGCCCTTACTGAAACTTGGTGGGATGAATCCCATGACTGGAGAGTGGCTATTGATGGCTACAGGCTGTTCAGAAGGGACAGCTGGGAAAGAGGGGTGGAGGTGTTGCCCTCTACATCAAGAAATCATTACAGTGTGAAGCTCTGTCCCTGAAGAAGAGTCATGAGCTGGTCAAAAGCCTATGGGTAAGAATCAGAGATAGAGGCAATAAAGGGATTCTGGTCATGGGTGTCTACTACACGCCTCCCAAGAGGAGCCTATTGAGAAAACCTTCTTCCTCCAGCTCCAGGAGTCTTCGTGCTCACAGTCTCTCGTCCTGCTGGGGGACTTCAACCACCCTAACATCTGCTGGAAAAGTAGCATGGCGAGCTGTAGGCAATCCAGGAGATTCCTAGAATGCATTGAGGATAACTTTTTAAGCCAGATAATTGACATCCCTACCCGAGTGGATGCAATACTGGACCTGATGCTCACCAATGCAAGTGAGCTCATTGGTGACGTCAAGACTGGAGGAAGCCTGGGCTGCAGTGATCATGCATTGGTGGAGTTGACACTCCTGAGCGATACAGGAAATCTGAGGAGTATAGTCAGGACCCTAAAGTTTAGGAAAGCCAAATTCCAGCTCTTCAGGGAGTTAGTCAGTAGGACCCCCTGGGAAACGGTCCTCAGGGACAGGGGGGCAGAACAGAGCTGGCAGATCTTTAAGGACACTTTCCATAGAGCGCAGGAGCTCTCAGTCCCCAGGAGCAAGAAATCAGGCAAGGAAGAGAAGAGACCAGCATGGCTGAGTCGAGACATGCTGGTCAAACTAAAGGGCAAGAGGGAACTGCATAGACACTGGAAGCAGGGACAGGTATGTTGGCAAGAGTATAGGAATGCTGCCCAATTGTGTAGGGATGGGGTCAGCAGGTCCAAGGCACAGTTGGAGCTGAAGTTGGCAAGGAATGCAAAGATTAACAAGAAGGGCTTCTACAGGTATGTCAGCCTGAAAAGGAAGGTTAAAGAAAGCATACCCCCCCCGAAGAGCAAGACTGGCAACCTAGTATCAACAGAGGAGGAGAAGGCTGAGGTACTCAACAACTTTTTTGCCTCAGCCTTCACTGGCTGCCTCTCTCCTCACCCCTCTGCAGCTGATGGACTTCAAGACTGGGACCAGAGGGGAAAAGTCCCTCCCACTGTAGAGGAAGACCAGGTTCGGGACTACCTGAAGAACATGGACATACATGAGTCTATGGGACCTGGCGAGATGCATCCCAGGGTCCTGAGGGAACTGGATGATGTCATTGCCAAGCCTCTCTCCATGGTATTTGAGAGGTCATGGCAGTCAGGTGAAGTCCCTGGTGACTGGAGGTAAGGAAATATTGTGCCCATTTTTAAAAAGGGTAGAAAGGAGGACCCTGGGAATACTGGCCTGTCAGCCTCACCTCTATGCCTGGGAAGATCATGGAACAGATCCTCCTAGAAGCTATGCTAAGGCACATGGAGGACAAGGAAGTGATTCAAGACAGCCAACATGGCTTCACAAAGGACAAGTCCTGCCTGATCAACCTAATAGTTTTCTATGATGGTGTGTCCAGATCAGTGGACACAGGAAGAGCAACAGACGTCATATTTATGAACTTGTGTAAAGACTTTGACACAGTCTCTCACAACACCCTGCTCTCTAAATTGGAGAAATATGGATTTGACGGGTGGACTGTTCGGTGGCTAAGGAATTGGTTGGATGATCGCAGCCAGAGGCTAGTGGTCAACAGCTCAATGTCCAAATGGATGCCAGTGACAAGTGGTGTCCCTCAGGGGTCTGTACCGGGACTGATGCTGTTTAACATTTTCGTTAATGACTTAGCGAGAATGAGTGCACCCTCAGCAAGTTTGCAGATGACACCAAGCTGAGTGGTGCATTTGATATACCAGAAGGATGGGATGCCACCCAGAGGGACCTGGACAAGCTTGAGAAGTGGGTCTGTGTGAACCTCATGAGGTTCAACAAAACCAATTGCCAGGTCCTGCATCTGGGTCAGGGCAACCTCCAGTATCAATACAGGCTGAGAGGTGAAGGGACTGAGGGCAGTCCTGCCGAGAAGGACTTGGGGGTACTGGTGGATGAAAAACTTGGCATGAGCCACCAATGTGTGCTTGCTGGGCTGCATCAAGAGAAGTGTGACCAACAGGTCGAGGGAGGTGATGTTGCCCCTCTGCTCTGCTCTGGTGAGACCCCACCAGGAGTCCTGCATCCTGCTCTGGAGCCCCCAGCACAAGAAGTACATGGACCTGTTGGAGTAGGTCCAGAGGAGGGTGACAAAAATTATCAGAGGGCTGGAGCACCTGATAATTTTTGTGAGGAAAGGCTGAGAGAGTTGGGGTTGTTCAGCCTGGAGAAGAGAAGGTTGCAGGGAGACATTATAGAAGCCTTTCAGTACTTGAAGTGGGCCTATAGAAAAGATGGGGAAAATATTTTCAACAGGGCTTGTTGCAATAGGACAAGCAGTAATGGCTTTAAAGTAAGAGAGGGTAGATTTAGACTAGACATAAAGAAGAAGTTTTTTACGGTGAGGGTAGTGAAACACTGGAAGAGATTATCTAGAGAGGTAGTGGAGGCCCCATCACTGGAAACTTTCAGGTTGGACAGCACTGTGAGCAACCTGGTCTAGTTGTAGATGTGCCTGCTCACTGCAGGGGGTTGGGCTAGTTGACCTCTAAAGGTCCCTGCCAACCCAAAGCATTCTATGATTCTATGATTCTATGATTCTGACTCACTGATGCCAAAAGCATGCTTTGCACAGCTGAAATATTAGGTGAAAATAAAATACATCTAGAAAAGGGACTGCAAATTACAGTTTTCTTAAACTAGCAAAACAAAGACTGGGAGGGAACATATCTTCAGTCAATAAATACATCAGGATAAAAGCAGCCAGGGAAAGGTGAAGAGTTACTTGAGCTAAAAGCTAATATGTGGGTAAGAATAAACAAGTACTAAGTGTTCATTCACACATTTTGCATGAAAATTAGGAAATGCTTCCTAATCTCAGAAGAACAAAAGACTTTGGAGACTCACCGGAGTGTTAGAATGTGTGGCAGATCTCGGAAGTTCTAAGATGGAGCTAGTAAAAGGGCTTTTATGACACATTTGCTCATGGTAGGCAAGTTTAAGCCACACAGCCCTGATGTTTCCCAGCAATCCTGTAAGTTCAGACCATCCCCCATGCTAGAAGTGCCACTTTCTACATCCTGATACAATAAACTGACGGAAATTGTTTTGGTGTTACCTTAGGGTCTTCTGTAAGTCTTCAGGGTACATAACTAATAGCACGTTCAGATATACCCAATTTTTATGGTTGCTTAAGCTGAATGTGGTCTTTGTTGCACCTGTTAATGGAAATGGATCAGGACACTCCTCTAATTAAGAAGAAAACTCTAGAATACATAAGGACTGATTGAACTGATCTGTATACTTGTCTACAAATTCTTAATGTGCTTTACTAGAATATATGTTTCTAATTGTAAGTATTCAGATTGCTACAGTTCCTCTGTCAGTGTGTATATATGTTCATATATACATATAAAGTACAAAGATACCACTCTAGATACAAAACATATGTGCTTATACCCATGTGCATGTGGCTATAAATATTCATATCCATAGCTGTAAACTACAGTATAATAGCTCTAATGGAGAGAAGGATAACTACATGTTTACTGGAAGACTGTAAATGGCTTTGAACACTTTTAGTGAAACACTTCAACATTTCTCTAACATAATGTTTTGAAAGGTCCTGGGGTCAATACAAATGTAATATATGGAGGCTAAAAGAACATTTGACAGAAAATTTGTTGAAAGAGCACAGTAAGGTGGCATGTAAAAACAATAATGGGCCATTATGCTGTCTTATTAGAGAAACTAAAGCATTGCATACACTGCCTCACTCATAGCGTCTGGCTTTTCTCCTGAACAACTTGAAACCTGTATTTTCAACTCAAGCAGTGTTTTTTTAAAGTATAATTTCCTTTTCAACATTAAATATTTAATAATATCAGATGTGGCAAACTTGCCTGGCAATTTCAAAAGGCAGAGAGACACTGGACTCCTACAAATACTGTTTGGATAGGCAAGCACTAAAGTTTGTATGTAAGCAGGCTAAAGGCAGTCTTTACAGGTGGAAACGGTGCACATGCACGGAAAGCTTCATCTTTTGGGAAGCATCTTTGTAGATATAGCAGTACAGAAAAAGGTGTAGTATATATGTGTTAATGTGTGGAGGATTTGTATACTATACAATCTTTTAAATGAGAAATTAATCTGCAGCATTGAATTTGGTTTGAAGGACATGTCTACCTGGAAGAGATTCAGAATGTCAGCAGCAAATCTTCCAAGCAATCTTTCCTCAGGAAGGTGGAAATTACCTCCAGTGATGCAATTTATGCTATTATCTCAAATAAAATATGATTTAGCAGCCAAAGTTTCTGATACAACATTGATGTGATCACTTTTTCCTTTACAAAAGAACTGGAAAAAAGTTTCTGTGAAGACGTGATTATACTTGTGAGTGTTTCTTACACAGTCTGACTATAAACTTCTTCTCACCTGTTCATTGTGTTGCAAATATTTGTGGCTGGAACCCTAAGTATTTACTTGAAAAAAAAAAAAAAAAAAAAAAAA
>Ga0065711_1042607_pt1 | contig 15269 bp, 6 predicted proteins | sample Hoacrofraction12_FD_59098 | JGI IMG/M metagenome (GOLD analysis project Ga0065711, IMG submission 59098) | Hoatzin crop microbial communities from Cojedes, Venezuela - Epithelial fraction 12 v2 (version 2) | ecosystem: Host-associated > Birds > Digestive system > Esophagus > Crop | place... | reverse complement strand
TGTATCTACCACACCTCCCAGTTTGGTGTCATCAGCAAACTTGCTGAGGGTACATTCTAACTCTTCATCCAGGTCGTTGATGAAGAAGTTAAACAAGGCTGGGCCCAGTACTGACCCCTGGGGAACACCACTAGTTACCGGCCTCCAACTAGACTCAGCGCCACTGATGACAACCCTCCGAGATCTGCCATTCAGCCAGTTCTCAATCCACCTCACTGATGCTGCCACTGGTACAGATCCAACTGGTACATTCAAGAAGCTCAGAAGAAACAAACACTACTTTTCACAGATCAGACAAAAGCCAGTGCCAGCAAAAACAAAGGGCAGCAGATAATCAGGAAAGGCAGGCTATCCTGTGGATAGTGCTGCACCAGCTCACTGCGAAATCTCACAAGCGCATCTCACCTACTAGAGGTTACTAGCTTGCATCTTCTGCAATTTCTCCCTTCTGTGAATAAGGAAGTGGCTACATTCCTTGTCCTGAAGTGAACAGCATGCACCCAGGAAGAGAACTGAAGCTGATGCTGCCCCCAGCTGCAAATTCCCTCCTTTCTTTTACGATTATTCCAGTACTTCCGGCTCTGCTGAACAACTGCAGCACACAAAGTGAACAGAAAGTCCTTCTCCTCTTGCCTCCAGTTTTGGTCTTCCATCCATCTAGCATTCTGAAGCACACTTTAGGCATCACAAAAACCAAGAACATGGAACATAGTAACCAGAATTTGTAGTGTCTTTGTTGTGGAACCTCAGACCCTCATTGTTTTCCATGAAAACTAAGGAGGCCTCCAGTTCATCATGATGTGAAGTGAGAACAATTTTGAAGTCCTTTAAGAGAACCAGAAAAGAGTGTACAAATCTGCTGTACTACTAGCCCAGCACAAATTGCATTTTCTGGAAAAAAGCCAACCAACAATGCAAACTCTGGCTCATTAATTTTACAAACTCAAAAAGCTTTTGTTGCACACATTTCAAGTGGAAAAAATTCTCTGTCTCAGATTACCACCTATAAAGTAAGAATATTAAACAAGTGACTAAACTAGAATTTCTAATAGAAACTCAGATGCAAATCTGAGCCACGATTTGAGTGTGTCTGTCTCATGGATGTATTTATACGAGAGACATTATTTCTAATAAAAGACAGTGAAATTATTACCTTACCTTATTCCAGATAAACTGTCAAAAGCATGCAGGTCCAAGACATTGGAGAGATCAACTCTAAACAGAGCGAACAAAGAAAACTTTGTATTTTCGCTATATTTAAATATTGCGTATACATAAATAGGTATTTTAAAATGGTTCACTGAAGCTTATGTTTGTTTTCCTGTCTATCCTAGTAATGCCATCAATCCTCAGCCTTATTTTTGGATGTTGGTGGTTGGTATGGTGTCCTACAAGGAAATGCAGTGTTTATTTACACAGTGATACATACACACAGAATCATAATTTTAAAAATACAGTAAAATACAAGGTATTTCCAAAAAAGACAATAAAATCCCTCACACTGGATGCCTGAATAATAACTGATTTTCCATAAATTGGAAAAGGAACTCTTAAGTTCTTCCCAGCAATTATTCTGCACCCTTAATATAGACCCTCTCAACACACACAAACCCCTGGCATACAGGTAGCTTATACTGACACACTGTTACCAAACAAAACTGAAATACATTATGAGGTAAGTGCTACTATGAAGAATTTCAGCTCTAACATCTGAAAAAGACAAATGAAATATGTAATACAGAACACACAGCACTGATTGTATTTACCTGTAAGAACAGCTACCTATAAACTTATGTAAGAAACTTTTTTTTTTATAAAAGTGATATAGACTGTAGGTTTCACTGCTAATAGCAACTGAAGCTTTCTAAATGCAACTAATGATGTGTGTCTAAATACAAGGAACATATGAGAAGTTAAAAAAAAAAAAAAGATATCTGGAGTGTAGCCAGTATTATTAAACTTTTGCACCCAACAGTAGTTTTACAAAGCAATTTCTAAGATGAGAGGCTGGTAATACAAAACACATAAATAATCCCTCTCTAAAGCTCATGACCAGCTCAGTGCCAGCTGTTTGCTCTCAACAGCGTTTTGCAAAATCATACAGAAACACCCATGGAAGTGCTGTACTGGTCCCTTTTAAATGTGGGCTTTTAAGGCACAAAAGCCCCTAATTAAAGAAAGTATGTTCTCAAATAACATGCTAATAAATTAATTTTGTGCTTATTTTTGCCTTTTGGAATGTTAATCATGGGAGAGACAGCATGTGTCATTCGCTGAAGACTATTTACTAGTAACAAAAGAGTTGTTGTCACTGAGGACTGAATCTGAGGTCAACTTAATCTAATATTCAAAATTTAATGCTGGCTGGCATCAGACACCAGAGAATTACACAGATTTGGATAATACACTTCACTTATTGGAACTCTTCCTAATGGACGTGGACAGACACTGATTTAAGACACCATGCATTAAGTTTAATATCCTATTCAAAATTGTTAGCCATGCTGGTTACCATCATCACCTTTACAGAAATCCTTTTTTTCCCCCAGTGTTGCAAAAATACTGGCTTCAAAGGTGCACTAATTTCCTAGGGCTGTCAGATCCATGCATATGCAATTTAAGAGCAATTTAACTTCATCAATAGTTTGCTTCTTTTCCCCGTCCAAAGCATTTCATTGACCATTTCCGTACTCCGCCTTGCAACTAAAGAACAAGGAACTCCTGACCTGCTTTCTCACAACCACTGCTTGTTCTCAGTAAAATCATCACGTTGCCACTGCTTTGATTTCAGCTGGAGCAATCTGTTGCAAATATTTTTCATTTAAGTGTTTCCCTAAGCCCTCATCATTCTTCATTTTCTTCCCCATTCTGTGGCAAAGGTAAAATCTCCCATTCTTCATAATGTAAGATAAATTCCAGAATTATAAAAATTAATATCGTGTTCCCAAAAGTTTACTAAATAAAAGGAAAGAGAAACGCTAAAATTGTATCTCTGCAACTCCAGACCTTTGCAGTATTTGTTCTTCTTCTGTCTTTCAATCATTCATGCTGCACTCAAAGTACACACATTAGACGAAGAAATATCACGCTGCATAGATGTCATGAAAACTGCAAGTAATACAGAGGTCTCAAAAATACCACACAGCCAAATTTGGATATTGTAAAATTAGCTAGGAGTAAATATCCACGATTTACCATCAGAATAAAATCCTGATTAAATTTAACCTGGAGTTATCACAGTATTCTCACCTCCATTTACAGACAGAGAAAAATGCCAGTAATGTTACTCTAATACAACTCAACTTTATGAAATACTAACTTAATAATACCAAATTTACAGAATAGGACAAACTAACACAAGCCTAAATTTTACAGCAGAATCTAGAGTGACTATTTACACGCTAAAACTCTTAACATATCAAAAAAGCTGGTGAACATTAAAAGCTTGATTGTAAGAACTGCTCACAAGTTTATCCACACGCTGTTCTGAACACAAGTCCCTACATGGGGGCTTTTACCTCTACAGGTTTTGGGGTAGAAAAAATAAAAGATGCTTAAGCTTTTGAAAGATCCACTTCTCGTGTAAGTAATAAATATTTACAGTTATACTGCAAAGTCCAATAAAACATACTAGTGATGTGCTCTGTAAACTAAGCCACACCTTAATCGTGATTTTTTTTTTAAATATACACTGGAGTGTAGGATGCGAAGAGTAATGAAGAAAAATGTAAAAGAAAATGCACTTTTACGTCTTAAAAAATTCCTTTATCTAGATGCTTATTCGTAAAATAAATATCGAGTTAAATAATTCTAACTCAGTAGCTGTGCTTTACGCAAACTGATCTAGGAGCATACTTAAATCTGTCACAAAAGAAGCAGAATCTGGTACCTAGTAATAGTGGTCATTTAATACCTTGATCTTTGTGTCTCTAGAATTTTAACAAGTCCATTTATTGACCTAAAATAAAACAGAAAAACTGGAAGTTAGATGAAAATGCAACCGTAATATATCGCTTGAGCAAGCTAATGATGGAAAGCAGCATGAGAAATAACTCCACAACAGTAACGCCAACTCTGTTATCAACTTGTTGAACAAACCAACAGACATCCCAACAGACTTTGTTGTTGTGACTTTTTTATCTCCTAAGTAAGGGCTGCTGAACTTTACAAGTTCTGACAAAAAAATACTACCAGTGAGAATAACATTTTCCTATCCAATACCCCTCATGATATACTGTGCTGGGTCTAAGCATTTTTACTTTTGGGATTCAAGCCACTAATAAAATTGTGAAGTATGTAAAAATTTCAAGTTTTCACTTTGGTTATCATGGTGTTGATAGAAAAAGAGAGGGAGTATCTTTGATCACTAATTTCATTCAGACCACTGGTTCTTCTGCACCCATGACAATTATCTGGGACTTCCTCCATACTTCTCTGCATTTGCTAGTGAACTCAAATCTACTAGCAGATTTTCCCCCCACCCCCACCGATGCTAATTCTGAAAAATGAGAACAGCTGCCCAGAAATGTAAGTGTGGGCATGTAAGACAAAGGCCTGTCTTTAGTAGGTAACATCAAATCTTACCTAGACAGGCAAACTGCTAAGATTGTGTAAGCACTTAAAAGTATTGAAATGCCTTTAGAAAGAGGCAGTCTCTTTTCCGTCCCGAGCTAATGATATGTGTCAATGTAGTAATGAGACCTAATTTCTGTATTAACAGCAAGAAGGAAGTAACTATGTTTAAATAAAAATAACCTTTGAGCCAGTACAGTGTTAGTTATGTCAAATGTTTCATACCTGACAGATGCTCTGACTTGATTCAATTCGTCCTTTGAGACCAAATCCGTTTTATTGATGATTATAAGATCAGCTAATGCAACCTGCCTATGCATTAAGGAAAGGGGAAAAAAAGATATGAACAAACATTTTTTCTGTAAGACAGAAACACCATCTCTCCCATAACACCAAAAAAATCGTATGAGCATTGTTAGTACACAACAGCAAGCATTAATCAAATTAGAACATCACGGAGTATGACTAAAGTACTATTTGCTTCTCCTTGAGGTGCTCTTCTGTGCCACAACGGAAGTCTACCAACCTACAATGGCTTGATAGGTTTTTTTTGGGGGGGTGGGTTGTTTTTTTTTTTAAATGTCATCTAATCCAAAGTGCTTGGCGATTTATGAACTTCACAACCCCAAATTTCTCTGACATGTAGTCTTGCCAAAGTCGTATTTGAAGTCTCTTTGCTTTATGAAGACTTCTGTTGTTACAATTACCCTTAATCATTGTGGCTCCACACCTAGCAAAAAATCCTCCTCTATCTCCAGTTCTACTTTGAGCATCTGGTAGATCCTAATATGCAATTCTTCCTTCCCCACAACACAGGTGGCTCCCCTTTACTTACATAAAATCCCATCCCTCTTAAAATACATCTTAGAAGAGTCAGATCTTGGCAAAAAGACCAAATGCAGCATGAAATCACTTTTCTATTCTGTACCTCGTTACACCAATCTATGTTGGTTTAAAAGCAAAGGAGGACAAAAAAAAGCCTCAGAAAAAGAAACCATTTCCAATGAACATCTATACAGCGCAGTTCCTAACTGTGACATATAAAATTAATTTACACATCCATACCGAGATGCTTCATTGACAAGGCCTTCTGGCTTTTCCTCTGTCAAGTGCTAGACAAAAATTAAAACAATTGGGTTAAGCATATTCCAGTAACATTTAAATTCATTCGAAATTAAAGAAAGTCAAAACCTGTTCAGCTGAGGTACATTTTTCAACAAGGTATGGAGGAAGACAGCATCTAGAATTTTTCCCGTACAATGGTGAAAAAGTACATTCATATATTCGTCATTACAGAAGCTCATCATTTCTTTTGTGAAAATTCTTCTCTTCTAATGAACTTTATTATTAAAATGCTAAAGAGATGTAAAACTGTATTATATTTCTCTTAGTTACTTTACAGAGTTGCTATGAAGTAAAAAAAAAGTCACCATGACATACAGTTACCATGGAAAAACACATCTGGAAAAAAAAATAGTACAGTAATTTTACTAATGAGTGTGATGTCAACTAACTGTTAAAGATGGGTTAGGCTTGCAGTACAGGATTTCATACACGTAACTGCATACTCCTCTTCTCTGAAAGATTTGACAAACCGGAATTTCATAGTCAAAGTTCATTACTCTTTCTCTGGGTTTTTACAAATAAACCACTACTCGCTGGCAAGTCTGCCCAACATCAGTGTTTGCAGCCTGTGCAAGCTGTAACTGGGCATTACAGTCAGTCACCACCAACAAAACCAGAGGCTTCAGGTCATGCTGCAGGAGTTTAGTATCAGCTGCAGCTTTGTGCTCCACTTGTCTGCCCAACCTCCCGTCCTCACAGAAGAACTAGTGACAGGGAAAAAAAGGCCTGCATCTCAAGCAGCAGCAAGTTTAGCAACATAAACTTAATTTGGGCAGAGCAACAGACTAGCACTTCAGGCACTGAAGCAGCACTGAGGCAGCAAAGTCGAGGACAATCTCCGAAGCATCACAGACACCTGGAGGCCATAAAACTTTCAGCTGATGCTGTAATATTAGTAAGAGCTCACCACTTATGCCTTGCATCTCTGGGAAGATCACAGTCCTATGTGTTCCTTCACCACCTCTAAATGTACCAGGATTATTATTTTAAAATTTGGGTTTAAACACAAAGGAATACCAAATGAAAGTGGAATTAATTGTCAAGGGAAATACATAAATTTAAAAACCCTAGAAAACTACTTTTTATTCAAGGGGAATTATCAGGCATCTAACATTATTTGACTTGAAAAACAATAGATATATTGATTAAATAGATTAAATAAATAGCTTATTGAGCACTGTCAGTCTGTTATCTTTAAAAACCCAAACAAACCAAAAAGCCAAAACTATTTCCTGGTTGTGCACAACCTCAGCAAAGCATAACAACACGATGACCAGGAGTGAACCCTTCCTCTGAACTTTTCTTTGTAATCCTTTGTGTATTGATTCTACTGAATTAAATGTTGTCAGACTTGTTGCCCTGAAAAGGACAATGTCAGTAGTTCAGATGTCAAGTCCTGAAAGTAGAGAACCGTCAATTCAAGTTGTCCAACTGTTTGCCCTTGATTAAAAAAATGAGTATTTCAGACTGCTGGGTGACAAATCCATTAGAGTGCTAACCCATGATATCAATTACCACTTCAGTTTCAATTTGGCTCACTGGTCACAGGGTACTATTTGTCAGCTTTTCTTGTGATGGATTGGTTCTTTGAAGCATGACACCTTAAATTGCTGCCTATTGTCTCAATGTCATTAACTGTAGGGCTTTCAAAATTCTTTGAATCACAAGCAGCTACTGAGATCAAGCCTTGCAACCAGAGGAAATGCACAAATTAGCAAGTCCTTTATACAAAGCAAAAGTCGTTTACTTCGTATATAACTGAGAAAGTCTGAAGATTCTATTATTCTGAGTGGATGTCAGTGTTGTACAGGCTTACTAACTAAATAACACAAGTGAGCTGTCAAAGATAATAATGGATAGAAAAGCTGAATGTTTTAAAACATTTTTGTGTTGTATTAAATATTAAGAATTTTAAACAATAATAATTTACTGCTGCTGTGCGCAACATAATTATATTTGATTCAAGCCAATAAATAAGCATTGCATGACGATAAACAGAACAGCATTTTTGCAAGTAAAAAAACACATCCGAATTAGTAACGGGGCACTTCGCTGAAAAGGGGACTGACTTAATACATGCTGTGGTTTCCTGTGATAGCTGCGCTGATTTAAACGTCAGTTCCTGCTTAAAAGGGCAAACCAGCTTTCTCAGTCCCTTCCCCTCCCTCTTCTACCAACTCCTCCACAAAAATCCTTGCAAAACAGGATGGCTTAACTTGCCAAACTGGCTTACAATGGGGTTAGATCAGTTCTGTCCTGGTGCAACACAAACTGATGAGACGACAGGAGTGCCCCCTTTCGGTAAATCAACCATCAGCTCAACTGAAACAAGAAACCCAATAGTCCAAACAAATTAAAATCTTACAAAGGAGGGATCACTTCCTTATTTTTTAACCATTATTCTTCAGTTCTTTCAGCTTTTTGGAGCCATTGTAGAATACAGAGATATGCTTCCATAGCATGACGTTATTTTTATATCATGGAGGCATCCTTTCTCTTGGTCACTTTTATTTTGAAATCTGCAAAATCCACACCTAATCAAAGTAGCCACTTCCTAAGTTATTAAGTTGCAAATAATTACGACTAGCTATGACAAAAAAAGTTCAACTATTTGACTTAATCACAATTTTGGCTGTTTTTCGAACTCACTGTTCTATAGATCTGTTCTTACATCACACTTTATACAGATTACCCTAACATCGGCTCTTTTTGTGTGCTTCCATATAATGAAGCATTCTTTTAATCCGAAATTGTACCTAGACACCTGGCGCTCTCATCGCTCCTCACCACAGCTGCCACTACACTAGCACCTTTCCTGATCTGACCCCTAAACCACTTGCTAGTAATGTCTGTTCTTACTATTCTCCTTTCAAGTAACAAATGCCTATGTGGAACACAACCAAGCTTCCTGAGTGAAGTGACAGAATTAGAAGGAATCAAGTATCTAGCAACCTGTCAACTCTTAGTAGACATGCTGCTGTGTTGGTAAGAATCCAAATTTCCTGTGAATATCAGTACTCTCTTGTTCCCATTCAAAATATAGTACTCATGTACCATAGCAACTGAAATACATCTTCATCCACTGTAAGAATTAAAGCTACTGTAAAAATGAAATTCATCTGCATGAACATTATTGCAACAGCTGTTCTAATGCTGCAGTTTTAAACCATGTAACAATGCCAGTCACTTACTTGCAATCCATGCTTTGCATCAACAACAGACACAATACCTAAAAGAGAACAATAAAATTTAATAGAAACATGCTGAAAGCAACAAACAATTTAACAACCTGTAAACTTCCTGTACATCTACGGAAGTAACAATATCATCACATTTACAATTGGTTATAATGCTGTCAATGCTTCCAGTGTATCAGAACTTTAGACTTGTCGCCTAATTATTTTCTTATTTGTTACTCCTATCTGTGGTAAAAAAATGTCTACCAAACCAGGTGAGAGAAATTCTGACAAGGTGGATGCCTCTCCTCCTCCTTTCGCAGCAGCAAATTGGCAGAGTTATGCTTTTACAGGTGTTTGAAACAAATGAAAGGGACTGACTGAGGTATGCCGTTATTCTGACTGTAAGTGACCAGGAATCTGCAATTCTCTGGCAGAAACTGAGGAAGCCGTTTCCTATTCAACTGAATGCTTCCTTGGCTAGATGCATATTTCAAAGACTGACCAAAGTGTTAGCAGCATACTTTAAGATAAAAAGTAAGTTTTTCAACTACCTAAAGACAAAAAAAAAAAAGAAAAAACAAATCAACATTCAACATACTCTTTAACTACATATCGTGCTGATTTATATCACAGTAAACTCGGATTTTTTACTGGAACACAGCAAATACTAGAGCTAACAGAGTACAACAGACAAAGGTGACAGAAAACAAAAGGCAAGAGAGTCCAAATGTTGACCAGTTAGGAGTGCAGAAAAAAGAAAACAATTTAGGAAACACTACATTGCGGGGGGGGGGGGAAACAATGAAACTTGTAATATTACTCCTAAATACTGCTTTAGAACATCCACCTAATGAGTTTTTTCCCCATCAAGATGTATCCATATCTGATCCCTCAGCAAAGCATTACACAGTTTCTGTTGGATACAGCAAATCGAAACAGCTCACCAAGCAGATAAACAAGCAGAGATCTCTGTGGTCAAATTCAGGGAAACGAGAACCAAGATCATGTATTTCAAACACTTTTTGAAACCCTGCCTTAAATAAAAACACGCTGCACTAAATCCAGATATGGAATGGCAATACACGGGGCAACAAGCTCGTACTTCTTACCATCAAGATAGATGTCACTTCCCAGCTCAGAATCAACCCAGAACATGGACGCCACAGCTCCTAAGAAGTGCAGTAGATTTAGTTGCAAAATCTACATTCTCCAGTAAACTATCAATATTCAGACATTTCATAGAAAAACTCTATTTGTACTGCTGTACTTGAAACTCCTCTCTTCCAAACTCAGTGAGCATCACCTTGGGTTCCTTGAAGGCAGCAAGCTCAGGAAGCAGCATGCCCTGGGATCAGAGGAGGCTGAAAACACCCTAGACCTTCGGAACAGAAGCATGGCTGAGGGACGTTATTTCCCTCCACTTAGCACTTTCAAGCCAACATCTGGCTAGCGCTTCCAGCACGGAGATTCCCCATAGAGGAAAGACATCATCATAGGATCACCAAGACCGCTGAGGCCAGAACACAGGACCTATGAGGAGAGGCGGCGAAACTGCACTTGTTCAGCCTGAAGAAGGGACAGCTTCTCAAGAACCTAACAGCAGCCTCGTTGGTATGTACAGGTGAGCCAGGGAAGACTGAGCCAGGCAGTGACAGAAGGAGGGGAGACAACCGCAGTAAGCTGAAGTAAGCAAGGCTCAGGCCACACAAATCAGAAAAATGTTTTTTCACCATGAAAAGGCAGGCACTGAAAAGGTTGCCTGGAGAGCCTGTGTCATGTTTATCCTCAGAGGTCAGAGATATGTGACTGGATATCCCAAAGAACCTGGTCTTGTCTTACAGTAGATCCTGCATGGGGCAGAAGGTTGGACTAAAGACCTCCTAACATCCCTTTCAAACTGAATTCTTCTATGATTATACAATTATATGATTTTTCACATGCTAGGCCTCATTATCCACTGAATTTCCATCCAGATGAGGTGCTTCAGTAATAATGAAGCATGTAGCACTCTCTCTTTTTTGTACAGTCACTTGTATTTCTTCAGGACATAAACCGGAACATACTAAACTGATGAGTCTTGAGCAAAAAGAATCAGCAAGTATTTGGACAACCATGACAACGTTCTATCAAGGACTGTGACCTGATACCTGTGTATTACACATGGCCTAGGAGTGTGCTATTCCTGTTTTCTGCTAAAATGGCGCTGTAAAAGAGATTATAGCAACTGCAGGATGTGCTGTGTATTTTTTTTAAATCATAATTTATTATGAAACAAATCCATTTAACATCTATCAGTATCACAATATGAAGGACAGGACAAGCCAACAGCAACAACAGTACTTGTTTTTTTGAATTGTCAGATCCTTAGCTACTGACAGGCTGTCTAAGACTATTAAGCACATCAGAATAAAAAAAAATTAAAATCAGTAATAAACTCATTCCAACTTCTAAAACCGTCCACCTCAAGTGACAGGATGCAGTCCTCCAAACATCACTCTGTATCAACACCAAATACCTGTCAGTTGTTCACAGTGCTTACTCATGCAAGATATAGCACGTACCACATTTAATGGTTTTCTGGTATCTATTGATCTTTTTTTCCAAAAAGCTTAACAGTTTTCCAATTTGACTCAAATAGAACTTGTGTGTAACAGAGGCCAAATCAATGTCCTTTCTTTTGAAGAAAATTACTTTACCATGTAAACTATTTAGCTTTGAGCTGGGAAGTGGGAAACAAATGAATTTCTGATGAGAATTTCCTTCACTCTCAATCAACAACACATTTTTAATTGAGATGGTTCAGAGAAAACTGTTTTAGATAGCTGTTACTTACACGAGCTCCAATTTAAACACCTTTTCATAGTAAATATCACTAAAGAGCATACAAGGAATTTGTAAGATCTATTATTGTTCTGTACCTACCAGAATAATGTATTAGTCTGCTTTGCAGCTATTTTATGACTTTACAAAATATACAGCCTATCACAACCAGTGTAACAATATATCAGATGCTAATAATTTATACTTTAGAAGGAGCAATACAGAACAGTAAAAGCCTGTCGAAAACTGTTAGTTTCAGAGCACTCTTCTCCAAGCCCAGTGTCGCTTCCTGATAGAAATGTATTTTAACTGGATTTCTGTTAAGCTTTCGAGTCAATTTAGACCAGGTTCAAAGACACAAACAAAAAACCCAGCTAAACAACCCCACCCACAACTCTGCTTCTTCAACCTATTCAATTCAGTTTTAGTCTATATAGCAAGCAAAGCATGTGCCTGACAACAAAGCACTTCATATCACATTTTGCACAGTGAACTGACTGGTGAGCTAATAAGCACTTTATAAAAAAAGAATTATCATGGTTATGAAAGGTGAACTACCTGGATCTGCCAAACCAGTTGTTTCTAACAATATATAGTCAAATTTTCCTCTCCTTTGCATCAGGTTCTCAATAGCCTTCACACCACTGTCCCTGTAAGAAGAAACAATTAAACCTAAGAACGGAGAAAACAAGCTAAAACATGTATAAACATGCATCTTCCGATGCAAAACGCAGTGCCAGTACCATCAAAGGCCTGAGTCAGCACTGACAGTCTACAATGAAAATTCAGTCATCAAGCTGCTGCTCTAATATTAGGCAAATTTTAGTTTTCTGCTTCTTTTTAGTCTGAAAATAGTATTTGCCTACTACCAACAGGCACAGTGAAGGAGACTTAAATGAAGATTTGTTTTCAAACACTGAAAACCCTGTAAAGAACAGTAAGGCTGTGTATATGCATAACTATTTGGTTTGGCAGCTGAGATTACAAAAAGAAAGTGGGTGTGTGGAGAGCAGTGAGGAAACTGAGCCACGTTCTCCTGCGTTTCCACCTCACGTACAGCAAAATTAAGAACTGTCATTTACTTAAATCTCAGCTGATGAAGTCAGCCTGAAGCAGAAATGTATGGCATTTTATGTAAGAAACCACTGCACAGAAAACATAGCAACAATGGCAGCATTCCTTACATCCCAGTAGAACACAAGGCAACAGGGTCTCCTGTTTTCCACTTACTATCCCCATTTAAAGCATAAGACCAGTTCTTCCAAATTTTCAGGCCATCATCTTCGTTACAAACTTAGCAGAAACAAGCCAGCATTTAAACAAAAATGGTCAAAACACATAAAAGAAATAAATACATTCCCGTCAGCTTACGATTTGGAATATTGTGTTTCATTAGGTCACCAGAAGCTTCTCCCTCCACCCTTTCTGAGGTATACAATATTGAAGTATTAACCAACATACATTAACCAGAGAAAGAAACACAGAGTAAGTATTTGATGTGGAAATTACGAAACTTGAGTCCTAGTTCCACCCTCCCTGAATCTTTAGTTCTCTGTACTAACAGAAGAAGGAGAGCTCCCTACCCCACAACAGCCCAATGGTGTATAAGATCGTATTTGTATTATTTTTATGAAAGACACCAAGTTCAAATCCAGTAAGGCAGCAAAAGACAATACATTTCTACCTCTCAAATTCCAATTCTTGTTTCATCTGACAAAAGAACTCCCCATCAATACTACCATCAGTTTTAAGAACCAAATCCTGGATGTCTTCTCCTTTCCTCAATTCCAACAAAACACACTGTAAGAACTTGTACTATAGTCCTTCCTTACTTTACTGAGCAGCACAGGCAGCCATTTCTGAGCTCCAGCCATTCTTCATAGAGTTCTCCCCCTTGACTGATTGCCAGCGATTTCTCCAAGGCACTTCCTGGAAACATAAGTAGTACTGTAATTTTAATCTACAAATTTGCATGACAATGCTTGCAAAAGAGATATGAAAGATTAAAGCTGGTATGCATCTTTACTCTTAGATCGTACATTTTTCTTGTGAGACCGCATTTCTGACATGTTCTTCAGAAATTAGTATTTTCCATTTTATGAGAAATTGAAAAACCAAAGTCAAGACGGTTCTACAAATACCAAAATCCAGAAGATGAAAGCATAAGTGCCACAAACTTTGCTCAAACAAAGAGAAGCCGGCCTCTACCTCCATACCACATAAAGGCTCAGTCTATACATTTTATTTTAGGCTCTGTGACCAGAAAAGTGGCATGCATCTTTGATGATGAAAACAAATGCACAAACCGCCACCAACACAGTGCAAACCGTAAGCAATGCTGACTATGGTACAGATATGAAATTGTAGCCATAACAACTAAAAATCCTGAGAAGAAAAGCAAAGAGTTCAAAGAACCACAGACACCAAGCACATAATTCCCCATTTTCTCGGTCTAGATTAATTTGTGATCTGTAAATGGCTGACGGGAAAGGAAAGAAAATATTATCTACCAACACATTATTTTAATTTCCATCTGCCTGAACCCGAGCAGGACAAATGGAGGTATAGCACTTCCAATAGGGCAATATATATTCATTCACTTTACTCTGAGGGACTGAATTTACATACAAAACAAATTCATGCATAGCATTATTTTACAAACACCAGTCAAAATACTTTTTGCCCTTCTGAAGACTATGAGGTATGTCAATAATTTCAGTAATGGATTTTAAACTACAACGTTCTTGACGTCCAACAATTTTATATATATCTGTCATTCTGTAGCTAAAAAAATGTTTCTGCAGGCTTACATACCTTCTCCAAACTCATTCAGAATAACTGCTATTCTTTTATTATGCTGTTCTGTCAGTATGTAATTTAGAAGAGTTGTTTTCCCAGCTCCTAGAACACAGAACATATTTTTATCAAAATGTTAAAAAAGCTTACATTTTCAAATAAAAAGCAAATACTGCCATGTATATGCACACTTCAGACAAATCTGATCTCTTCTGAAATAAGAGTTTTCGTTCTTGCATGCCACATTCTATTGCAACACTGCACAAATTCGTAGAAATGTTTGACCACATGGAACTCTCAGCAGATTAAATCTCAGCTTTAAAAGACCCACAGCTTTCCATTCACTAAGTGGCAGTGCTTCATCAGTTTACAAGTCTCCTACCAGCTGGGCAGCCTCTTCCTAGAAAACTTCTCTTTACGCTTCCCTTAACAAAAGGCGCCCCTAACTCTTCTCCCTCCACTGCCTTTTCTGACCAGCTCTTTCGGCATCAGCAATCACTAACTGCCGTTAGACGAGGCACTGTTAAGCAAGGCATTCATAACTTCTGTAATACCACGCTGCTGACAGTTTCACCCCCTGCAGAAGCTCACAACTAGGGGAATTCGGTAAAGCAGCCGTCCTTTCCGTGTTCTGAGGCGACGACGCAGCGCAAAGCCGCACCTTCTACAACAGCGTTGGCGATCCGAAATCTAACCCGACCGGCAGCCCGGCCCCTGGCTCCGCGGTGTCCCGCAGGCCGCGGGCCTGCCGTGCGGCTCGCCCCGGCGCCGGCGGGG
>Ga0065711_1007259_pt1 | contig 15269 bp, 16 predicted proteins | sample Hoacrofraction12_FD_59098 | JGI IMG/M metagenome (GOLD analysis project Ga0065711, IMG submission 59098) | Hoatzin crop microbial communities from Cojedes, Venezuela - Epithelial fraction 12 v2 (version 2) | ecosystem: Host-associated > Birds > Digestive system > Esophagus > Crop | place... | reverse complement strand
GGGGGATGAAGGGATTGAGAGCAGCCCTGCCAAGAAGGACTTGGGGGTACTGGTGGATGAAAAGCTGGACATGAGCCACCAATGTGCGCTCGCAGTTCAGAAGGCCAACCTATCCTGGGCTGCATCAAGAGAAGCGTGGCCAGCAGGCCGAGGGAGGGGATTCTGCCCCTCTGCTCTGCTCTGCTGAGACCCCACCTGGAGTCCTGTGTCCAGCTCTGGAGCTCCCACCAAAAGAAGGACATGGAGCTTTTGGAGCAGGTCCAGAGGAGGGCCATAATAATGATCAGAGGGCTGAAACACCCCTCCTATGAGGACAGGCTGAGAGAGTTGGGGCTGTTCAGCCTGGAGAAGAGAAGGCTGTGGAGAGACCTTATTGCTGCCTTCCAGTACCTCAATGGGGCCTATAGGAAAGCTGGGGAAAATATTTTCAGCTTGGCTTGTTGTAATAGGACAAGGAGCAATGGCTTTAAACTAAGGGAGGGTAGATTTAGACTAAATATAAGGAAGAAATTTTTTATGATAAGGGTGGTGAAACACTGGAACAGATTGCCCAGGGAAGCAGTGGAGGCCCCATCCCTGGAAACATTCAAGGCCAGGTTGGACGGGGCTCTGAGCAACCCGGTGTAGTTGAAGATTTCCCTGCTCACTGCAGAGGGGTTGGGCTAGATGGCCTCTAAAGATCCCTTCCGAGCCAAATCATTCTATGATTCTATGAAGGAGAAAACAAAAACTACCAGACTTACTATTATTATTATTTCTATTATTATTACAGTGCACTGTGCAGTGGAAGAAACATACTGTTTCCTCCTACGGTGCTTCATCAAATTATCTGTTTAGCTAAATCCAAAGAGCACAAAAGCTCTTTGTTATAACAACAACAAAAACCTGCTGGATAATTGCTGAACGAAGAAGGCTGCGAACTGTGAAGATGCAAACACGAACACGTATTTTAGGGCAGGAGTCAGAGCAGCACTTCCCAGGCACATCAGAACATTTACGCACCTTTGACCCAAGCTGACAGCTTCTCGTGGTGGCACCCAACAACACCAAAATCTTGTTGGGAGGAGTCCAAAGGGGAAAGATGTGATTCTTCTCTCTATAGTCTTCAAGCCTGTTCATTACTACCACTGCAATTAGACTACATTGGATATATTGTGTTGCTAGACCTGAAAGGCCAAAGGACTCATTTGAAGCATGCTGCTTATGATGGGGTAGTTAACTCCCATTATTCTCTGTTGAATCCGTACCACAGTTTGTACTTTCCTAACACCCATGTTATTTCTTCATATCTCCCAGTTATGTTTTTTGATGCCAAACAATAATGAAAGATCATGAAGCTAAAGTTCTCCTCTGAAAAATTCTAAACTGCTGTGAACTGAAATATTTACAGCTTTTACTCACTAGATCAAAGCCATACCTGGTACAGTACAGCCTTGTAGTAGCTCTTTGGGCAAGTCACAAGAGGAGTCTTTAGCTAGGAGTTGTCTTGCAGGTGAAGCCCACTCTGCTCCAGAGCTGCACAAAGCCTTAGTGAGTTGTTTTTCCATAACTGTGGCCAGACTGGTCATCTGGGCTGACTCATGGGAAAAAAAAAAACAACAAAACAGGTTATAGATAGGTTCTTGTTTGTTATGCTTGGGAGCTGGAGAGATCTTCCTTTCTTATAACAGTGTATGAAAGTCATCCAGGCAGACAAGAAGGAGCTAATACATTTTACATCTAATGGGAAAGGCATGGCAGGCAAGCTGTAAGCTGAGTTAATTTGGTGACACTGTTGACAGCATGTTCAGCCATTCCAACCCTGTCTAGCAGCTAAGTTCTAGCAACACAGTTAGGCTGACTTGTCAACCACTATCTTCACTGAAATCTAGCTCACAGGCTGATGGAGGCCAGGCAGAATGCACCCACTGTCTAAAATAACAGTAAGCACCCATGTATCGACAGCTGAATCCCACCCAGGAGTGGAGCACTCTATCACTTCTCTTTTGACTTGGATCCTTTTGAATTTCTGCATGAGTTCAGCAGAAGGAGAGATGAACATATCCTTAAAAGAGAAAGGCAGAGTGGGGGATGTGGCCAGCAAGAGTTTTTTCCTGTGATCACTCTTCATCTTCCACCAAAGAAATCCAAAAGTCAGCAGTCTAGGCAAGAATGTTTCCAGGCTGCCTGTGGCTGTAAAGAACAGTGAAGTTAGGAACCAGTAGGGAAGTCCCGGAGCCTTTAAACACACAGCACTGGCTGTAACTAACTTGCCACATTTAAATCATAGCAGACTCTCTGATCAGTGTTTCCTCAAAGCAAAACAGCCAGCACCCAGTAGAAGTAGCAAGAAATGCAGCAAGAAAAAAATGTGGGGTGCCTTTTACCTGACATTTGCTTATCTGCATCACACGTGTTCAGGACACTAGGAAAAGAAATCAGGGTAGCACAAGCCTTACAAACAGGATGATAACGTAGAAAAAACCAGACACACCTGGATGGACGGGACCAATTAGGCAATCTATACCTGCCAGGAAAGGAATACCCTTACAACAGCAATGATTGCAATAAAAGCACACAAAAGACTGATTCTTTCCTCTTCAAATGCAAATAAGACTTGGAGCAGTTTGTGGCATGTGGCACACATGTCATGGAAATGAAAGGCATCTGATATTTGCTTAGCTTCCAACAAGAGAGTAGCATTCTGGCACAGCCTAAGTGGCACAGAAAAGCAGGTGTGAGGTACGAATTTCACATTACCTGCTCCTATTGCCAACATTACGTGCTCTGTTATTTTGGTTGGAATCTCACATTTAGAGGGCTGAAAAACGGCGTTGTGAAACATCCAAGAGAAGAACTACACAAGCTCTGGTTGTTCAGCTGTGCACTAGTTTGAGAAAATGGCTTTTGGGATAATCCATTAAAGCAAATCTGATATGACTTGTCTAGATGCAAAATATAAGTGAGCTCCACATTGTGTTGGCACAATTAGACACAGCCATCATTTGGCACTCAACATTTTTTAAGGAATTCATACTAAATGGGTATTTGTTAGAAGGCTATTCAGGCAATTAAGAGTTTTTGTTTAGTTGTATTGAAATATTTCAGCAAGAATTTTGACCTAATGTCACCTGGGTAAATTTAAGTGCAACTACCCATTGACTCTAAAAGAGCACAGGTTTTGTAGCTGCCCAGTGCCATCCCAGAAACAGAGACAGGTTAACATGCCTAAACATGTTTGGTACGCAGGGAAGGTTTTGGATGAATCTCTCCTCCCTTATTTGCACAGAAAAATCACTCCCTGAGCACAGGAAAGCAGAAGGAGAATGAACCCAAATGCCCTTGTTGAAAAAAACTGTTACTCTGTGAAGTCGTGGACTCGAAGAGGACCGCCAGGGAGTCACCAGCCCATGAGCCACCTCAAGAAGGGCTACATTTTGTTGCAGAACACCAGTGGATTCAATGGATATGCCCCAGCATAAGCCTGGATCCCTGTTGCAATGAAATATTAGCAACAGAAAGCATCAGATCCCCCTGCACAAACTCTGGTGCCATAGACAGGTGGGTGCCCATGGCCACCTCATGCATTTCCAAGTTTGTGGTGGTTGCTTGGCTTTCATTATCAAACTGCTGAAAATCATGTAACATATTATTTTGGGGGGCTTTTTTGGCTCCTGCTGTATCATCACTGCTTACCTGACTCCAATGGTTTCCAGATCACAACTCAAGAATTAGGCTGGCAGTTTATCCTTCGTTTCTCTCTTCTGTGCCAGTATTAACTTTTACCATTAATCAGCAGTTTTCCAGCAACTTACATTTTTGTTTTGATTCTGTGATTGATACGATACGCAAAGGCTTTGAAGCGTACTTATTAACTGAGACATCTCTTTACTGAATGTCACCTGGAATAAAATGTCTTTTTCAGCTGACTGTATCCAGTGTTTCTCTGGAATGGTTACCGAAAAAATAAAGCGTGAGCCTTTTCAGCCAAGGTTTCAAGCACTGGCTGACCAGTGCTGCTCAGATCACTTCAGGCTCCTAAAGGGGCAGAGCAATCCCTTTAATGTATTGATACCAGCCACAGAGATTGATATCACTTTTGTAGTTCATCTAGATGTTACGTATTTTCATGCACACTCTTGTGCTGTGTGAATCCTATGGAAAAGTGCATATCTGAAAGCAGACTAAGGCTGCTTCACGTTTGACTACTTTTCCTAATGGAATAGTTTCATTAATACATAAACCACATTGTCATTCCCAGGGCACTTCTCTTTATATAGCTTCCTGATTTTTGCTCCAAGAACTTGATCATTCTCAAGTAATGTGGAGCCAGTTATGCATATATTTAAACCCGATGTTGATAGAAAGAGCATTTTTATGCAAGAGTGTGCAGTGTCGCTCAAAAATTAGCAGTTTTAGTGCAGTCATTGGTGGCTTCAGCAAATTTCTGATGAGGATCAGAATCTTGATCAGTCATTCTTCTTTGTAAAATGAAATTTTAGCAACACAGAGAGTGGAGAATGGTTTAGACTTGTATTTCTTTGAGTACAGCTTCTTTCTGGACCCATCTGTCTTTGTGAGACTCTTTCAGTGTAGTTCCCTCCTTTGACTTGCCCTCCCCACATTTCTAGGACAAGAAGGCAGCAGCTTCATTTCTTTAGATGGAGAAAATGATAAATGTTTATAGTTACTATCTGCAAGGACTTACAAGGAATTTGGAAACGTAGCTGGCTGCTGTGAGACTGTGGGTGGTAGTTCTGGGGCTCTTTAGCCACCTGCAGCTCTCAAGCTGTTTGGGTAGAATTTGTTATGCTGGGGCTGCATTTGCTAGCAGAGGGAGGCTGTCCTAACATAGGGCTGACTGGTTAATATGGATATATAGCAGCAGGAGATCCAGGAGAGACTGCTGAAGCCAGAGCTGCTGGCTTGCAAAGGAGCAATGGGATGCCCTGAGAACCTGCTGTCGTCTCATACTCACAATCCCTCCACACTTCGGAGTATGTGGACTCCGAAGTATTGTAGGGTTAGGAAGCTGGGTAGCTGTTCCTTCACTTGTATTTTTATTTTATGACCCCCTTTAAGCCTCTTGGAGGTACTCTGGCAGGGAGAAAGAGGATGAGTCATAACCCAGTTTCCAGAAACCTTAGCAACACAACACAGTCAGAACCACAGGTATGATAAGAACAGTGGGAAAAAACCCAACAGCTATGATATTCCTAAAGATAATTAGCCTTCACTAAGGAATTGTACCATTAAAGAGCAAAAAATTGCATTACTGAAATAACTACAGTGGAAAATATAGCAAAGAAGTAATACCTGAAAGCAATATAGGTAATTTCCCCAGAACCTGGTCTTCTAGAAGAACAATTTTACTCATTGAGCTATTGCAGTGATCTATAAACAGTTGAGAATACTCTTATAGTGGATAAGGAAGGTGTGTAACATAAAGCAGAAATCCCCGAGTAGGTCCTGTGACATACATGAGTACGCTCCCCAGGGGCACACAATGCGTCAGTGAGACAACACCGATGTTAAAGGTCAGAAATGGTGAACACAAATCACAAAAGGGAATAAAGAAATCTCCCCTTGTGAAGCACTTTAATGAGATGAAACTTCCCATCACATCTCTACAGTTTATAGGTATTGACTATGTCCCGAAAGCCCCTCGGAGGGGCAGAGTCAGGAGCAGCTTATTAAGAGAGTGAGAAGCACAGAGGATTTAAAACTTAAATGTGTCACTACCAAATAGCACAAATCAATAACTGAAATAGATTACACATATTTGTGTAAGACTTGGAGAAGAAGTCTGTTCCTCTGAGCTGATTACCACTGCTCGGTTACAGACAGTTACGTGAAAGCCCCACGAAAGGCAGAGCCAGGTTGTTAGCTACCCCCGGCAGCTCAAGGTAAGGCAGCAGAGATCTTCAACTCATCACAACTATTCCATGAGAGCTGTCTGCTGTTGTAAATGTATTTTCTGAGAAGCCACAGGCAGCTGCCTCTTTGCTGCGCACTGTTGCCTTCCTCAGATGGTGTGCTCCTTTCTGTGCAGTCGCAGCAAGAGCATCACTCCGGTGCGTTTGAACGATGGAGCGTCTGCAGAAACAAACCGGGTTTGTGCTTGTAGCGTGGGAGTGGGCTATGAACGGTCAGACATCACCTTAATCGTAGCAGCGCCAATAAACCCAGCTACCACTGTACAGGGGATGCACATACAGGGACAGCTTGTGTCCCCCAAGCCTCACATGGTTGCTGTACCTGGAGTTGACACGATGCCAATGCACTGCAAGAAAAAGCTTCTTTGGAAAATGCTGGTTTACTGTTTCTTTGGTGAAATGGACTTGCTGGGGAGGACTACAGGAGACAGTAAATGAATGTATACTCCCTCATTGCAGGCATGGTGGAGGTTGACTAAGCATGGCTAAGTTCACAGTTTCTCTGCCTCCATTTTGGAGTGGTTATCCCTTGAATATTTGCTCGAATCTCTGCAGAGCTATTTTAGTAAGGTAATACCTGGTCACAAATGTTTGATTTTCATGAAGTTTCTCAATGAGGCTCTGAGAAGCAGAAATGAACTTGCTCACTGCTAGAAATGGTCTTTCAAAAATAAATTATAATTCTTAATCTCTTGTATTTAGACGTTGCTAATTCATTTCAAAATGAGAAAACAGCATAAAAATAAATGTATTGCAAACATTTCTAGTTTTGTAGCATTGAGTCATCTGGTTAATTTTTAACAATCAATACTAGAGAGGGAAATGTAACTGACCTAAGTGAAATTTGATCAAGCAATTTCAATATGTGAACAAAAGCACTATATGCACAAAACTAAACACAAGTGTTTGAAATCTCTGACTTGTACATGCTCTGTTTAATATGTATATACTGCATGCAAGAAAGTGAACAAAGGTAAGGATTGAATTGGTTATCCTAAGGGCCCTGAGATGTTTGACTTAGCCAATGTAGTTAAGGAGGTGTGAAATGTGGATATGCCAGTTATGCAAGACCGACCAAAAACTGGCATGATTTCTTCTGGTTTGAGTGATACAGAGAAGAATCTTCGATATTTTTAAAATGTTAAGAAACCCTGTCTGGAAAACCTGACCATTTGGAACTAGCCTGGTAACCAACGCTCCGCTATCTCATATTGTTGGGGCTGAACAGTGACCACATACACCGCGGTGATTAATCTTTATCGATCTGTGGATCCTCACGATTTCCAAGTGGACATTGAGACTCCTTGAGTCTGTAATGGACTCAGTCCATTCCAGTCTTCCTGACTGGCAGCCTACCAACAGTAGGAATTAAAAATATTCCTAATTTCATCTGTGTAACCTAATTTCCCTGGGAATACCTATCTAAATTGTCATCTGCTGCCTATTGTTTATATAATGTAGCTTCTGCATGTATAACAACTCCTGCATTATCTTATTTGTTCTCCTCTGTCTTCTGACATGCTTACTTCAATTAGTACAGAGTAATGTCATTATTACACTATTATTATAAAGACATAAGGACATACCTGGCAAATACTCCAGAATGGCTCAGATCTTTATTCTACTAAATGCTGCAGTATGTCTGGGCCTATCATTGACTGCATTGCATCTGGAATTCTTGTGTGAAACGAACTGAATCATACTCTTCCTGTGCTACGCAGGCTTTAAACCAAATGTACGTCTGTTATTCTAACGTAACGTCAGACCAACAGATTCATGATCCAGTTGATAGGGTTTTTCGTGTGGGTTTTTTTTTGTAACAGCATAGAACTGCAAACACTGAATGAACTTCATGCAAAGGATGTTGTGGCATATTTAAATTTACGGTGGAGAATATTTTTATCATGGCCTCTCAGTAATGCAAACTACCTTTATATTGGAATTACAATACTAGATTTAGTAGCACGTCACTGATGTTGATATGTTTTCAACCTTAAATAAATATGGTCTTCTAGTCACACAGGTAGTAAGAATTCTTTAGAATGACTCTCTTGAGTTGATAAATAGATAAAATGAAATGAAACTAGTTATAGAAAATGGTTAGATAAAATCCTGTTTTGATATCTAGTTCCTTTATGTCTGCTGACTAGACACTCTATGTTTCAACTTTTATCTGTAAAGTAGGTATTCTGTGGCTTATATGTACGTAATGCATGCATTACATGAATGTAATACTTTCTTGAAGTCTATAAAAATAGAAGTTAAAAGTGGTGCATAAATAAGCTTGTAGAACATCGGGTGAAAGTTCTTGTCATGGAAAGAGTTAAAGTGTATAGAGACTATATTGGCTGGTTACCACATTCAGCTGAGCAATATTGTTTGCTGACAATACTAATAACTTAAGACATCAATCTATAGGCATGGCTATTCTTAGCAGAAGACAGTGAAAACAAACTGCTTTGCTTACAATATTCACAGCATTAAAGTATGCCCTTAGCAGAGTCAATATGCTGCTGAGCTCCTCAAAATCCATAACAAGCTATCTCAAGTACAGACAAACCTTCAGGAAGTCTTTGAACATACAGTTCAAATTCCAGTACAACTCCTTTCTTCAAATTCTGCACTTCTGGAAATCTGTTTCCTCTTAAATTATGATAGTGTGTCTGTTAGAGTTAGGTCTGTCAAATGTGATCATACCCATGGATCACTGTGTGCAAGGACCTTTAAAGTAAAAACATACAAATTCAGTATACCTGGAGTTTCAAGCACAGATTCCAGGCCTCAGGGACTCAGGTGCTAACCTTGGGTGGCTGCCGTTCATTTCAAGCTCACCTTTGTGCCTTGTGCTACTATGATAATGAACTTTCTTTGCTGGGAGCAACTGCGTATTTTAAATCAACATAAAAATCCAAATGATAGCTGCATGTATCCAAGGTAGTATTAGACAGGGAAGACAAACAGATGAAGTAAAGCTTTTGCTCTAGCTCATATGAAGGTGTAGCTTGAAAAACTTTGGTTATTATCCTCAAGAAATTAAGTTACAAAAGTCAGGAACTGGCACAGTATGTTCTCAGCCAGTTAAATGCTGCATATTATTCTAGCAAACATTTCTGCTGGCAATTGTTAACCTCAGGCAACAGAAATACATGTTTGCAGAGAAGGAAAGAGCAACTAGGGGATCTGTTTATTCACTGCCATAAAAGCTTTTCTTAACTGATATGCAGAGTTACTATTTCAGAATGAATTATAAACCAAGCTCATTTCAAGTAGCACCTTTGCTGATTGAGTTTAGTTTTATTTCTGAAAACCAAATTAATGGCATACAACTATTAGTTGGTTTATAAATTATATGCAAAACTAGTAGTACTATTAGTATAAAACTATGCTTGACTTCAACAGTTTTCAGAGAATAAAGGACCTTTGTGAGCTCTTCTCTTTGGGGAAATATTTTTAGAATTCAGTAACTGACATTTGGTGTAAGAATATTCAGTTCAAAGGAAGAAACAAAACCAGACAGAAAACACAGACTGGTTTGTATTTTTACGACTCACTACAATAAGCAGTGCTCCTCCAGTATGGCAGGGGATTCATCCCAACATGTCCTTCAGCATGGCACTCGTATTTTATGACTTCCTACAAGTCCTTTGTGATCATGACCGTCTCTGTCCGTTGCTCTTAGGAAGATATGTCCCATGATACTGCACTTGTCAGAGTGTTTTTCTATTTCCAGAAACAATTTGTTTCTCCTGTCAGGTCCAGCACACCACCTTTCTCAAAGAGCCTCTTCTGGGTGGCCATCTGGAAGCATCACCTCAGTGCAAAACAGGCAGGCTGCTGGATTTGTGTTGGCTCACTTCTCCTCAGTGCTGGCTACTGCCCTGAAGGCAGCATCACACTTTATTCCTGGACTACACAGAATTGTAGCTAGATGTGCAGACATGACATTTTCATTGCTAAATTCCAGGCCTATTGATGTTTGTGACAGGACTCACAGAAAGACCCAGGAAAAAGGGAAAAAGATGCAGAGGAAGGAATCAGCTGAGGACAAGCAGAGATAACGATCCAAGACTCGGGAACCGAGTAAGTGCATGCAGGTGTAACACCGTACCTGAAATGCAGCATGGAGAGCCCCATCTCATGCAGTGTTTTGGAAGAAGAATCTGAAAGACCACCAGATTTTAAGGGAAGAAATAGACTAAAGAGCAATGAAAAGCCAGAGCTAAGGTGCTAAAACCAGACATGTCCAAACTATGGAGAGATTAGTTTTCAAAAGCTCTGAAGTGTGGGCCTTTCTATAGTCAGAAAACATTACAGAAAATGAAAGCAAAAAGTAAGAAACAGGGGGGGAAGTGGAACAATCCTCCCTGGATCTAAGAGAGCTGCGAGGATCAATTAGAAAAGAGGAACACTGACTTACTATAGTTAACATTATTGTCTTTTTCTGCCTGTCTTCATAATTAAAGTGTAAAACACGGATGTATTTTTTCCTTGCCATGTATGGCGCTCAGATATAAATCATCTATGGGCTCGTGACTACACTTCAGTAAAACTAATGACATGAAAGTCTGTAGACTTCGGATGAGGCGGCATTTATAATAGAACAGATCAGCTCGGTGAAAAGAATACTAAAATTGTTTCTGTTATAATAATATAACTTTTATGCCTCTTCATGTTACTGTGCTTTAGGAATGTGTATGATTATCACTAGGTGTAAGAATCATGAATCATTCAGTTTCCCACGGACGTCTCCCAGAGAACAGTCTCAAATGCAGACATCTGAGAGTTCCCAGATTACTTGCTGGAGCTGGATAGACTGATTCAAGGTCTTTCATGGATAAATTATGAGCTTTCCTGAAATAGCAGTTAAATATTGTGCTTCAGAGGTCAGTTGGAGTTACTCTGGCATAAACTGAGGGCAGTCCAACACACTGGGGTTAACCACCACCTATGTTTAAAGGCAGATGAAGAAATGTTTGGATTTTTTTCAATAGCTGTGACACTTTGCTGTTTATCTATCTAATTTAGTAACTCTAAAAGTTAGCACTCTCACCAGAATTACCATCAGCTAAAACCACTGCATCTAGAGTAAGTGTTGAGAAAGACTTGGTCGTGAACAAGTAGGGGAGCGTCCAAGGATGGGATATTCCTACTCATAGCCCTTGGTTTCACTTCACAGATACAGTCTATTCTTTGAGAGGAGGAAAAGAACACAGAGCCTTTCAGTTAAGAGAGACCTGTTCTTTCATGTTACTGCGACTCTCTCAGACTTCAGAAAATTAAAAACTAATTTGAAAAAGCAGAGATGTTCTTTGATTATTCCAAACAGTTGGCTTAAGAGGAAAGATGCAAGTTTACTGCTGACAAATAAACATTAAAAAGTCAACTGACCTGAGTATGGAAAGGAGTAAACAAGATTTTCTCTTCATTTAATTGGGCAATGTAAGCTAAACATTTCACACAAAATTACTACCAAAATACAGTAACAGCAAATATAAAGCTGTTTTTGCCATACTTATTTTGAAGTCAGTAAGGGCCATTGTACCAACAGTGTAGAGAATGGAGCCCTTAGAAAAATCAGTGATCATCCATTCTTCCCCAATTCTTTGCTCATGTTGTTGTCACCAGCGGTGCAGAGTCTAGTTGGAGGCTGGTAACTAGTGGGGTTCCCCAGTGGTCACTACTCGGCCCTGTCTTGTTCAGCTTATTCATCAACGACCTGGATGTAGGGACAGAGTGTACCCTCAGCAAGTTTGCTGATGACACAAAACTGGGAGGAGCGGTGGATACACCAGAAGGCTGTGCTGCCATTCAGTGAGACCTGGATAGGCTGGAAAGCTGGGCAGAGAGGAACCTGATGAGGTTCAACAAGGGCAAGTGCAGGGTCCTGCACCTGGGAAGGAACAACACCATGCACCAGTACAGGCTCAGGGCGGACCTGCTGGAGAGCAGCTCTGCGGAGAGGGACCTGGGTGTCCTGATGGACGACAGGTTGACCATGAGCCAGCAGTGTGTCCTGGCTGCCAAGAAGGCCAATGGCATCCTGGGGTGCATCATGAGGAGTGTGGCCAGTAGGTCGAGAGAGGTTCTCCTCCCCCTCTACTCTGTCCTAGTGAGGTCCCATCTGGAGTACTGTGTCCAGTTCTGGGCTCCCCAGTTCAAGAAAGATGAGGAGCTACTGGAGAGAGTCCAGCAGAGGGCTACGAAGATGATGAGGGGACTGGAGTATCTCTCCTATGAGTAAAGGCTGAGGGAGCTGGGCTTGTTTGGCCTACAGAACAGAAGGCTGTAAGGGGACCTTATAAATGCTGATAAATACCTGAAGGGTGGGTGTCAAGAGGATGGGGCCAGACTCTTTTCAGTGCTCCCCAGTGACAGGATGAGGGGCAATGGGCAGAAACTGAAGTGTAAGAAGTTCCACCTGAACACGAGGAAGAACTTCTTTACTTTGGCACTGGAACAGGCTGCCCAGAGGGGTTATGGAGTCTCCTCTGGTGATATTCAAAACCCACCTGGACGAGGTCCTGTGCAGCCTGCTCTAGGTAACCGTGCTTTGGTGGGGGGTTGGACTAGACGAACTCCAGAGGTCCATTTCAACACCGACCATTCTGTGATTCCGTGATTGTGTGATTCTGTGATTCCTTCAGTGCTGCCATAGAAGCTGATGGAAATTTTGCTACAGATTTTAAATGGAATACATCAAGCTCTTTGTGTTATTACGAAGAAAGATATGGTCAAATTTTGTAAGTTACTTTCACCTTCTAAATGTAAAATACTAGATTTACCTGGTCCTGTATCTGATCCTAGTAAACAAAAAAAATTCCTATTTGTCAGCCATTTATTGGTTACTGTGGAGTCTTTCAAAAGATCTCACAGAAATGTATTTTTTGCCATAATGGAAAGAGTATGATATATACATATAAGATAATAAAAACATAAAACACTAAAACTGTACTGACTGTGCTGTGTTTAGTTTTGCTACTTAATTTCTCGTCTAAATCTCAGCGAACATGATTATTTTTCTCAGTGACTATGTGATGTTTAGAAAAAGAGAACTTCCAATAAACAAAGATAAGCTGCTAAAAATAGGTTACCTATTACAAGGGATGCTAGATATTCAGTGCGGTTTCTGTAGACGGGAAGCAGGGGTCTGCGTCGAATATTCCCTACAAGCTCACAGCACGGGCTGACATGCCATCACTGCTGGGCTGATCCCATCCCGCAGACCTCGGTGGTGCTGAGCAGAGCACAGCCATCGCAGTTCTTTAGCGGGGCGGTTTCTGCCATCTAGTGGGAAGCGCTCGGCTGGCACCAAGCCCACTGGCACCCCAAAAACCTCCGGGCTTGCTGCAAGCAGGCGTGCGGCTGCTGTGCCCGACCCGTCGGAATGAAGAGGGGTTCGCTTCCCGCAGCGCTGCCTCTGGCAAGCCTCCCTTCTGCCTGACAGCGCAAAATATTGTCTCTGATTCGGCCTTAGCTGTATTGGCTAGCCTTATTTACTCTCATTAATACCCGTGTCTATTCAATTGAATCAGAGAATCATAGAATCAGAGGTTGGAAAAGACCTCTAAGACCATCAAGTCCAACCATCCACCCAACAACACCATGCCTACTAAACCATAACCCAAAGAGCCACATCTACACGTATTTTGAACACCTGCAGAGATGGGGACTCCACCATTTCCCTGAGCAGCCTGTTCCAATGCCTGACCACTCTTTCAGTAAAGAAATTTTTCCTAATATCCAATCTAAACCTCCCCCGACGCAACTTGAGGCCATTGCCCCTTGTCCTATCGCTAGTTACCTGGGAGACGAACACCTGCCTCACTACAACCTCCTTTCAGGTAGTTGTATTAAACAAACTACTTCTGGGAGATATCCAAAGCTGTCACGTCAAAGGGATGGATTTAACACGAAGAAAACGAACCCAGCCGTGCCGCTTAAGCTGACAGATCCCACACGCTACGGCTCCCCACAGGCCTCACCCCGCGCCCTCCGCCTCCTCCGTGCAAGGCCTAACGGCCTGCCGCTTCTGCTGCCGAGCCCACGGGAGGTCTCTTGCGTCAATTTTACCTCAAAAGCGTGCCTTTCTCTTCCCTAACTGTGTTACAGTAGGCCAGCCGGTCCCTCTCCCTCCACAGCCGTGAAGGAGCCCGGCCCTCGGCGGCTCGGCTTGTGAAGTGAGGCTGGCAGGGCAGGCAGCCGCCATCCCGCCGAGAGGGCGGAAGCCGGGCGGCGGGGCTGCCATGAAGGGCGAGGAGGGCGCCGACAACACCCTCGGGGTGTAAGAGGGGGGACGCCGCCAGGGACTACACTTCCCAGGCGCCCCTGCGGCGGACGGCGCGCCCGCCTCCATTTCCAGGTTCTGCGAGGGGGCTGCCGGGAGCTGTAGTAGGGTGCAGAAAGAAGATGGCGTCCAAGATCCGGGTGGTGCTGCGGCCGGTGAAGAGTATCGTGGTCCGCTTCTGCCCCTTCGAGTCCAACGTGGAGAGCACGAGGTGAGGGGGCTGCGGGGGCGGCCCCGGCGCCGGCTCCAGCCCTGCGGCGGCCTGGCCGCACTCTGGGCTGCGCGCCCGCTCCCGGCGGGGAGACCTTGGCCGGGCTCCACTGTCTGTAATCACCCAACGTCCTTCCTGCGCCCGGGGCGTGGGTTCTGTTCCGCTCACGGCAGGTGCGAGGGCCGGACTTTTTGCCTTTAATTTTATTTGGGGGTTGGTAGAGGCTGAGGTTATGCGTGCCCGCAGTGAGGCCTGTGCCCCCCGCCATGCCTGGGCTCTACGGCCGGGCCGGGGGCACAGGCCTGGTTCCTGAGGAGCGGGGAGAGAGGCCGCCCCGGCCGGCTGCTGCCCAGGCCTCGGCAGTGGCAGGTGCGAGACAAAGCCATTAAAGCTGCTGTCACTGCAGGGCCCTGTGACTCGCTGTCACGGTAGCTACCAAAAGTGAGAAGATGTCCTGGGAACAAATCATGAGGGAAATGGCAGCATCTGTTGTTCGTTCTTTGAAGAAGAACCTTCTTTTCCCAGACTTATGCATCCGCTGTGCTTGAACTGCCATGATCTTGGCCTTGGAAGGCTTGCATTCATCAGGGCTGTGTAGCTTGGTCTAGGCAGAACCTTCACGTTTCAGAATGAGGTGATGCTGTGTTTGACGTAAAGGCTCTGTTTATGTTACCAGGATGTGCACAGCATTCATTCTGTGCTGATTTTTGGAGGATTTCTGTGTCTAAGCGTAGACCCTTGCATGTAGGCACGTGCATTTGGCTTTACCAAACTACCCAGGGTGATGCCCCTCTCAGTTGCTGAGCCTGTAGGCGAGGGTTTGTAATCGCTAGTCCAAATGCTGGAAATGGGGGGGGGG
>Ga0065711_1042606_pt1 | contig 15270 bp, 12 predicted proteins | sample Hoacrofraction12_FD_59098 | JGI IMG/M metagenome (GOLD analysis project Ga0065711, IMG submission 59098) | Hoatzin crop microbial communities from Cojedes, Venezuela - Epithelial fraction 12 v2 (version 2) | ecosystem: Host-associated > Birds > Digestive system > Esophagus > Crop | place... | reverse complement strand
CGGGTACCTGCGGGGAGAGCCGGGCTGCGGCGGCCGCACCGCGCCCGCGCTGCGCGCTGCTCCAGCGCGAGCCCGTGGTTTAATTGTCCGCCCCGGCGGCCACCGGCCCCGACGGAGCCGTGGCAGCTCCCACGGAGCGTGGGGAGCCCACGGGGAGCGTCGCGGTCCGGGGAGCTGCGGGTCCCGAAGTGCCCAGTCACCCTCTGCGAGCCTCCGAGCGGCGGCGGGCAGAGTCCGGGGGGGGTCGCGGGCTGCGGGTGGCAACGCTCGGGTTTATGTCGTTCGTGTGGCACTTGGTGGCAGGGTTTGAAATGGACAGAGTCACGGGGGGATCTGTCTTGTCCTTGCCTAGGGGTAAGCTGTGTGCTGGCAGTTCCCTGGTGGCGGTGGTACTGGTGGTGGCAGAGGGTCTAGCAAGTGTGGGTGACCCCTCAAATTGAGGAAGGGCTTCCCAGACCCCCAGGCATCAGTTTCGATGCGTGCAGGCTGAGAGGAGTATGTGCAAATCCGCCGTCGATCAGACGGAGCTCTCGGGTTAGTCAGGTATCTCCTAAAGGATCTTACCTGACTCGTAGTGGTCAGAAAAGCAGATCAAGTTGCCAACCACCTTTCCTTATTTTTTTTTGCTTTTCGCCTTGTGGAATAATTGCATATTCCAAGTTTAAGCCTGGAGTTAATTTAAAATGTTAACACGTAACCTCTAAAAATAAGATTTACAGTGGGAACAACGTATTAGTCTTAAATTCTTCATTGCATATGTGACAAATTTGTGCCTAATTCAGTACGATTTGCCCAGTGCTATTGGAAACAATGGAATAATTTGTTAACTTTCATAGAACAATTTATTTTGCTTTTTTGGCTTCATATTTTGAATTCAAAACCAAATTAAATGTCAATAAGAAGAATAAAATATTACTAAATTTCTTATGAAACATCACATCTTGTATTTAGCATCCCAGATTCTTTTTTATGCAGTGTAATGGAGTTGAAAGGCTAATTGAAACTTTATGGAGAGGGTGGTTCTGTACCTGAGTGCAGTGCTGTGCTTGCTCATCGGTGTAGCTCCCGGGTACACACCAGTGCAAATCATGTGTGAGAACAGAATGCTGTAGGGCAAGATTGCAGGTGGGGCTTTCGCTCCAAAGGATGCTTGCTGTCTTGCTTGTGCTTGGTAGTGAAAATATACATGGGTGATACGTCATGGGTTATGTGTTTATTGTGACAACAGCTCCCAGATTGGACAGACCGTAACTCAGACCTTGTTTTTCCCTCTTCATTTGAAACCTCTGCTAATTCATGAAAGCTGAAAGTCACACTGAATTCTTTCCTTCATACATAATCACTTTACAGGCTAGAGCCACAGTTGATGCAAGAGGAGTGTTTTGGTTTGTTTTTTTTGAATGAACACATGATTTTTTTCATTATAATTGTTGCTATTATTGTTGCTATTGTTGTTATTGTTATTGTGTGCTTTTTACTTTTGGTTGTGATAGCTCTGTCAGCCAGTGCAGCACCACCTGGATGCTCTGAACTTCTGCAGGCTGCTCAGAGAGAGAGAGAGACTCTGGGCAGCAGCTCCATGTACAGCTATTTGGCAGCACAGCTTTGTTGAAGCAGCCACTCCTCTTTGCTCCTGCCTTGACAGTGCTGGGTATGGAGAAGAGCATCGTGCTGTTCCCGTGCCATCAGCAAATTCAGTTTATTTATGTGCAGAGTTAGCAGAACCTGCATTATATGTTACATTGAATCTCCAGTTCTAAAAGAGACTGGAATGAATATGAAACGTACATGGGACTCCAGTTTATTCATTCTTGTTGGAGCGTTTGTTGCTTTTCCAGTTGAAAAATGGACAGTTTGATGCTACCTGAGGTATCTGTTCTGTAAACTGCAGTTTGAGATGTGAGTTACTGCTTGGCTTTAAGTAAAGGTAGAATTTGGCCCCAGGTTTAAAGTTATAAGGAACACAAAACACTGTAAAGTTGCAAGTCCCAAATTAAAGGTTCTGTAAGCTCAGATAAAAAGGTTAGTGTTGCTACCTTCTACAAAGGGTCCCTTGTTTGGTAAGTCCAACCAAAGGAAATTTGCAGTTCGCTAAGCCAATTAAAATAAATACCTGACATAAGAATGGAGCTAGTTCCGTAGTGATTTATACTGATCCCGGATTTATATTTGGACACTAAAACCTGACAGACTCCTAAAGATGTCAACCAGTGAACTGAATAAAAGCTGGATTCTACAGCAAGAGCATGTGTATGCATTGTGTTAACCAGTTGCATTAAGTGCTCCCTTCAGTGGAGACAGTCCGCTTGCCTTGTTCAGAAACTAAATTATTGAAACTCTCTAGTTTCTATCTGCTGTGTAAGCACGTGGAATATGTAGGGCTTAAATACTGCGGAATGACTGATTGGTCAAGGTTAACAAAGGACATTGGTTCAAAACTCAGCAGTGTCTCAAAAGCAGTTTTTACATGTATTAAAATTTGAAAACTAAGGTGTCTGGTGGTTTCAAAAATACCTAGACAGTCATTCCTGTGTGAAGCTCAAGTAAGCACCATTTTCCGCAGTGCGCACACAGGGATGGGATGGTGTGAAAATCTTTATCCCTAATTTAGGAGTTGGAGAACCATCACACAGCAATTCAAAACAAAGTGTATATAGTTCATATATATTCAGATAACAATACACAGTAATAGTTGACAAATCTCTTGACCTTTTAAAAGTTTTTTCACACTTTTCTAGAGTGTCTTTTGGAAAGACTGGTTAGGGGTTTGGGGAAAGTAGAGGATCTGTCATCATGGCAGGGGCAACTGTTAATTGATTTATCCCAATAGCATGACTTGTGATGCCGAACATAATTCATTAATGTTCCTTCACCTGGGCCTTTGGTGTTTTGCCAGTCTTGTCACGTCAGATGCTTAAGCATGTTCCCTCTAGTTAGAAAGTTTCATAAATCATTACTGTGTCGCTTCTCAAAGGAATAGGAAAAGTCATTCAAACCATCCATGTAAGAACTGTTTTTGAAGAGAGGTAGCGCAGGTTTGTCTGACCACACAAAAAAGTCTGAAATGAGTGGTGTGTTGTGGTAGCTTTAACCAGTGTTTGGCTGTTGATTTCTCTTCTGTGCTGGCCCATCTCCTTTTGGGGATCAGTGGAAGGAGCTGTGTTGTATGGGGTACTCGGCACTGAGACAGTTCTGCTTTTCCTAAGGCTGGAAACAATCCAAGAAGAAGAGAAAATCCATTTTTCATTTCCTGAGTCTGCGTGGGTGATCTCCTCCCTAGGGGTATTGGACCATCCTCAGGAAAGGCAACCTGGGTGTTGGAGAGGGAGTGTGGTTGTCGGTTGCAGTTCTGAGGAATAGTGGGGGGGAGGTTTGCTGATCTGCACATTGCCCAAGGAGTGTGTGATGCCAATGTTAGCATGAAGTTGCTTTGCGGATTGTACACTTGTCATAAGCTGTTGCAATTTCATGTCTCTTCAGGGTTTTTATGTGGTAGGGTTTGTCATTTTATGGTTTTTGCAAGTTGAATGGCACTGGTGGTTGCATGTATAGTATTTATGAAGTTTACATGCTACAGATGTTTCAGAGTGGGTGAAAATGGGAAGAGAGAGGAGATGGGCAGTTTACTGACTAGAGGAGCAGTAGCTCTTGGTGCTCTGGGAAGGTTGGCTCTATGGCCTTCAGGACATGCTGTTGCTGGAGGAAGTTGTGAAGGCAACCTGAAGACTGCATGCAGCAGGAATACTCCGTATAGCAGTTTAAAGAGGCAGTAGGTTCTTTTCTGGTCTTTAAATTTTCAAGGGCTAGAGCTGCAACAGCTGAGCAAGCAGGAATTATACTCCATTAGCCAAGAGGCCTGGACGAATAAATTTGATTTTCTGTTAAAGTACAATCTAAGTGTAATTTGCCTTTCCAGAGTATCAGAAAGATGTCAGAATGTGAGCTTTATGGAAGCTTAAGAAAATCTTCGTCAGATAAGCCCTCATCTGGTGGTATGTTCAACAAGATGACACTAAAATGTCAGATTATTATCTCACTTATTCTTCACAAAGTGCATAAAAGTTGTTAATATTTTTCAAGTACCTAGAAAGAACTCATGATGACATGTCCATGTTAATTGTGTCTTGAATTTGGAACAATTTGTGTTAATCTACAGTAGGAGGTATAAGAAGAGAAACATACTATATTTATAAATTGTGTGAGTTGACATGGGCTTCTGATACTTACCAAAACTTTTTCAGCAAGTCAAATTCATCATCACTATTTTGGGGACTAAGTCCTTAGAAGCCAGGTATCTCACTTCTTTAGAATAGGCCTGATGTCAGAAACATTAGCCTCATTGAACAAATAAAATGTACAGTACCTACATGAATTATTTATCACCAATGTACATTTTAAAAACTGCATATAGCAAAACTGTACTTTTTTAGTGTCAGGATAGGTGTATCTTAGGCAGTGGTTGGAATTGAATGAGTTCTGTTGGGTTAAGAAGCATAAGCAGAATGGGCTTGTGTCTTGAGCTTTGAAGTTTGCTCAGTGTTCTTGAAAGACATACGATTTTAGTGTCATTAATGTTATGTTTTCAAGAATCATATATGTGAACTGTCCTGTGCTTTTACTGTAACTGATAGTGCGTCTTGGTATAAATCTTGCTTGTCATGTTGCATGTACTGAAAACAAAATTCTGGAGAATAACATAAATTCCTTTGTGTTAATAAACTTTTTTTTTTTAAAATCAAATTCTTAAGGCCTCGGTGTTTCTTTTTCTACTTAGGTCCTCCTTTCCAGCAAAATCTGCCCCCAAAGCTCCTCTGTGTGTCTATTGCTAATTGCTGACTCCTGTCTAACCAGTGGAAAGATGTAATACTTCTTTCTGATCTGTTTCATAGGCATAATTTATGATGGACAAAGTAGGATATGGTCTGTTATTCTTCTCTAAGCACTTGAACTTTATTAAAAGATAATTTTTTTTCTTTTGGAAGTTTACATAAATGGACTTGTGCTATTTAGTTTAGCTTTTGGGAAGGAAGTAGAGCTCTAATGAATTAGTTCACTGTCCACTGTAATGGAACCTTTCTTCAAGAAGAAAAGTAAGTTTCTTGCCAGCCATTCAGGATTCCCCCTTGTTCTGGTGGCAGAACAAGAATAACCCCTTGAGCAAAATGTAAGTGTTCCAGGATGATCAGAATTTACAGCATTAGAAAGCTGCCAAAAAGGCAACTTCTAGCTGAGACTATATTTGCCTAAATTCAAAAGCTCATAATTGACTTTTTTCTTCATATGTTTCTATGCTTCCCATGACTTCATTGTCATATGCCTGCGGTGATTTCTGCCTGCTATTATTACCCATGGTGACAGTAATGAGTCTAAAGTATTTATAATTATCAAAAGATATTAAGAAAGAGATTTTAACTGTAATTATTGGAGGAGGGAAATTCTGTAGCTGCAGGCAAGTGGAATGACGTTCCTGGATGCTGGATTTTTATTTTTTTTCAGGCTCATTCTATGCCCGCTGACTTGGCAGTTGCTAGCAGCTGTATTTAATTGTGTTCAAATCTTGAAAACTTAAGTATTTTTTGTATTATTGCTGTTGCTGTAGCTGTGTTATGAATATGGCTGCATGATGTATGGTGGCATCACAAAAGTAGGCCACGTCTCATTAAACCAGTAACTGCCCTTTCCAAAACAAATTCTGTTCCTTCTCAGTGTTCAAGGAAATTAGGCTAAGTGAATTCCACTTGCTCTACTGTACTTAAGAGTAGGATTTATTTCCATTTCATCTCTGCAGGGTGACAGGGATAAGTACTGTGCTGAGGACAACTTGCTTCTCTGAGATGGGAGCTTCTTGCTGGCAGGCTGAACCAAGACACCATCTGCTTGTATTAACAGGACTCCCAGGAAATAAGAACTTGAGACAACTTACACTCTGGCACAAATGATGCAAAATTACCTACATGAAGTTAATGACATCAGCAAGCATGCTTTTCCAATCTAAGCAAACCTGTTGGATTGTATTTTGCTGTCAAAAATGTTGTGGCGTTACTTCAGAACATTAAATAAATCACTACCTGTGTAAAATCTGGAATTTGCGTGTGTGAAGGCTGTCCCTTACGGGGCATTTAAACTGCACCTGCAGACTGTACACATCTGTGAATGCTTCCTTGCAGAAGCTTGCATTCAAACGATGTATGTGCACCAGTAGTTACAGTTAGCATGCGAGTGCATATTTTATAGGCTGTGGTCATGTTTTGTGTAATCTTCACCCCCGAATTATAAAAACCTAAGAGGCTTACAGTAAACCAAAAATGCAGCTTGGCCGGTGGCTGTTCCTAGACAGGTATGGTTGGGTTGGGGGAGGTTCAATATTTGTGAACAATGCATGTGTCTCCTATTTGAGAAACTAGTTTCTCAGTATTCCCTTAGAAGATCTTTGTGTTCATCCATTTTGATCCATGTATTCAGAAAAGCACTGCTTAACTCACCTTTGAAGGACTTGTAATTCAGTGGTTAATCATCAAAAGGAATCTTTAGAGTCTTTTGTGCTGTTATCACACAATTAAGATATGACATCTAACTGTTTTCTGCATTCAAAGAGCTTGAAAGTCACAAAAATCATTTAGAAGAAATTCCCAGAAAGTTTTTACCACATTCCGTTTGTCTCGGGGCCAATAACCAGGTTTGAAGATTGAAAACCCTATTGAAAAGCAAATTACTGAAATAACAAATCCCAAACACTTAGTATTCCAGAAGGCAATAACTTTTTTAAAATAGCCATGCTGAATAAATGCTACTTCCAAACTTGTGCATTGCATATCACAAGTCCTTAAAGAGTGGTGGTTATCCTCTCTGGTACCAGTCTTAGCTTTTATTTAATATTCTTGAGTTTTTTTAATTGTGAATGTAAACTATGTATTATGTGTTCCATGTTTTGCGTTAACCCTGGCATGTCTTCCTAATATACACACATGCACAGTTTTTGGTTTGGGGCTTTTGATTTGTTTTACTTACGTAAAAGCACAACTTGGTTATCGTTTTATGTTCAGAATTGAGGGACAGGTTTCATTAGGTTTTCAGCTTTGAGAATTACCGTCTGAAATGCAGCGTTTGTTCCAACTCATAGTGTATGCAGATGAAAAAGTAGGTGGAGTGAGCTGTTTGCATTGCTGTGGGCTAAGAACCTATGGATGAGATTGTCTATGGTGACACTCCTTGAGAAGAAACAGCTCTGAGCTGTTCCCCACCCTCTGCACAGCTTCTGGGTTTGTGAATGAAAGCGCAGTGGCAGGAAGAGGTAGTGCTTTTATGGGGCAGAAAGAAAGAATTCGGAGAAGACTAGATATGCAGTAGAAAGGTAGATAACAGAGGTGGTTTGGGAGTGAGGTGGTTTGAGCAGGTGAAGCTACAGAAGATGGTGGGAGGTGCAGCTTGGACTTGTCTTTTATTCAAGGTTGAACTTCTTAAGCAGGAAAAAAATAGTCATTTGTGTTTACCTTTAAGTCCTCATATTTAGGTAAAGTCTTTATAGTATACGTAGGAATATACTGACCATCCTATGTTGTTGATGTGCTACTTGCTAGTATTGCTTAAATAAAAAAATTAAATTAGCAATGAAATACGGCAGCAGCCATTCCAGGCTTCGCTCAAGGAGCATGACTGTATCCAAGCTGGCCAACTCTGAGGGAGATTCTAGCAGCTGGAAATGACTAGAGTATAATGATTCCCATGCCCATGTTCTCTCCTAGCAATCAAGGGAATTAACACAGCTCTGCGCATCCTGAAGTTCCCTTTAAATCAAGGGATTTAATAAAAAAAGATTTAAGCTCTCTGGTTCCATATGCTTTGCTTTTTTATTGGTGCAAAGCTGCGCAAGTAGGACCATCAAACCTGTGCTATAAAAGCTAATGGCTGTGGGAAATGATATAATCCGAGTAAATTGTCCTGTATGTTTTTATATGCAAGAGACAGAATAGGTTGGTTTCAGAAACCAAACAGTCTTTGACTCATTGTTTGCAGGCATGGATTGCATCAACAAAATGTAACCATCTCCCATAAAAGGAAGTTTCATAGAAAGGAGAGGCTGCAAGTAAAGTTGGCCAAGAAACAAAAATTGTTGTGAAAAATTTCAAGGTTACATTGCTTGTTTTTATTCTGTATTGTGGCTGGGGAACAAAGTTGGTCTGGAGTAGTCAATAGCTCTGTCTCCCACAGTCAAGGCCATGTTTGAGGCTGTGCTTTGAGCGTTGTGTTTATGAATCCTCACTCCTATACCAGTGGCTGTTTTGGGTAGTACCTTTTCCAAAATGCTGCTATATGCATCTTTCTGACAAAATAAAAAATCCTCTACGTTAATGCAAGTACATGAAAATCTTGAGTTTATATGGATCTGTGTGAGGCGTCTGTTCTCCAAGTTTTCCTCTTGAATGATGGGCAATATTTGTGTAGGTGATGGAACTTTTCAGACAGATGAGGCTGACAGACACATGTAGGCTCAGAGAGGTGTCAGGAGTACCTCCTTGAAGCCTAGGATTTCTGGCATTCCCTAATTATGGAAGTGTCCACACACTATTTGGGAACTCCATCTCCATGTGCTATTACACAGCAGACCTCTGATAACGTTTGCTGACCTCCAGCATCAGCTACGACTGTCCTTTTCTGCCAGAGCTTTCTTAATGCTGTGTTGACAGAGGTCTCCCCCTTTTCCTCCTCCTCCTTTGCCTTTGCCTTGTTCAGCTGATATCCAGCATCAGTTCTCTCGAGTGGTGTCACTCAGAGCTTGCACAATGTGCCAGAAAGGAAGATCTTGGTCATTTTGCTGCGTAGTTTGCAAAGGCACAGACTTTCATACAATGAGGCAGACTGCTACATTACTTTGCATTTTGATGGCTTTTTGTATCACTTGTGTTGCTCTCAGTAATGCCCCTCGTGTTCATCGGGTACTGTGTTCATAAGGTAATGCAGATTAATTGGGGAACCCCAGAACTATTGGGGGCTACTGGCAGAGTTAGCAATGGGAGCCCATATCAGTCGTCAGTACTTGCTCGTTAGTGATGCTTTTCACTGCATTTATTCAGATGTGCAGGTGTACTTATTTATGTCTCATATCTCTTATCATCCCTATAACCACGTTATGGCTTATCTCTTCTAGTATGATCCATTTTTCTTTTTAGGAACACTGTAACACTGGATTTTTTTTTTTTAATGACTAGTAGAAAAAGGTCTGTGGTGTTTTTTGGTTTGGGTGGTTTTTTTTGTTTACTTGTTTGTTTTAATGGAGAGGTGTTTTTACTCACTTGCCGTGTTTACAGAAGTATTTTTCCTTTTGCTCACTTGCCAGTTGTTTTTCTTCTTTTCTCCCAGGGCTGGGGATTTAACAGTGCCAGTGATGTTTTGCACCTTTCCTTTACACATCTTTTTTTTCTTATAAAACACATGTGTCTCTTTCATGCTGAGTTTTAGTTTGCTGCTGCTTCTCTTACTGGTAAAGGATATTTTTAAATCAGTGTGCAGCTTAGCTCCTGTCTGAACAGTGAAACTAAAGTGGACAACCATTAATAGAGAAGTGAAACAATTAACAAATCGAGTGTATAATAGAAAAAAGGGAGAGGGAAGAAAAGTTGTCTGGTATTTTTGCTCAAGTAATCTTAGGAATTTATTATAAAGCATAATAGATGCACAGTATTCAAACTGAAATCTTCTTTTCTGGGCAAGAGTGAGTACCTCTTAAAGCTGATTTTGAGGCATACCTTATAACCCTCTTGGAAAAACTGGTGGTGACAAAGTGTGTTTTTGAAGCATGGCATTCTGCACAAAGGGTAGAGGGAATTATTACTTGTTTCGAGAAGAGGGGAGAAAAACCCTAATTCCAGGATTAGGTTTTAGAATTGGCAGTTAAAGCACAGGCACTCATTTTTAACTTGTAATCTGAGCAAGTAAGTGTCAGACACAATAATCGTGGAAAGAAATTCCCCCTCTGTAACATTTTTACAATGCTTTTCATTGTATCTGCACATTCAGCCAAAGGGAACTGGGAAGCTGTGTGGTAGCTGGGGCAGTTACTGGCTGTCCCCTCTGCAGGTGTCCAGTTGCTTAGCTCCTGAAGACAGAAAGGTGAAGGGAACCATAGCACACTGCATAAAAGCTGCAGCTTTCCTCGTAAGTGATGCTACACAGAAGTTACTGAAGGCCACATTATCTGTGGAGAGGAACAGCCTGGCTGATTGCTGCCCTAGAACAAGACTGGATGCAGAATTTAAGGAAAAAAGCTCTGTAAAGGCTAGATAATTTTGGGTCTTGCCTTAACTGGTGTTTCACGGTCTGAGGACCAGTACAAGCTGCTAGTTATATTTTGGCTTTCTCTTGTCAGAAAACAAATGGTACACCCTCCAAAAACAGCACAAACATGTACCAACAGTGAAGTTGATATAAATCTGAATTCTTGGCTGTACATGAACAAAGTGGTGTCTGTTTGAAAACCTGTTTAACATCCCCTCTCTAACGCCAGTGTGCATTATTTTTATTCTGTCTCTGAGATAAATACCCTGATCATGATAAAGTTGTATTTATAATAAGGCGGCAGGATATAACATATTTGCTATTTGTCCTGCCTTGATCCTTCGTGTTGCTGAGAGTTTAGGCTTGTCGCACCTGTGATCACTGTAAATAGCTGCAGTCTTTGGAGCACGGTTGTATTTTTGTGGAGGAGGCTGGAAAAGTGCAGTTTAACCTGCTGCACTCACTTTTTATTATATGCATATGCCTGTACAGTTCCCAGCACAAAATTTGGCCCTTGCTGAAAATACCTTTTGGCATACATCAGTTATAATGAAGCCAGTAGAAACTTGCCCTTAGCTTTGGCTGAACAGTAACTCAGTCTTGTCTGGACTCTGTTTTTGGTGAAGTGGCAGGAAAAATCTCAGTTCTTTTTTGAGCCAACTCATAAAAAAAAATCTTTCTTGCTCTAGCATATGATTTTTAAAAGAAACTGAGAAGTTTATACTAAATCAGTTATGGTTTTAGAGTAGGCCTATAACTAAATAATAAATATTTGGTGAATGAAAGCACGTCCATAAATGTTACTTCTATAAGGGACTGTGTACTTGGGAACTACAGTGGTGATGTAGCCAAGATGTGTCTCAGGCATTAGTAAACCTTTTTCAAGTTTCTCTTTATTCCAAAAAAATCAACTGTTTGAGCCAATGGTACCAACCTTGTCAATTGCCAGTCTGTGACTTCATGTTGCGAAAATGGTGCTCTTGAAACTAGAAAGTTATCAGCAAAGAGATCTGCATCCAGCAATACTGTATATCTGACTTGTTAAAGCATTTCATCTGCCATGATCACACTGAAAACCCAGACTGGATTTTAAGATACTTTCTTCTGCCTTAGCAGTGTAGAAGGACACACCCATCCCACCCCCTACTTTATTTTACCAGATAGGCTGTATTAATAAACTAAATCAAGCTTCAATAGATTCAATAAACTAACCATACAGAAAAAAAATAACTGGGCAATGATTTTTCAGTCTGTTTTCCGATGCATCTGGAAATATGGTTCCAGCCATGGACACATACTGGGGTTTTTTGTTTGTTTTTTTTTTTAGCAAGTGCACATTACAATAAGATGTTAATGTTTTTTTACATTGGGCAGCAGGATTTATCTGGGGAAACGTATGTTATGCAGATAGGATTATACATTTTAAGAAAGGAGTCTCGGGCATTGCTGCAGTAAATTAATTAGGCCAAACTCATTATTTGGTTTACGGATTATGATGACCAGGAATTAATTTGACTTACTCTTTATCTGTATAGCTGAAAACACAGGTCTCTCATTTCTTCCTGTCAACTATTTATTCTTATCAGAACAGCTTGTCTCTTACAGTGGATGTAAACTTGATTTGTAACTTCAGAGTTCATGTCATCTCCTCCCGGTTTTGCCCCATGGTGCTCTTTAGCCACTACTACGCTGCAGATCAGCAGTTCAGATCTTTCCTTGTCTTTTGACATTTTTACTGAATCCATCACTTGACTCTCTTTTGCTGGTAATGCCTTTCATCTCTGCTATCTTTGGTATCCAGCTGGAGATGGGAGTCGTGTTTCTGTGCCAAGGGATCTGTGGCAAGCTCTACAACCCTGTGCATGTCAGTACCTACTTGGAATCCTCATCCTCCTTCTCTCCTGAGGTTTGCAGTAGCTTTTTCTATGGCCTCAAGGTCTACTCTTTCAGAGTGCAGAATATAAAGTGCTGTTGCCATCTTCTTATAAATGCAAAGAAGTTTTATTGTGTCGGTGCCGACCAAGCTTGCTCTCATTTCACATCCAAGTCAAACTTGCTGTGTTTATTTTGATAACAAACAAACAAAAATCTTCTGGATTTTGTCCTGTTCTTTTCTCTCTCCTTAGCAACTGCTTCTTTATTTATCCCTGCCCACCTCTCCCACCCTTTATTCAGTTATCCCTCTGTTCCAGCACCTTCCTGGGCTGCTTTTCAGTTTATTGCTTCTATCGTATCTATTAAGAGTTTCTCTCCCTTTTGTATACAGTTGTTTTCTCACATTGCCTATGTGGCAAGAATTGTCAACAGCAGTTTATATGAAATAGACGTATAGGTTTGATCTTTGAAATTAATGAAATTGCCGCTGACCTGTATGTTATTAGTATAATGCTGCAATTGTGCTGTACTAGGCTTTTTTATACGGTTAATACCGATAATGGTATATATGTTGTTGATACTAGTTGCAAGCTGTGATCAGTCCTCGGATCATGAGTTATTCAAAGTGACATACTGAGGACAAGTTGTTCATGTGATATGGGATCTCATCTTTGAATCCATAGCTGAAGTCAGTTAAATAAAGACGACAAAGATATTTTAGTGTGTTTTCCTAAAACTACCTTTCACTGTGAGAAGTTGCTTTCATTACTCTAGAAAGAGAGATGGTTTGCATTGTTGCAGGTTGAAAAGAAATAATCTGAGAGTACACGTAGCCCAAACTTTGGATGAAAAACAAATCTTTCTCCAAACTGTTTGGGTATAATGATACACACATTATCATGATGGACCAATTAAGAGAGATAGCCTTTCCAGTATGCAGTAATTAATTTTATTCTGTTTCCTGTATATTTCATTTAATATGCCATGTTGAATATGCCACTAAGCAGTGTTGTTAAACAGCGCTACTACTGTGCTGTGCGTTGAAGAGTCATATTATGTGCCTTCCTCATAGCTCTTGGCAAGCAAATTCTGTCTCGATTAGAGGCACACTGGTCTACGAGAGCCTTGTGCTGAGCACGCTGAAAGGATGCACTGGTGCTGACATTCAAGTTGAGCTGACCAAGTGCTTTGAAAAGGCAATCTCCTCTTCTCAATTCCAACTGCCAAAGTTTCATAGTAACTTAAGCAATGACCTATAAAACAAAGATGTGAATAGGGTATAAAGGATTTTGCTGATAGACCTGTTAGTAGGCACAATTTTTGCAGCTATTAGTACAGAATGATGTGTCTTCAACCTGCGACACACATAATGTTGGATAAATTTGAATTCACTTCTGAAAAAAAAATTTGCCTCTTCTGGGAAACCATTCAAGAAAATGCAGAGTGGGGATATTGATAGAAGGTGAGAAAATATTTTGGGTTCCACGTGTAGTGAATAATGAATAACTCAGTCGAGTGTAAATGACTTCAAAGGAAAACGTCTATGAAGAGATAAGCTACCTGGTAAATTTTTTCTGCTAGGTGCTAAATCAGCAAGGTACACGCCAAAGATAAACTTTCACTTAAAAATTATTCTAACTCACATTCTTAAAAAATTACCCTTGAGAATGGTGTTTTTTCAATCTGTATGTATAGTTCTACACCATAGATACAAAAAAAAATGCTGCAAGTATTCCCTCACCGGGCTGCCTTTGTTCTGTTTTACTTCTGTTTGGACACGTTGTCATCACTCTTAATCTGGTGAAGTAATTTTTGAAATCTTCATTTAAAATTAGGTATTTTACAATTCCCACAGATCGTCATAAATCATGAATGTTTGGTTTTATATTTCATTGCAGCGGAAAACAGATGTGTCACTTCAAATGCAGTAACATGCACAAAGTGTCTTGCTTTGGGTCCAGAGTGTGGATGGTGTGCTCAAGAGGTATGGCATTTTGCTTATTTACATTTGATTTTATATTTTAGCTGCTTCTGATCTTTATAAAGATACAAGGCTTTTAAACTGTGAAAATTATAGTGAGAAATAGCAATAAAATCCTTAAACGACCCTTGGAGACAGAATCTGAGAAATAATGTGACATATATTTTGTTTCCAAAGGAGAAAATACAGTCTTTTATTTGGAAAATTGCAGTAATTTTAAATAAAGTGAGAACTTTTTAATGCATTCCATCTGCTTTGTAGACAGCTTTGGCAGACTTATAGTAGCTTTGAGAGTTCAACAGTTTTTGGCTTCAAAAGCAAAATTACTTATCAGTATTTTATATTAAGTCCTCATTATATAAACAAGTCTATACATATATGCCTATTGCATTTAGCAAAAGGTTTTACTGACAATGGAGTTAACTTTGACTTCACCGTATCTTATGACCCTGTCACAAATGGAAAAAAATTATACTCATTTTGACACTTGAAACTATCGGTTCTGAGGCTTATCACAGAAGGTAGATCTTAGGTAGCAAGAATTATTCTGAAATTGTTATCGCTTTGTGAACTGTAAGAACATGGGAATTTCTGGGTTTGTTTGACAGAAAGAAACAGTTGTACATGATTTCAAGTAAGACTGGACCATTTTAAGCTAGCTCTTCAGAGGAGTAAGGTTTTAAAGAATATCACTGGCAGTTACAAACTCATATGCTCTGGAAGGTCATGTGCAAATTATCTGTAGTAGCTTTCATTAGCAGAGGAGGGAGATAAATTCCTAGGGTGTGCCTGGAAGAGATAAGGAGTGTAAGGCACCAGCGTAACTCTATCTTTGATACTGTGTTTTGGAATGATTAACTTAGTCTGAAACAAGTATAAGGAAAAGCACCGGGCCTGCTCGCAACAGGTGGATCGCAGCTATCTCAAAGGGGAAAAAGGATTCTTGGCCACGAACTGGCGGGGCTCATTGAGAGGGCTTTAAACTATGTTCGAAGGGGGAAGGGGACATCGCCCAGCTCACTAGGGATGAGCCCAGGCTTGGCGTGCCAGGGTCAGGGGTGAGATTGACAGCCCAGCTCAAGTGTGTCTGTACCAACGCACGTAGCATGGGCAATAAACAGGAGGAGCTGGAAGCCATTATA
>Ga0065711_1042605_pt1 | contig 15270 bp, 6 predicted proteins | sample Hoacrofraction12_FD_59098 | JGI IMG/M metagenome (GOLD analysis project Ga0065711, IMG submission 59098) | Hoatzin crop microbial communities from Cojedes, Venezuela - Epithelial fraction 12 v2 (version 2) | ecosystem: Host-associated > Birds > Digestive system > Esophagus > Crop | place... | reverse complement strand
GCCGGGGCTCCCCCCGCCAGGGAGCCCGCGTGTGGGCCGGAGCGTCGCGCCGCGCTGGGGTGAGGACGGCGGTCGAGATCCGCCGGAGCAGCCGGCGGCAGAGGCGGGCTGACGTCTTGCCCCGTCCCTCTTCGCAGGTCGCGGCCCTGCGAGGGAGGGCGCGGCGATGGTGCCGCGTCCCACCTTGGAGCCCATGCGTGGCTGAAGGCGGAGAGGTGCGGCGGGAGGCGGCTCCTCAGCGTGGCGGGCTCTCCGCTCCCCCCCGCCATGGAGGCGGCTGGCTCGGAGTGGCTGCTGGTCCCGGCGCGGCGGCTGGTGTCGTGGGGCGCGGCGGGGGCCATGGTGTTCGGCGGCGTGGTGCCCTACATACCGCAGTACCGAGACATCCGCCGGACGCAGAACGCCGAGGGCTTCTCCACCTATGTCTGCCTGGTGCTGCTGGTGGCCAACATCCTGCGGATACTCTTCTGGTGAGTCGCTGCGGTGGGCGCCCGCCTACCCGGCTCCGGAGGCGCTTGGTGCTGGCGGTGAAGCGTCGGTGGGGAACGTGTGAGGAAATAACGTGTTTTTCCTACTTTCCCCCCCTCTCTTGAAGCTCAAAACCCCGTCGTTTCGTAAGTGGATGAATCTGTGTTGTGTAAAATCAACTGAACTCGGGAGCGCTGGCTGTTACCCTTGCCGGATCTGATTGTCAGTGCTCGGATGTTCCGAGATGCGGCATTTTAACCTCTTGGTAAAGAGGTTTATTCTAAGTCAGATCTTTTTTCTTCCTGACTGTGTTTCGCATCTCCCTTGCCTCTCTAGCTCCGTTCTCGCGGTGAAGGCCCCGGCCCCACACGCTTATCCTAGCATTAACTGGTATTAACGTCACGGGGACGCTTGCCATGTGTTTTTGACTTTTCCTGGGATGCCAGCTGGCTTCAGAGGGGGTCCACTTCTAGAGCTCCATGCACAACTTCAGACTGAAATATTCATTCTCTGATGAGCAGGTGAAAAGTGGGCTGCCTTTCAAAGCAACTTCTTTTTGTGTTTGACGCCACTTTCAATATTTAAAAGGGGTTTATTCCATATTTAGGTCTTAGCTGCTGCTGGACAAAGCAAATGTCGTTAGGGTGTGATTTCAGCGAATTAACTTTATTAACCTATGTTCCCCATTACTTCTTGTAATGTAGATGCTGGTAGCGCTGGGAATGTACTTGAGAAACCAAAGATGCAATAGCATGAAAAATTTACTGCAACGAAGAACAGTTCTAAGAATATTTTGATTGCAAAATATTGCTTTGTAGTCCACAAAGAACTGATAGGTAACAGGCTACCTCCTTTTGTTGGTTTCCAGTTTATTTTTAAAGCTCCACTGGCCCTTTAAGTACAAGGAGCTTCCTGGATTCTTCCACAGCAAAATGCAACATGTGAATGCTGTGGTGGAGTGGAGAAAACAGGGGACCCTCTCTTGGGACCGGCTGGCAGTCAATCTGAGGAGTCATCACTAGATCAGAGCTACTTGTTGTATTGGACCTCTGTTTTGCTGGGGAGACGTGTGTGGAGCAGCTGTTGGAGAAAGCAGAGAGCAAGTAGAGGAACTGGCAGGGGGAGAGGAAGTGAACAGCCTGAGCTGACAGTTTGAGAGATAGATATTGTCTAATTTTTTGTTTCACTGGAGGTAGTTGAAGTATGCAAATGGTTTGCACCTGAATGGAGATGCTGGCAGTTTCTGGGTAACCCAGGTGAGTGCATCTGTTAACTGAGACTTGGACGATGGGAGAACTGAAAGATCTTTGATTTGAATCGAGTTTAAGTATATCTAGTTAAGAGATGTGCAAAAGAATAAATACTATGAGTAATGAAAAGTTGTCATTTAAGTTGGTGTTAAAAGATTTGTCAGCACCTCAAAAGAGAGAGAATGCAGTTCTATTGAGAAGATTATGTAAATTGAGTCCCTGACGCGTACTAGCTCTGTGTAGGCTCTGGTTGTCTTGGAGCTTGGTGATCATAGGTTGGAAAAGGCCTCTAAGATCGTCAAGTCCAACCATATGATGGCACGGAATGGCTTCATGTGGCATGTGTGTAGGTGTGTCTGGCTGCTGGCTTGTGATACAGCCACTTCTGTGGGGAAGTGTTGCAGTCATGAGCCTACAGAAACCTTTCTGTCTGTATGTTGAATGAATCTTTCTTTCAGGTTCTATTGAACTAGAAGACAGAGAAGACGATTTGCATAATGATAATTCAGTGTTCCCTGAGAGAGGATGTCTTGCTTCTCTACTTAGAAACGTTAGGCATCCCTGATAGTTCATTATAAACACCAGTAAGTCATGAAAGCAGCACTGAGGGTGGATATTGACCTTGCGTATATGGGTGATTAAAAGAAGATAGCAGAGCAAGAGCCTCTGATTTCTGTGAACATATTTGAAGTGCACTCATAGAGCAGCTTGGCAAATCAATTTTTGCATTAGTTGTTTAATGTCACCTATGGCTGATGCATTATCTGGCACATAGCATGCTAGATAATTTGAATTAAACAGCAGTATTATTCTCATTGTGTATGTGATATTAATTGGAGGGAATTTGAAGGTTTTTATTATAGATTTATTAAATAATTTGATCCATTCTTGCGCAGGAACAGAACTGTTCCTACAAGTAATTTTGTTTTGTGTATAAATTCTTCCCCAATCTGACTTTCAAAGTACCAGTTGATGAGATTACTTCTCCTTCCCTGTAGCAAACCAGTCCAGACCTTAATCCCAAATCTCTCTTTTGGAAACTTTACTGACATATAGTTGCTGTTTTGAGTTATTTTTAGTTTCTCTTCATTACCCCTGGTTATTAAGCCTGTGACTTATACCACGTTTTTCCCTCCTGACCTCCTCTCCACCCAAATCCAAAAAAAAATACTTAAAATGTTAGGCCTTAAAAACTTTGAAGTTCTAATAGCATTGCTTTTCAGGCCTTAATTGTTAGGATGGCTCATGGTTTGTTTGTTGTGGGGTTTTTTTTTAACCTTCAGAAACATTTCTGTAATTTGCTTCTGTTGTTACTTCCAGATTTTTCCTGAATTTCATATATTCTTGAATTTGAGACTCAAAGTGGAATGTTACGTATTTCAGATGCTTAGGCAACAGGAACAGACAGTTCCTGCCTTTTATGCCGTGTTTCCTCTGTATTTTCAATCTTGGATTAGTGCTGTTATTCCTGTATCTCTGTCACTCATGACATACCCAGTCCCACCTTTCCCCTATTCCTCTACTATACTTTGTTCATCTCCGCTGTGGGGACAATTCCCTTTTTTCCTGTTTGTAAATTGACAGATTCCACATGTTCCTAGAAGTGTACTTAGTTATCTGAGAGTGTGGGGTTTTTTTTCTTAATGTCTGGTTTTGCAGTGGGTCAAATCTGAGCTTTCGTCTCCCCTCCAAATAATTTACTTCCTAATCTACTTGGCATATTTTATGTGTTAATAGAGTTGCAGCTGGTGTAGTGCACTGTGACAGGAGCCAAAGAACGAATACTACTGAGATCAAGGATAACAATCCTGTTTCCAGTTACCTGTTTTCACAGTTTCTCTTCCTCCATTAGACTGTCTGCAATGGTAAGCCATCTTTTAAAGTTAGGAGGACTCGGTGGGAAGAGCCTCTCCTCCTTGTCTTCCTCCCACCTAATCCCTTAGTTTCGGGGTGTGCTCAGAGAACTTCTGTTTGCTAGTGATGACAGTAACATGTTATCCATTAAGTCATTTTTCATGCTTCTCTGTTTCATGCTGTGTGAAAATGTCATTTTTTAAAGAGATGTTTCTGCTTCCACTTACATGTGTTTGTCCTTTCCCTGCTCCGACAATGACTTATATGCCAGAACTTTGTGGAAAAGCAGCGAGAGAGGACTGGTCTGCAATAGTGAAAACTGCATATGGATAGCAATGGGCATGATCCCACTTTGTTTATGCACACATGGCTTTTGTTCAGGATAAAGAAAGTAGAAGCTTGATCGTGCAAACTTGTGCTTCAGTGTGTTGACTGTATGTGAAGTCTTTGGCCGTTTTAAAGAGGATTCTGAAAAGAAGAAAACTTTGAAAAGTAGGCAGTCTGTGCTCACAGCATCACACAATGGAGTCTCGGTTTACCAGTGTGAAAAGTAGATTTTGTGCTGTGACTAGACTTGATGTCAAGTTAGCTTTATTTTTAGCAATGATCTCTTGTTAGAATTGTATATAATGCCTCAAAGCAGCATTTATTTTGGGGTGCCAGTGTAGCTGCTGGTCGTGATCTGTGTGATTGGTGTCAGCTGCTCCTTTGTTCTAGTCCTTCTGCTGTTGCCAGTACTGCTGCTCCTGTCTTGTCTTTTCCAGACCCCATAGGTCATTGTTTCTCGCTCTCCACGCAGTTCAGCTTCTGGACTGGTCAGCCTGAAGAAGGTCTGTGCTGTGGGTAAAGAGGAAGAGGCAGTGGAAAAAATCAACGCCTATGTAATTCTGGTACATATGAAGATGTATGGCATGCTCTAAAAAATTTGGTATCAATTTTTTTTCCCTCTGCATTTTTAATAAAACACTTCATTACCATCTTTGTAAGCTAATGTCGTATTGTACTTGCTAGAGTTAGCTCTGATTTCTTGTTCAAGACTGGTTGTTAAAATATCCAAGAGGATCCCAAGTCTTGCTGGTGCTTGAGCTCTGAGGTGGTTAATCACCTGGTTAAGCTGTCTTAGGCTGTTTTGAAGTTGTGGCCTGGCCTCAGAGCGCACTGTGGCACTTGAACTCAATTGTGACCGAGACGGACGTATCTTCTTTGTTCATGTCCTACATGGCCTACAGTCTGCCAGCTGACTAGCTTTGTGTTGTCGTGATCAAGAACAGGAACGAGAAGGCGGGCGAGAGTTATGTGATCAGTTGGGGGTGGAGAATGCAGAAAAACTTACTTGTGAGTTCTCCCTCTCTTCCCCCTTTCTATTTTTCAAAACAGAGCTTATGGCGAGATAAATTATGGTTTCTTTTAATATTAAAATCAGAATAAATAGCTGGGGGAAAGGGAACTGCAGATTTCTTAGAAGTCAGCGGTAGGCATTTTCATTTGTATCTTTAAGCTCAGCAAAAAGCACTTACGCTCCCTGCCGTTCCCAGAGGTTTTTAGACTTTTGTTTCATTTTTGCAGTCTATGAAATGTTTTAAGTAGTAATGTAATATGGTTTGTGTATTTTCCAGGAAGACAATATTCTTTCCAGAGGTTTGAGATGCAATTCTGTGGGCCGCTGGCCTAAACTTCATACAGCAACACCATATAAATCCAAGCAACAGAAAATAAAACTGTCCAATTTTGTAGTTGTTCTCACAAAATAGTTGCCTTAAGACAAACTGTGGAAACAAGTTCTGACTGTCAGGGAAAAGATGAAAGCTACGGAGTGTGTTATTTTGGAGAAGAGGTAACCTTCTACCCATTCCACATCAGTTCACCTGAAGCAAAGCAGGTTCTGAAAACTGTAATGTCAGTAGAACTAGAAGCTCTTTGTGCCAGATGGAGTCGGAGGAGTAAGCTCCTTGCTATGAGGGGAGGTTTACCGAGCCAAGTATGCAGCTGGAGGTAATTTATAGGAAAACATTGGACTTGCTGTTGTTTGGGGTAGATTTCCACATATTTATTTATTTTGCTGTAACACCTATAATGCTACTTGTGGATCAGGTCCCTGCAGTCAGGTGTTGCTTTGACTTCAGATAGTGGGCCAGCGATGTCTGTTTGTAGGACTTCCTGTGGGAAGGAGAAACTTTTGCTTTGAAGACTTTTGTTACTAAAATGGATCTTGCCAGCTTTTACCATCTGGGGAAGGTGGGATGATGCTATGAACCAAGCTGACAGAGTGACTACAACTTTGAAAGACTGTGTTACATGTGGCCTGCTGTGGAATCTTGCTCAGATATTGAGAGCAAAAGTGTTAGGCAATTGCTCCTCCTTTTTATAAATGCCAGAGAGCAAGGATAAAATGCACTGCTCCTTTGTACAAAAAGTAAATGTAAAGTAGGAATTTGTATGTTTCCTTTCAGAGATGTCTTGGGAAAGGAGATAAGCAAACCTTTTGTGTTGGGTCTAGTTGGGGCTGCTTTTGCACAATCAGCCTTTGCTGTTTTGAGTAAGCCCAGGACTGGAGTGGCAGGATTATTGCAACAGGATTGAGTCGTACCAATGGAGTTACCTAGTTTTCTCCATGACTAGTTAGTCTCTGCTCTGGCTCGAATGTTCACATTTGTCTTCATCACCCTCAACATGCATTAATTTTTTTAAGGCTGTTGAGATACTAATAAAATGTGAGCGCCTCTTCCTCTTTATTTGCACATTTGACTACTACAGGAAAAAAGATTTCTTTTGTTTTTATGGTATTAAGTAAACAGTGAGAAGCTCTTTGTCTCTTTATAGTCTGACATGCGAAGTCTGAGTTGCTTGACTACTGCAAATGTCACGGTTGCTCACTTTGTCGCATAACCTTGTAGCTTTGGGGTGAAAATGTAGAATAATGATGGTGACCCCCTCATCCTAGGACGTCAAAGTTATTCTTTTCTGCTAGCCCATTCTAGTGTCAGAAGGCTCTTTATCTTTCTCTCATAATCTAATGTTCCTCCCCTGGGACATACCTGCTCTGGCAAAGATAGAAGTCACCTCTGCGAGGCCAAAAGTAAACAGAACATGGAACAGCACACTCCCTGCAGGCCTTGCATCTTGCAGTGCTCCCAGCTCAGGCTGGCATGAGTTGTCTTAAATTAGATTAGTGTTGCTTTGGCAAGGCCCTAATATCATTGCGGAGCAAGCAGCTTGGAGTGGTGTTTGTTTCCACAGTCCTGAGCAGAAGAAGTGTTCTGGCTTTACTTTTCAAGCTTCAAGAACCCGGCAGTGGTATTCCCTTCAGTCTTGATGTTGCGGTGGTGTGGTGTAGGCCATGTCCTGTTAGCTCTGTCTGTCGGTTTCCATGGCAGCTGTTTGATTTCCTGTAGATGTGACCTAGCTTAGAGGGTTGTATTGCCTGCAAGACTCAATTTGGGGCTTGCTGTCTGGGGAGATGTATTTCACGTGAGTATGTTCTGTTGTGTAACCTTGGTCTTTGGCTGGAGGATTGTAAGAAAAAAGAAAAAAAAAAATACAGGTGTTGTGCATTGTTTTAAGTCCTTATAAGAATTTTTAAATTTCCAGTCTACCTTTCTTGTGTGTTTTGAGTTCAGTTTTACTCCCGTGCCTTCCCCCCCACCCCCGAGTTTTTAAGGGGTAGAGGGTCTGCAGCAATACTTCCAGTCTCATTTCCAGTAAGGCTGTGGTAATGGAAAATTGTTAATGATCAGACATCAGGTGGCCATGCTTGTGTGTGTTTGTAGGGGGTGGATGTTTATACTGTAAGCAATACTTCATGAGGCACCGATTACTGCATGGCCAATAATCTCCTTAAGCTAACCTGCTCTGGATTTGCCATCCGAATAGCTGCTAGTTTATTGTGCTGCTAGCTGAACCCCTCAAATTCATTGCTGTGTTTTTACATGCAAATGCATTTGTGATTGACGATGGTTTTTCTAAGCCTGATGTGAAGGTTTTAACTGCTCTGTAGTTCTAAGTGAGTCTTTCACATTTTATTTTCTCATTCTCTGAGTAAGAGGCAAATATAACAGTGAATTCCAGTAGTTCAGGGGATCTTGGCCACAGTCGGCAACACAGGCCGAATGAGCCTTGGGATCATAGGCTGGGCCAAACTTCTGTTCTTCTCCTCTGCATTTTTTCCTAGTGCAATGAAAGCCTTAACCAGAGAGCACTCTGCCTGTGATTACATGCATCAGTTATGTTCTTTGTTTCCTTCCTCATAGCATCCTCCAGATTTATTATGGTAATGGCTCTTGTGTGGCCCACCACAAATCCATCGATGGTAGAAAAAAAGCGGGGGACTAAGGTACATGCAGCTGCTGTTCTTCCAGTAGCTACTGGCGGTGTCTTGGCAGTGGTGTGGAGGCTTAAGGCATTGTCCTGCTTTTCCTTAGCTGTATGCCATTAGGTAGAAAATACTTGGCCATTTTCACTGGTGCAGGCTGCTTGGCAGTTCTGCACAGGAGGACTTCCGAGGAAGCTAGTCAGGGACTTGCCAGTCTCTTTCCTATTCCTTATTAGTCGGTTCATAACAAAAAAAAATCTCGCTGATGAAATGGCTACAGTGGAAATGCAGTATTGTGTGAGGGAGCGTGATGGTGAACCTAGTTGGTTTTTACAAACATGGAGCTCTGCTATTCAAATAACCCAAGCATAAGAAATTATATTTTGCCAGGATGCTATAAAACAGGAACTGTCAAGAAGGAGGGCAGTGGTTGCCATGTCTGTGAGGCTGAGGTCTGCAGCAGCATGGTCTGCTCAGGGAATGGCCTTAGTAACTGTGCTATGAGGGAATTTAGAAAGCCTGTGTGTCTCATGGTGCAGGCTGAAGGAGTTGGGGAGCATAACAATGTTTTCATCAAATCCCTTCCTCGGCGTCTTTCTCTTCAAGGCATAAAACCCGGTGGAACTGAGTACAGAGAAGCAGCTCAGCGTGATGTGTGTGCAGCCTTCCTATTGTAAATCTAATGTACTTCGAGGGCTGCAGATTGAAAGCTTCCAGCCTTCACCTCTAATACACTTATTGAGAGTGTCTGGTGGGGACTGCTGAGCTTTTATCAAGTAATGCAGGAAGAGAAGTTTGGAGCATCACCGGCCTTTACTGAGGGGTCTCATTTTCTTGTGACAGAACCTTGTGCAATCACATAAGAGTGAGCTCTTCAGTGAAGATTGAGCACTAATCTAAGTTCACCTCTCTGTGTTACGTGCAGGAAGGGCTCGGTAGTCCCCACCAAGCATAATCTGTGAGCAAGCAGAAATTAAATTGGAGGAAGGCGGGAGGGCAGGACAAGACAAATTATGTGTGTTCGGTTCCCATATCTTTTGGACTTCCTTACTTCCCCTGACCTTGGTCCAAATTAGACACACTTTGATGAATTGATTGTTGTGTTCTGCAGACCTGGTCTTTCTGCTCAGATGTCTAGAGCCAGACAAGGCAGACAAAGCGTAATACCTTCCCCACCCCATAGGAAGGTGTTATGTTAAAACTAGCAAGCTAACAGCCATGGGTATTTATTTCTTTATAGGGCAAGTGCTGTTGTTTTTAGGACATCTGTGTCAATTTTTAATTTTTAAGGTGAAAATTTTGCACAGAAGTGTTTGTGAAATCTACAGAGTATATATATGGAGAGGACACATAAACTGGTATTAATGTGACATAACTCTCTGGTCTCTGTGCTGCCTTGGCTGCTCAATCAATCTGCTTCTCCTTTCAATGTAATAGGTTTGCTGCTGGCTTTGCAAACAAAGACTTAAACTTCTGGTTTCAGAATATCTAGGATCAGTCCACAGGGGTGTTGTAATAAGGTTCTCAGATACTCCTTCAAGGGGATTGTTGCTCTGAGCTACTGCGTGTGCTTCTAGATTTGGCTGGTGACTTTCTCTTCCTCAGCCTTTCATACCTGTTACTGTTAGGATTTCATTTTTCAGGTGCTTAGATAGGATCAAAGAATGAAAGTAACCAGGTACAATACTTGTCATCTTTGAGATGTTTTATATATTTTCTTTTCCTTTTTTTTTTTTTTAGGTTTGGAAGGCATTTTGAATCCCCGCTTTTGTGGCAAAGCGTTATCATGATCATTACTATGTTGCTGATGCTGAGACTGTGCACTGAAGTACGTGTGTCCAACGAGCTAAACATAAAACGTCGCTCTTTTGCAGGTTAGTTACAGAAACTGGCTTTTGCAGGATAAATCTTTTTGAAAGCATGATGCGCTGTATTTTGGGCAAAAGTTCTGTCTGAATTGCAGTCCAGTCTTCTTTCTTGGTAATTCAGTGTAGCATTTCCTGAACGTCTGTTTTGAAACTGCTTTTTTCCAGATAAATATGTAAAACTGTAATTTTATTTCAGACGGGTCTTGGTTCAGTCTGGAAATTGGAGATCTCCTTAGTATTTCACACCATGCCCTGAATATAGAGCTGGCTGTTATGCCATTGTGCTAGCCTGGATATTTTTTTAAGATCTTGGCCAGAATAAGAAGTTGTTTTCTTCAGCTGTACTTTCTACCAAGTTCTTGGGTATGATCAGACACTATTACCAGAAATTTTATTTTCCAATTGCAAACACTTGCGTTTGTACATAATTGATTTTCTACTCATTGAGTTATTGGCTGTCAAAGTAGGAGGTGCAGTCATATCATAGTTGCAAAACCGTGTCTTTTTGTATACCATTTCTTTGGGTTTTAATGTGGGATTAGTTGGGATTTATGAGAATTTTCACATATTTTTTATTTTGGTTGTTTGTTGATTTTTAGGCGTCAGTAATTTCAGTCAGGGCCAGGGTATTATTCTTTTATTTAATGAAATGCTCAAGCTCTGTGGAAGTCCCGACTTTTTTTCCCAGAGGGGGAGTTTTTGTGTTCCTCTGTGTTGACTTTGACTTGCAACATTTCTGTTACAGCTTATTACCAACAGGAACAGAATTAATACTGTCAGCTTTTTGTCAGTTGTTTTGCCAATATGGATGTATGATTTGTTCTCTCCATCTGTTCTTTTCCCTCACTCGCTAATAATTGAGGGTCTGATCCAGTTCCAGATATCCACAGCCCTCATTAGAAGGAAACAGCGTACTGGCTGTGCAGTAGGGTAATTTATCTAATAGCTAAGGAAGCTATTTCCATTTGCACTTGTTGTGGAGTATAGTGTGAAACTATTCAGGTAAGTGAGTTCATGTGAAAGAGGAGCTGCACTCCAGCTCCCAAACACAAACTGCTGTGTTCGCAAGGGTTGTTAGTCTGGCAGGATGGCTGACTTTAAAACTACTTTCAGCCAGATTTAGCAGCAGTTAAAATCCAGGAAGCATTTGGGAGGGGTATGTATGCTTTCTCCCTCCTTTACACTCTGTGCTAGCGCTTTATGAAGTGGCAGAAAGGTTCCTCTGTTTGCCTTTTCTGAGAGGAAATTAACTTCTTGCGCATTTACGCACACACACTCTTGCAGGCTCCTTTGGTAACCTTTAGACAAAAATGGGAGGCTATTCAGTTTAATATATAGCCCTCTTTAAACAACTCTCCCTGAAAGACATGCAGTCTCCTAAGGGATAATCGGTCTTTCCCTTACCAGGTAGTGGAAACTCCTCAAGGTTGCATGGTGTCATTTGATCCTTTTTCCTGAAAGTCAGCTTGTCATGTGTTCGGTTGGCTAGAGAGACTGATTTTTACCTGCTTGGGGACCCTGATTATTTGTTTTCATCAAAAGGCTTGCATCCTTCCACAAACTTTTGAGAACAGCTAAAATATTTTTTACCTGTGATTGATTTTTAGAAAGGCCAGCAGTAACAGACGAAACATATAAATGCATACAAAGCTCCTTTCATGCGAGGCAGAAAGATAGGTTGGTATTTCAAGCACAATATGAGTAGGAGTGAGATCCTTGTTTCTAATCCTGCTCCTAATCTTATCTCTTACATTTTATGGCAATCTAGGCAAGCTGATAAATCTGTGTACTTACTTTCTTTCCTCATAGCTTATTGGGGCAGTAAGAAGCTAGGTTTGAAGTTGGTGCTTTTGATTAACCTTGCAGAATCCTGAGGGGAAGGTGCACAATTTCTGTATGATGAGATAATTTGTTATTTCTCACGTGGCTGGTCTTCAGTTGAAACATTTTTCTTCTTTAATTTCTATCCTCCCTGTGAAAGTTTCTGCAAAATAATCCAAAATATTTAGAAAGTGAATTGAATAGAATATTTTGGTGGGAGTATATATCTCCTCCCCCGCTCTCCCCCGGTTAGTATATGATTACCAGTGTGTTTTGAATTATGTGGGAGTTGCCTTTTTTTTGTTATCCTCACAGATGAGGTCGCTTAAGTAATAACTAGTTCAGAAGGAATCTACTAAAAATTTCTTGAAGCATTAAGGAACAGTCTCTCCTAATCCTGACTAGCTTGTTCTGTATTCTCTACCCTGTTTTGTGGTTAAAATACATATCGATAGTAATTCATAAGATAGACATAAAGCCATTCAGTCGAAATGCTAGTAACTATCATAGCATGAAAAATACAGTCTCTCTGGACTCTTTCCAGTAATGTTTGATTATGTCTTGTAGGCTTTATATAAAGAACTTATTAGGAAAACTCGCATAATCTTTTACTTTTTCCCCCAGTTACTTCTCAGTTACGGGATTTTGCTCCCGCTCCCTTTTGGTTTTGCAAACTGAAAGTAAGTTGAAAGTGGCAGAGCCCATCCTATGCTACTGCTGCCTTCTCTGACTTTTGTTCTGGATACGTACACTTTGTCCTTCAATTACATGTGCTGATTGAAGACAGAGTAAGTCCACTTTATATATTGAACTGTTTTACTATTTTTTGAACTTTGACTCTATAGCTTGTGTTTAACTGTTCTAAATTGGAAAAAAAAAACCCTACCAAAACAAGAAAACCACAAAACCCCCCCGACTTTATTTTAAAACCTCCAGTGATAGAACAGTTCTCTCTGCTGCATATGCATACTTTGAGAGCTATGTGAAGGAGTCTTCAGATGAAATCAGCAGGCAGGAACAATCTCTCCTTCGTCTTACTTAACACCACTTTATAATTGCATCTTGACTGCTTTAATGCAGATCTCCTGGTGCTATTGGTGTGGTAACAATAGCTCTCCATATTCATTGCCTACTTTTAAATTGGTGTCTGTGCAGCCTTGTGTGCTGTGGTATGGGCTCAGTACAGAAAGGCTCAAGGTTTAGTGATAGTTTCTTTTGTTATAATTGGTTTTTTTTCAAAGGACTGTAGTATTTCTGGGGTGTGATGGTGCTACCATGCTAGAGAGCTGAATGCTGAAAAGCAAAATGTGCATGTACCGTGTCTTGATTTGAGAATCAAGAGGAGGCTGAAGCATGATACTCACAGCTACAGACTGCTGAAAACATCTGGTCACTCTTGAAAACGTTGGCAGGCCAGAGCAGTCTCTTCATATTCTTGGAGAGACAGACATTCTATGAAGAAGCCTCATTTTATTTCCCAGATAAGCCTTCAACCTCTCTCCAACAAATACTCAATTTCAGTTATGTCCAAGACATCGTGACAGATTTCGAGCACCCTGAATGTATGAACTGTACTGAAAACCAGTGGATAGCATTTGTTAAAAATGGGCTGCTGGACGTCTCTTCTTATACGTGCAGCCCAGCCTCCTTAAGTAGAACATGGGCTCTTGTGTTTTTAGATGAAGATGATGTCCTCTGGTCATTCATCCAGTTCTGTCTTCCTTCCAACTGCTGGTTGTCTTAACCTGCTTTGTAACTTCTGTCTTCTTATAGCACTCTGATCCCTTGAAGAGTCCTGTTTCTGGCACTGGAAAGCACTCTTGACATAATATGTTGTTTTCAACTGACATAGGAAGGCTGGACTGAAGAAATTGAGCATGCAGAATGTTTGGTGGATGGGGTCTACTCTGTCCTTCTTGATACAATTGGCTTAAACTCAGGCTTTCTGAAATTATTTTAGAACAGCATTTTCCACAGGAGGCAAGGCAGCTGTATTGTCTTAGCTGATTACACATACGTCCCTACACAGTCAATGTTGCTGAGGTAACAGGTTGTATTCTCAGATCATAAGTATATAAAGTAAGAGTTAAGCTGTCTGTTTCACTGTTTTTAAGTCTTCATTTTCTCCCCCTAGGCACACTGCTGTTGGGTTGTGCATTGAGAATGTTCTGGGACTTCATACTGCTTGACTCTATCTTAACATCATGGGGTGGGAGCCTTGTAGAAAGCATGGAGACTAAAATTTCTGGCATGTTTTGTTTTGGCCTTTGTTTTTTTTATAAGCAAAGTGTACTAACTGGCTAAACTGTAACTAAAAGACCCACTGTTGCATTTAATCATACAAGTCTGTTTGTCTTTCCTTCCTTTTTTTCCCTCAACTCTTTTTTACGTAGCTGCAGATAGTAAGGATGAAGAAATCAAAGCACCTCCCAAGAGATCTTATCTGGGTATGTACTATACAAACCCATTCTGCATGAAGTTGTCCGCTCAACTACATATTTCATGCTTTGCTACTTTTTGTAACCATTTTTGGAAATGTTTGCATGATCATTTCTATAGAAAATGTTTGCATTACCTTTTCTTGACATACTAATACCTGGCATGTGATTTTTTTTTTTTTTTTAAATTTAATTTTCCCCTCACCACTTTTAACTTTAGTAGAGGAAAAGATGCTTTCAGCTCCATTTCAGAAACCATTTTTTTGAAGACAGTTGGATTCACCGCATTGTGTCTATCAATGATACCTTCCTTTTTCCTTCCCCAAGTTAGACAAGCAAAATATTACATGATGCAGGGATCCATCTCTTCAGACTCTCATTCCTCCTCTTCCAGCTCTGACTCTGGAGGAAACTATGAAAAATACAGGATTATCTTTCAGCATTGTTCAGAATGCTGGATAAGAAATCTCCTACAACACTTGATGTTCAAACAAAATGACTGCATCCTTCTGAAACTTTCTGGCTTGTTCCTGTCTTTCATTAGAGCAGCCTCAAAATTACTGTTTGGGAATTAGTAACACTTAAGGTGAGAGCTCCCAATCTTCAGTTTCAGAGTTGGAAGCTATGTTCTTTAATTTGCCTAAGGAAGAGGAAATATTAGGCGCAAACCAACTTTTCGGTACTTTCAACTCTTAGTAGTTTGGAAAGATAGTTTCAGTCGAGTCATAGTAATTCTGTTTTAAATTAGTTGGGCTATTGCATTAAGGAAGTTATACCGACTAGAGACACAGAAGTTCCCCAAAGTCATCTTTTAGGCTGATTTTAGTTGAACTGCCACAGAATCTCACATTGATACTTGTTATTCTCTTCTGCAATTCTTGAGCTAGCAAGGCATTCAGCTGAAAAAATACAGGGTAAAGGAGGGTATTACTGGTGCAAAAGGAGAGTCTCTACCTCTGTATTTGTCAGCACACACAGTTAGTTAAACTGGAGTTAGCTCTGAGAAACGCTGCCAGAGAGTGATATTAACCTTCAAGAGTGCTTTCTTGAAGCTGTTAAAACCACTCCTGTTAAGGTTAAATAGACTCAATTTATCAATGACATGGACAGCGACATCGAGTGTACCCTCAGCAAGTCTGCAGATGACACCAAGCTGAGTGGTACGGTTGAGACACCAGAAGGACGGGGTGCCATCCAGAGGGACCTGGACAAGCTGGAGAGGTGGGCCTGTGTGAACCTCATGAGGTTCAACAAGGCCAAGT
>Ga0065711_1042604_pt1 | contig 15270 bp, 8 predicted proteins | sample Hoacrofraction12_FD_59098 | JGI IMG/M metagenome (GOLD analysis project Ga0065711, IMG submission 59098) | Hoatzin crop microbial communities from Cojedes, Venezuela - Epithelial fraction 12 v2 (version 2) | ecosystem: Host-associated > Birds > Digestive system > Esophagus > Crop | place... | reverse complement strand
CCCCCCTGCCGAAGCAGGGTCACCTACAGCAGGCTGCACAGGACCTTGTCCAGGCGGGTCTTGAATATCTCCAGAGAAGGAGACTCCACAACCTCCCTGGGCAGCCTGGGCCAGGGCTCCATCAACCTCAAAGTGAAGAAGTTCTTCCTCATGTTCAGCTGGAACTTCCTCTGCTTCAGTTTGTAATGTATTTCAGTTTGAAATGTATTACTCCTGCATTGTGGAGTTACTGCTGGAGCATTGGTCTCGGTCAGAAATCACTCCCTGTAAAATTCCAATGTTTCCATATTATTTTTTGACTCTTTGGAAGCTATTTCCACCATCTGGACTTATACCATCATCCATCATAGATCCCCTCCTAAGTGTCCTCTCTCTAGGCAGAATCATGAGGTGCTTCATAGCCATTAAAAAATTATCACCTTAGAGTCTCCATAGTGTTCCGCAAACCAGCCTGTAAACTCTCCTAATATTTAGGGTGACAAGTAGGAAAAGCGAAAGCAAGCAGGCATTTCAGTGATGCCAGGACTAGTTGCTCAGTCACCTACCATTTGGTTTAAGAAACAGTCTGAAAAAATCAAGCAGAAGTCTTCAAGATCCAGGTATTTACAGAGTAGGTGGACAAAGCGCACGGTATGATAGCAGACAGAATGATTTTTTATGTTATTTCTGCATCTGATTTCCTTGGGTTTATGGCACCTTTGGCACAAGCACACAGGCACTGCCCTGCACCGTCTGCAGCCTTAGCTGCTCCTCGGTCCATCCAGAACGCCCTGGTAGAGCAAACACGCTGCCTCTCACCGACCTGCTCCTCCGATCTACAGTGAAATAAATCATAAACTATTTCATTCTATTAAAATTCTATTCAATTCTGACTAACAACACAGGGAGGTATATTTACTGTATACTTTTTTTTTTACATTAGAAATCCTGTTCTGCAAAAGATCCGTGTTCTGATATACTGACAAATTTTTAAATTTTGACATTCAGCTTCATCCCACTTAAGAGCAAATCTTCCCTATTTTGAAATTTTCAATGCTGGAAAATCCCGCAGAAAAGAGCGTTTCATACAATTTATAAAATGCTCCATAGGTGAGTCGCCTACTTTCATAAAATGAGGAGACTATTCTAAATGAAAATATGACTGTCAATTAAATATCAAGACATTCTGTTCCAAAAACTTTGAAATGAGATATTTAGACATCGTAACATCTTTCCCTAGATTTCTCAGAAAATAAATAATGCCAAATTTAACCAATTTCACAAAACATTCCTGTTCCAACGCAACTGCTGGTCTCAACAGAGTATGGTATGTCAAAGTTTCTGCAGTTAAATTTGCTTGAAGATGAATTAATAAGGTCCACAAGGTTGGGCTAGTACACCCACGCAAGTTTCACAGTTTTCCAGTTCCAAAGGTTAAACTTGCACGGTATACCAGTACACCACAGTACGCAAGCTCAGAAAATGGACTCTTCCATTCCCGTTCTAACTCTTCGCTCCCCTCAATGGCATATTTTTTTTCAGCTCGTTCTTGTTGCATTCTGCTGTGTATTTTTGGCTCCTGTGTATCTGCTAAGGTAAGCAAACAAAACTTGAAAGACCTATTTCTGCTAAATCAAACTTCTGCTACAGATTCTTTTCATCTTTATTTTCCCCCCCCTCTTTTAAGGTTCAGCTACTTACTATGGTGGCTTTCACGGCCTTGAAATCTGCTTCAGAAAGAAGCACAACATGGACCCCTGTTGATAATTAGCCTCCAGTTTGAAAGCGCGGGAGAAGGAGGAGGTTAATATCCCCCATCAGCAACTACAAAGCGAGGCGGGCAGTCTCATGCTGCCTTGCTCTCCGTCTGACGGCAGCAAACCCGCCGCTCTGACACGCAAGAAACATCACTGGAAATTGGTTCCTGCATTTTTCAAATGGAGTAAGAGTTCCAAAGTCATCTCGATACTACTCCAATTTTTGCATGTTATCCTAATCGGATACCCCGATCCCTCCCCTGGGTGCTCAGATAATATTCACATGCACTAAAACCCCTTCCAGATCTCCCGGGGGAAATTCCCTAGGCTGGAGGTGGCAGCGCCCGATGGAGAAGGTACACTCGGAGGCAAACGATTCCCACCCAAAGGTGGGAGCTACCTCCTCACCTCCCTGATCTCTAGCGAGGGGAAAACAGCAGGAGAGGAACATTCCTGGAAGGCCCAATCCATAGATGCAATCCATAGGTAACGCAACGGGAACAGGACGGAGTAACTAATTACATTTGGAGTGTGTGTGCAGTGCACTTTATCGACTAGACCCCTTCAATTGGTATTTATGTTCTTGCTGTCTGGAAGCCCGAGGCCTTCTCTGAGTGATCTTAGTAGATGAGATAAATAGAAATTATTTTACAGTTACTGATCTGGTTACTGACATACATGTTTCTTGTTTGTAAATGTCAATTTATTAGCATATGAAGGATAAATTCCTACAATTACTTAAATAACTGTATTTTCTGAAAAATCATTTGAAAGAACAAAGTAAAAAACCAACACGAGAACGTATTTTCACAACCACTGAATCTGTTGCGAGGCTGCTTTGGAAGATACATAAACCAAAGCTGACACCATACTTGATCTCAGCCAAAAAGCCTAATAGCACTGTTATAGCCCATAATGTTTTACATCTGACAGCGTAAAGGTCCTGTTTGTGCATCTATCAATTATTCATCACCTTAGTAAAAATTACTACCCACACAACCACGCTCCATGCCAACCGCTCACGCTGCCGCCTGGGATGGCAAAACCAGAAACCGCTCAGGCTACGGAATCATTTCCAAGTCGGAGGACGCTTTCCCTGCCCAGGCTGATCTGCAGTCAGGCTGCTACGCCAGACGTTGCGAGAGCTTGAAAGTGAGCACAGCCCTAATATGAGCGGGTTGGAGAGTCGAGCAAAGAAACCATCTATTGTCCCCTGTCTCTGGAGCTTTAGCACTGCTCAAGGTTACCTATATTCCACATTTTCTAAACCATATTTTTAGCTTGAGAGGTGGATAATCCCTGTACATAAGAGCTATTGGCAAGTATAAGTGTTATTCAAATCTCTAAATCACAGACACCCGCAGCAGCTCTTGCACACTTTAGCATTCATAGGTGGCTTACTCCATGCAGGGTGGACAGCCCAGTGCTGTGCCCCGCAGTTAACAGATTTTTCTGCTGTAAAACACTCTTCCTCATGCCAGCCTGCACTGAGCTATCCAAAAGTTGCAGCTTTCTGTACCACTCCCTGTGTCCTGACCTAGCGAGTACACAGCACCGTGTAACCTGGGAATACGGAACACGGAATTCAGTTCTACGTGGGACTTCACCTCCAAGCGCGCAGGAAGCGCTGCCTGTGCTCAGGACCCTGGAAACGCTCTGAAAACGGGCACGCACCGGACTCTGCACGCGAGGAGAACCCGAGGAGCGGCACAGCTCTTGCTCAGCGGGTGACGCAAGACGTGGTGGACAGCAAGGCCGAGGCACCTCGCGAGGGTATCGACAAGACTGCGTAAACATCGGAAAGTGAAATCAGCGGGTCCAAAGAGCAAGATTAATGACAAAAACGCACGTGGTTTCCCCCAAAGGTTACACAGATGAAAAATAAGAATCATCTGCTTTCAGAAAATCTTCCCCTGGATCTTGCAGGAGTTAGGATACTTTTTCACAACCTCTGGATGTTGCTGACAGAGGAGTGGCACGTGGGAGGGGCGTCTGCATCGCAGAGCCTCTACTCTCCATGATGCCTTGTCTTCGTAAGTAAAAAATAAAACAGCAGCTGTGGAATAAAGCTGTAACCCATGCAGAAAATGATTTTAAAATAAATATCTGGTGCCTTTCTTACCAGAATAGATCTGAAAATGTTTTCTGAAGGCGAAAGAATAATGAATTATCAATAGGCAACGTGGGTGGAATCACTTGTGTTCCATCTGCCTTCTAGCTGCCTAAATCCCGCAACTACCACAGTCACACAAATGCTCTATAGCTACGGTACGTGAGCGGAGAGACCCTGTATGTCTCCTACTGATTTATAGATTAAAACCCTGCTTGGAAGAAGCCACCTACCAAGACGTGTTCAAGTTTTTACAGTCCTGATTCAAAATCAGTGGGAGTCCTGCCACTGATCCTAACAGCAGTCGGATCACATTTCCCACAGAGAATTACTTAGGAATTTTAACACAGGCACTTTGTCAGGAAAAAGAACACAACTGTAGAATATGTACTGAAAAAAGGGAATTTTATATTGGCAGGAAGATAGATAAAACACCCTAATAGGTGTTTTTTTCTTCTCTGATTTCCATTATTCATGGGACTCTAATGATGCCTTTCTGCATGCAAGACAAAAGTAAACCATTGCCTCCTGATAGCAAGCATGGCACTCCGTCATTAACATAACGTGAATATGTTAATGCAATAGTAATTACTTACCCTACTGCAGTCAAACCCCCTTGCACTGGAAGGGTATCACTGTTTCAGTTTCATTTTCACCAAGATGACAGAAAGGGCCCCGAGATGATTGTCTGTTTTCGTATCATATTAATGAAAGTGAGTATTAACAGAATTGGGAGGGAAATTAGGAGCAAACCCAGAAAGGAGCTAAAACGATGCCCTAACGCTGTAAATAAATTGATACTGCTACCTCATACTTTCCTCTTAGGACTAGCCAGAAAGCAGACAACGGCAGATAACTCGATCAGCACATTTAGGCAGTGTTGGCTCGTAATAAAACTTTCAAAACATGCAAGCTGCAGTTAAATTTAATCAAGTGAATTTCACATCCACAGCAGCCTCTACAAACAATTAAAAAATCAGGAAGAATCACAATTTCAAGGCAACGTCGACAGCCAAAGAAAGCGTAATCCACATTTGCATTAGGTCCTCATGCATCTTGTCACGTATCTGCACTGAGATCTTCTCCCCATTTGGCACAAAACTTTCTTACTTCTCAAACAACTACTGAATAAAGTCCGTAACTCATTTATCAAAACAGCTCTCAGCCAAAACGCTGAACTCTGCAGGCCACGGTAATGAATTACTGACTTTGGAAAGAAAAGTTTGAGACAGATATGATTAACTTTCCATGCTGGAAATGTGGCTGCCCTGAAAGGGCAAGGAGTGTTGGGAACTGCAGATGGCATCCCGGAGCTCCGCGATGCATCCGGAGCATCTTACGTTCCCTGGGGGGATGTTCGCACTGTGTCTGCATCTAGACCTGGAAGATGCCATTGGAATGGCAGGACCCATCATCTGTCTGTGATTTGTACGTGATATAACTCGGTAACTGGATGGGCTGCAAGAAGGGGATAGAGAAGCATGAAATGACATGTGAAAAGTAACAATTAAAGAACAAATGCGGAGGCTTTCTATCTCCAAAGAACCTGCTCGGTTTTGCCGAGGTTATCTGAAAGGATACTCCTTGCCAGCGAGGATCCAGCCAGCCAGAGTTGAAACACGATTTTTTTTTACTTTTAGGTTACAAGGCAATAGTGCAGGCGAGCAGGGATGTTGCTGAAATCCAACTCAGTAATGGAAACCTGGATGAAACGCTTGCTGCATCCTTATCACCTCTCCGCAATTCAACACAAATGCCAGCAGCCTAACCACGTGCGTAAGACAGTTGAAGGAGTTTATGTTAGTTCAGCCATGTGTTGCTATTCTGATAAAGGACAAACTGACTCACCATTAGAAGCCAACAACAGCCTTAGAAAACGTACTGTTAAGCATGTTTTTTGGTTTAAAAAAAAAAAAAATACATTTGATGCATTTTGAAACGATGAACAAAAAATAAAGTCTGAATATTCACCCATGTTTTGAAATGCAGAGAGCACACTCAACCTGCAAAATCACCCATGCTCTGCTGAAGTCCTTCATGTCCAGACTTAAATTATTTTTATTCTTTGTCAGTGATAAAATGATGCTTAATATTTTACCTCTTTTATTCTCAGCAAGACTTTTTCCTTGTTTTGGGAAACAAACCTCGTTCCCTAGGGAGTATGGCATCAAACAGCTCCTGAAGCAAAGAATATTCTTTGCAGCTGTTCTGCACAGGGTTCATCTGTTGTCTGACTCCAAAGCGACTTGTGCATCGCTAGGGTCAGGGATCATACGAATGGAGAGAATGTCACATAAGCGAGTACCAACAAGGACAAAAACAGAAATAAGGGAACGGTTCCCCATGTGCCAAGAATGAACTAATGCTAAACAAAGGGTAATTACACTCCTGAAGTAAAGCCGCTTCTAAATCTAAGCGGTGCAATACAGTAGTATATCATTACCAGGCTCCTGGTACAAGCACAAAGAGCAATACAATAAATAAAACCAAAATTCCATACCCCGTCTGCTCTCTTCTCCAAATTGAAGCATCTCAAACATTACAGCGACGTTTTCTGTATTTCATTACAGAGTCCACACTTGCCACTTCCACACTGAAGTGACTGCAATAAGTCATCATGAGAGAACATGGCTCAGTAACGGGGTGCATCCAAAACCTCAACACAGATACACGAAAGCATTGCTACCCAAAAGGTGAAAGAAAACACTGCAATGGAAATCTGAGCCTCATAAAACCTGAGGATTCTTGCACACCTATGTCGCTCATGAAAGTGGGATGCTGGGGAAAATAAAAAATATTGAAATATTATCACCTTTTAGAGACCCTTAAGGAAGCAAACAGGCAGATCAAAGCACAGCTGATTTACGAGCAAATCCCACCTATTCTTTAAAGAGCTTTCCAAAATTACCAGTGTATACTGGGGCTTTAAAAACAATGGATGAAAAAGTAGAGATGGAAGGGATTTCATTCTTCACATAAAATAATCTCTGTGTAGAGCATATTAGCGTTCCTTTGAGGGGCTCTATAAAAGCCCCTACGTTAGAGAGAGAAGGAAATATATTGAAATTGGCCAAACTAATCCACAGAGCTAAAAGACTCAACAAAATGTTCGAATACTTGCTCTGCAAGTTCTTCTGGGCTCCATCATAAAACCTGGGTTATTTATAATCAGCCATAAAGAATAATGAGGAGGGGGCACAACAGTCCTTTTGTGACGTCCCTTCAAGCCCCCACAATTCACCTGCTTGTGAGGAGCACATCCTGCTTCGCTCCGACAAACAAGATGCAAGATCACACGTCTCCAGAGACGGAAAGAGAAAAGCCACAGAAAAGACAATCACGTCCACTCTTACGTCCAGCGCTGTCATAATTAATGACAGCAAAAAAACCTGAAGGGCTATTAAGCCCTGTGCCTCAGGGGTTAGGTCAGTCTCTAAGTATTATAGATCCAAAGGGGACCTGCAGGGAATCGCATTATTCCATACCTCCCTCCTGCATGGCTCTTACACTTTCCCCCAAAAAAGACTGTAATCAATATTGTCAGAGACAAGATACTGGAACAGATGGACCTTAGGTCTCACTCAGTTCCTGTGCCTATACTATTATTAGAGGAGAAGCTGTCACAGGTATCTAAATGGTGATGGAGCCCCTGAAAATGAAAGGGCAGAAAAAAAAGGAATGATGCAGCAGGCAGTTCAGCATCTGCTCCTCTTCCCTTCTTCTTTCAAGCACAGAGGTAATGCTTTGCATGGCTTCACAGAGCTTAAGGCTAGGACTCCAGCCCCATTCCCAGGAAAAAGAAACAGGTTTGTGTACAGTGTAGTCCATTTTTCCTAACTTTTTTCCCTATAAGTTCAACAGAAAGCTCTGAAAAAGTAACTGATGCTGCCTCCCAAATGCCTTCTTCATCGCAGCTGCCTTCCAGGAGAAGGCCACCTGGCCCTGCACGTGGAAACGAGAAAAGAAATTGCAGCGTCAACCCCCTGGCCGGTAACAGAACATATTCATTATGTCCACAGCCTTCAAGGAACTGGTGTGTTTGTGCATAATTTAGTAGGTAGTTGCAGGAGTTCATTGTTATAGGCTGAGCATCTACTTTAATGGTTATAGATACAGTCTGAGTTTTCAGTCTGCTTCTCTGTTTCTGAAGGGGAGAACACTGCAAATAGCTATAGGAAAACCATGGTATAAATCACACAGAATCACAGAATGGTAGGGGTTGGAAGGGCATGGGGCACGGGGTGGGATTTCTCTGCAGACCTCTTTGAAGGGTCTTTCCAGCCCCGGTCACTGCACCGTGTCGCATCCCATGCCGGATGCGCTGCCTGCTGTGACACTGCTGCGGCTCCAGCCGCACCCCCGAGCTGCTCAGACCCCCGGCTGCAGGCAGAGCCCCACGTGAAGCCCACAAAAGCCCTCTTCTGTCTCTTCACCATGAACCAAAGCAACACCATTCAAAACCAAGAGGTGAACGTGCCACTGCAACCGTGTCAGAGTGTGACCTTCCCTCCTCCCGTCTTGCCCTCCCAGACTTGGGACTTCAAATCCCAAGTCTGAAAAGGCACCTCTTGAGGAAAGGCTGAGGGAGCTGGGCTTGTTTAGCCTGGAGAAGAGAAGGCTGAGAGGGGACCTTGGAAATGCTTATAAATATTTGAAGGGTGGGTGTCAGGAGGATGGGGCCAGACTCTTTTCAGTGGTGCCTAGCGGCAGGACAAGGGGCAACGAGCACAAACTGAAGCAGAGGAAGTTCCATCTGAGCATGAGGAAGAACTTCTTCCCTCTGAGGGTGACGGAGCCCTGGCACAGGCTGCCCAGGGAGGTGGTGGAGTCTCATTCTCTGGAGATATTCAAGACCCGCCTGGACAAGGTCCTGTGCAGGCTGCTGTAGGTGACCCTGCTTCGGCAGGGGGGTTGGACTAGATGACCCACAGAGGTCCCTTCCAACCCTGAACAGTCTGTGATTCTGTGATCTTCTGATGACGAAGGATGTGGCTGGGAAGTGCCAGAAGTTGAAGGACAGGAGCGAGAGGAATTAAACCACCGAGGGATGCTGAAGCAAGGAACATGCTGCCAGCAGTTCGGTTAATCTGTGCGCTGTTTATAGTAACAGTTTCATAAAAGTGTAAGTTTAATAACACCTAAGCCCCTTACAGAAAAGTGCTCATTAACTCAGTGTTGCTGTCTGGTATATCCTCAAATTGCTACCTTTACAAACCTGAAGAAAACTTCAAAGACTGTGAGGCTGAAGACCAAATATTCACTGGTGTCTTAAAATGAAATCTAAGGTAGGGCAATGAGCGGAGGAACAGTTGGTGAACAGTTGGTGAATGGATATTTTTATGCAAGGAATGCCTGAAGGAAAGAGAATGAAAAAAACTGTGTAGGAAGAAGGAGCAATTAATATGCTCCTTTTTTTTTCCCTTACGCTTATTTTGATTTAAAAGTCTATTCTTTCAGTATCACAGATTAAGGTCGCTATACAATTTACCATGGAATAAAACTTGGTCATAATGGTTGAACCACGAAATGAAAGGGTCTATGACAGAGTTTTTAATTATTCAAAAATGATAACAAAGATATGCTGAATTAATTTTCACATTTTTGCATTTCTACATTTCAAATGAGTATGTGTGTAGATACCATTCCATTCACTGCGAAATGGCAAGCATCCTTAAGGGCAGTTCCCTCGTTAATGCCATTCCTGATTGGGAAGGCCACCAACTGTAACAACGCCTTGCTAAAAACATTAAACACTTCAACGTTCCATGGGAGCTACTCTCACCAAACAGCCCTGACTTCCCCTGCAACATACGCAACAGCAAGCCTTAGATGCCGAAAACTACTGAAATAAAAAAAAATAAAAAACAATTTAAAAAATACTCTGGATCCAAATTCCCTCTCGCATCCTACTAATTACGGGGCACGGACCGTTAGGTGTGAACTCTTGTTAGCGTAACGAGAGCTGTGAGGCCAGTACTTGCTACAGCAGAGCTGAAACTGCATCCCCGTTGTTCTCCCCTCGCTGTTGTTCTCCAGCTGCAAAAAATTATGAACTACAATTATGCAATTGTTCATTTCCTATTTTTTGCCACTCAACATAACACTGCACGTAAAATCTCCGTAGAGATAACTAAGTAAAACACTAGTGTGTAGAAGCTGAAGCGAGCAAGGCTGCTCCTCGCGGATGGCAGCCACCTTCTTGGCTCTCCAGCACCGTCTGTTTATGTGGTTCATTCCAGCAGCATCGTCCCAGTGTCCACAGCTGTCCCAGTTTGGTGCACGCTAGGAGCGTGTAAACGAAGACTGCCGTTATTGGAGTTAATGGGTTACAGCAGTGCAAACCAGCAGTAACAGCAGCCAGACTCGGTGGTATTCCTGGCTGAATGTTATGCCTGAAAATTAGATTTTCAAATAAAGTCTTTGGCAGTTTTTAATTGCTTACTACAGATGTCCCTATTGTACGACCTTGGGGGTCTGTACACCCCCGTGCAAAGTGCCAGGGGGAACCTTCCAGGGCTGCAGGGCCCTGCCTGACGTAGGCACGATCAGAAACCGCAGTTACAGAGCCGCGGAAAGCAGCAGATACCAAGCGAATGTGGAGGTGAGCTGGACCGGACCCTCCCCGCTGCATTTATCCTGGGGGTGATATGCTGGCTTCCAGCAGGGATGAGGAGAGAAATCTTCACATCCTCCACATTATTATAAACAAAGAATCAAATCCAATCCCAAGGAACTTGTAGAGGTGTGTGAAATGTGGGCAATTTTATCTGTACCTTGGCTCTATCAAGAAGTATTAGTAGCATATAAATACGGTTGTGGAGGGCAGATGCAGAGAGTTTAATAGCTTTTTATTAAAAACATGCTCCTAGGAAAAGCCTACAGAGTCTTAATTTTTTTTTTTTAAACTATCATCATTTTTAAGAGAAGTTCCACTCCTGAGATACATTTTCACAACTGGAACAGAAACAAGCCATCCAACAGCTAGGGAGAAGAAAGGAGAAAAGAATAGTCAAGTGAAGATCACAGAGGAAAAGCTGTTCAAGAGTCTCTGCAAGAGCAGGACAAATATTGGCATCAAATATTTATGGACAGTCATTCAATCAAGGCCCATGAGCATCCTTTCAAGTATTCATTCTCCTTTTTATTCACTACTTGCAAAAATTATCTGCATGAGCAAGGTCTAGCATGACTAGATCTTAGTGTAAAATATGTATACTGATTGCAAGCACTAAGTTTTCATATTTGGGGAGAATCTGACATTTGTGAAGTCCATGGGAATTTTGCTGTGTTTCAGAAACACTGAGATTTTACCCCAGATGTCTTCTAGCTGATTTCAAAGCAAGAACAATCAATTCTGCTGGCAACAGGAATAGCAAATCATTCGTAATCTTTCTTCGACTGAGACAGCTTCTGACAAAAAGTCCATTTCCCAAGTTACCGTGAATAACACAGGGACTTAAAACCAACTCCAGTTTGGGGATAAATTCTATATAGTAGCTACTTGCTTGGACACAGTTAATGGGATACTGCAAAAAACAGGGAAAGCTCTTCCCACACCTATTCTACACCCACACACATATGTGTGCGCACGCACACACACATGCAAATACACTGGGTTTTTTTTGGTTTGGCTTTTTCCTTGTTCAGACTTGTGATTTAGGACATTAGTCTCCATGTCTGAACTTCAAATTACAGTAAATTGCAGAGCAGTAATTTCCAGGAGCTGTCTGTGTCCTCCCTCTGAAGAGACCCGCCGGGGATTTTCAACGCGCACACCTTTTACAGGACCAAGTCCTTATTCACAAAGTCCCCATACACTCCGAATCCTCTGAAATGTTTCAGATGTGTATCCAATATTTGCAGCTTAATTTCTCATGGTATCGTTTTTTAAATATATGTATATATTCCAATCCTACACATCTCACTGCACACGTGCGGTGAACACCAGGTACATTTGTACTGGGAACACTGTACTCTGTCATTAAGAGCTGTATTGACAGCAAACAAGCTACATATCTTTTTTTTAACAACATATAATTTTGCTGTTGTTTGCACGTTTTCTTCAAGACACATTGGATACCATTTGCTTTTCATTACAAAAAACGTGCTGACAACAAAATCACATATTCCTGACACACAAAAGAAAGAAGAAATAGCTACCATTTTTGGGGCAGGGGAGTTGTTACATGGGAAACTTTGTACATCGCTACCCGGGTATGCAGAGCTCGCTTGGCTTTCACTCACATCAAAGCAGGTAGCACATGCATCTATCCAGACACAACAGAGGTGCTTGAGGCTTCCCAACCCTCCAACCTTTTTATTCATATTGCAGTGTATTGATATATTTTTTTAATTATCTGAAGATAATTACATCTGGATACCAAGGGTAGCCAGATGCAAACTTGTCGGAAGATTTACAGTTGGCTGCTACATTTAGAAGTGTGTTTGTACCTACAAAGCCTGTAAGACAGCACTGCAGAAGGGCCCACGCCCCATGCTACGTTAGCCAGGTGAACTCATCACACGAGTGCCCAGTAGCAGTGTCAATGTAACATCCAACTTAACGACAGAGCTAATTTCTGATTCTTTATATTCAAGACACACCTAAATCCAAGATCTGCAGCTAGACCTAAATCAAAATGTGTGTATAAGAGCCTTCGGAGAAGGCAGAGCCACTATTAAATGGTATAGATCTTCAGGTGAGGTGATATATAGCTCCACTGGAGTCAAGCAATAATTTTGCACCATCTGCTCTCCCTTTCAATTAAATTCCGACTGTACACACGCAGTCCATACCCACGTACCACTCTGCTACACTACATCGGTGGTCCCCCAGCTGGATCGGGACCTGGTGGCGGTTGCCTACAAGAGAAAAGGCGAGAAGCCAAGACAAGTCCGTGTCTACATATCTGGAAAGTGGTACCCGACAGGAAGCAGGCAAACTGGTACCCCTGGTATCTCCTTATAAAATCCCCAGCATATACTGGAAGGCAGACCCAGAATACTGGCTCCAGGAGTCTACAACAGATATTTTTTGGTGAATGTTTGAACTCCGCAGGCCAGGTACCTGCTTCACACTCTTGCTTTATGCTCACAACCGTCCATGCAAGAAGAGCAAATCCCAATAGCTCAGGACTTGCCTCTTGGTCCAAACCCTTCTCTGGATGTGCAACACTGGAAGCATCAGGGCTATTCTGCCCAGCCTCTTCCCTCCATAGTTTTCCAGGCAGGAGGATTTTTAAAAAAGAGTTGGGCCGACAAAAAGAAAATACGTTGAAATTGGCCAAAAAGCTGGAATAACAGAACAAATTCCTGAAAAAGCAGCAGGTCCCTGGGCTATGGTGATCTCAGTCTCCACCAGCTCGGGGCAATCCACTGCTATACTGGGCCTGTGACACTCACCAGCACACTGCAGCTCTTCCAACTGCAAAGCAGACTGAGGGACAGCAAGAGAGTACAAAAGTAGCAAGAAGAGAATTTTCTTCCTCTGCCCATTTTTAATTGTTATTTCTACCAAAAGTCCTCCAAAAGAGTAAGAGCGTTCAAGCCCCTGGATTTTACTGATGAAGAGAAAGTCAGACACAGTTTCTGTTTTGTCCATGAGCTGTATCGACTTCTTATTACCAAAAAAGCCACACTGATCTCTCTGGAGCTGTACTGTCCATGTACTTGGGTCTAAAATATCTCTTTTTTTCTAGTGTGGTCTCTCTCCCTTTCTCGGTTCCCTTCCCCTGTCCTCTGCCAGCTGGTTGGTAGCTAGTGCAGCTGGCAGGGATGCCAAGCGCGTCGCTGCAGCGGAGCCCTGGGCATTAGCAAGGATAGTAATCAGTGGTCAGGGAAGCGTGCATTGAACACGCCAGCGACACTGAGCAACAGGGCCACTGCTCTTTGTATCTGTGCACTCCGACCTGCACGATGCAAAAGAAACTGCATATCAGAAAGAAGAACGAGTGGATAAGCACTAGAAAAATGCTCCTAGCAGTGATGACCTGCCATCCGCAGCACTTCTTTTGGCGTACATCAGCGTACCACCAAAGACAACCCTGGAGCAGGTGTACGCGTCTGACTGCCAGGAACCCCACGCCGTGCACAGTCACGACGGTCGCCGGTGCGGTCCCGCTGCAGCCGCCCACAGACCAACACCGCGCAGGAAGCACCCAACCGCTCAAGCCCACCAAGTCCATCGGGGTTCTGAAACTACCCACCTACCAGTACGAGCACTGTGCCAGGAGCAGAAGCTCACAGCTCTTCTCCACTGCTGTGGAACAACACAACTGCACAGACAGAGCTGCAGGCTCCAGCGATTCAGGCTGTCTAGGGAAAAACTTCTTGCAAAAGCTGGTGTGTTTGATAACAGAGAGGAAAAACTGGGGGAAAAAATCAAATTAAGCCCGTAACCCACATGTCGCCTTTTCCAAGCACTGTGCAGCGAGTGCATTCAGTGACACAACGCTGCTGACCTGCGCTGGCTCAATCTGCAGCTAAAACGCCACAGGCCCCCGTAATCAATAAGCAAAGCGGCAACTTGTCTAACCCGGGTGCTTGGTGGGGGAACCACGGGCGGTCCTTCGTTTGCACAGCCCACCCTTCTCTTCCTCCCACCACCACACTCCTTTTGCGCTCTGGCCTGTCCCACAGAACGCGGTGGAGCAGTAGGTTTGGGCATTAGATTTTTCTCCTTCACACTTCTGTTCAGGAGAAGCCTGCTCTAGGTGACCCTGCTTTGGCAGGGGGCTGGACTAGATGACCCACAGAGGTCCCTTCCAACCCCGACCATTCTGTGATTCTGTGAGAATTGCAGTAATTACGGCTGGTATTTCAATATAGGTGAGTTTGCCACATTTCTATAACATAGAAATATACATATATTTATAGTTTATACCAACTGTTATGTATAGTTTACACCAACAGTGGAGTCCATGTGAATGCTTAGTGCAGCACAAACCACTCGCCCTGACCAAACGGATGAGCAGCAGAGCTGCATCCCTAAAGCAGGCGCAAGGAACAGACTGACTCCTTTATTTAAATGTCTGGCTGAGAATTCAGCCTTCTTTTGAGAATCCTGATATCTTTTTTTTTTTCTTTCTGCAGAATTAAAAGTCATTAACCTGATTTTCTTTTAACATCTCTTGACTCCCGTGCTTTGCTAAAATGAGTATCTCCCTTCTGCGCATGTCTGTATCTTCTGAAAACCAGCTGCACACCCATCACTTCAGAGCAGGTCTGAGGTTCAGGAGCGAACAAGATCCCTGGGACTGTGATTTTAGCACTGCTGATCAGGGTAGGAATCACACAGACTAGCAGCAGCGGGTTTGTAGAGCTCAAGCCAACAGAGGAGTACAGCTGCCATGTGACGGGCTGATTTCCAAAAAGGAGAGGCCAAAGAACAGACCAGCAGAAATAAAAGAACTTTTCCACCACTGA
>Ga0065711_1042603_pt1 | contig 15270 bp, 5 predicted proteins | sample Hoacrofraction12_FD_59098 | JGI IMG/M metagenome (GOLD analysis project Ga0065711, IMG submission 59098) | Hoatzin crop microbial communities from Cojedes, Venezuela - Epithelial fraction 12 v2 (version 2) | ecosystem: Host-associated > Birds > Digestive system > Esophagus > Crop | place... | reverse complement strand
GAGCGGCTGAGGGAGCTGGGGCTGTTAAGTCTGGAGAAGAGGAGGCTGAGGGCGGACCTTATTGCTCTCTACAACTACCTGAAAGGAGGTTGTAGTGAGGCAGGTATTTGTCTCTTCTCCCAGGTAACTAGCAATAGGACAAGAGGCAATGGCCTCAAGTTGCATCAGGGGAGGTTCGCATTAGATATCAGCAAAATTTTCTTTACTGCAAGAGTGGTCAGGCATTGGAATAGGCTGTCCAGGGAGGAGGTGGAGTCCCCATCCCTGGAGGTGTTTAAAAGACGCATAGATGTCACGTTTCAGGATATGGTTTAGTAGGCATGGTGTTGTTGGGCGGGTGGTTGGACTCAATGATCTTAGAGGTCTTTTCGCACATATGATTCTATGATTCTACGAATGTACTATAAAAACAACAAGAAATACCATATTCTGCTTTCTTGTTAAACTGTACTTGCTGTTTTTATTTGCCCAGGGTCAAAGTAAATATGACTTGCTGAAGGCTTATAAAGACCTTAGCAGTGCACAGAGATAGTGATTGGATTATATGATCTTTTTATTTTGATATATTCAGTCCAACAAATTTCCAGTAACTGAAGAAATTGAAACTTACCCTTCCAGCATTCTTTACTTGAGGCTGCAAGTATCACACATATAAAGTGATCAGTGTTCACAGGAATGGATCAGGAAAGCACCAGACAGTTTTATGAATTTTTGGCAAAGATAAGAGGTCTCTTCCAACTTAGAGAACTTTGGAAACTGCAAAATAACTTAAGGAAGCTACAAGGGCACAAGCTGTGAACTTCAGCAATGTGAAGCAGTATAGGTCCAAAAAATGCCTGTTAAATTATGCCAGACTACATCACCGTAATATCAGATCCTAGCTTAGTCACATAGATGATAATGAAGGAAAAAACATGATCAAATGGTCTGCATGAAGAAGTATTTAATAATTTTTTCTGGAGTTTTTGGAAGGAAAAATATTGCATCTTCTTTTTCTGTCATGAGCACATTTACAATACAATAAAGTGGCAATGGTGGACAGATGGTGTCTTGAAGAAAGTGGTTGTCTCATTTGTAATTTAAGGACTTTTTGTATATTTATAAAGCATACTGGTTTTCTAACCTAACTCCAATGTGATGTTTATACTCTGGTACAGAATAACAATGCAATTATGTTGCCTGGTTTTGGACTAGAACACAGGAATTACAGATAGAAGAGGGATAACTAATGCAGATTACACCAACCCTTTTTCCTCCTCTTTCAAAACATCAACTAGAATCAAAGTGGAAGTGTGACTCAGACAGAGGCATGCTCTAAGTCCAGCTTGATAAGAGCTTCTTCAAGCACTGCACGGGCTGGGGCTAGACCACAAAGTTGCCATTTATCCGTCAGTGACTGACCTCTGAAAAAGTGTTAATATCTCTTGAGGACTTGTCAGATGAGATCACCAAAATGGATTTTTCTAGCTTTACTTATCTGTGTTCTGAAATCTTATGTGTATGTCTACGAAGATTTCTATATCATGGTGTTAAGAGATAAGCCTTAAATCAATAATACTGTTTTACAGGTTATAGGTCTACATCTCAGCAGTAGTAAATCACTGACACTCCCTTTAAGCAACTTATAACTTGCATCCACTGCTTGTGTCTCGTGTTTTTTCAGAGGATCACAGACGATATAATAATGTTCCAGCAAATTCTTCTCAGAGCTTCTTATGAGGGGAAAAAAAAAAATCAAAGAGATGATAATTAACACAACATATCCATATGGCAGCTTTGCTGCAGATTACTGCTCCTTTTAGTGTGTGAAAAAGCTAAGAAGATTTCCTAATCCTGGAACACAGTTTCTCTCAATCAGTCATTATCATAGCTTCAGCATCTTGTAGCACAGAGGTGCTTAATCAAAAATGTCTAATTTAACCAGACATTTAAATTGTCAACACCACTTCCACAGTAGTGCTATCTGGACAATACACTCAAGTAACTGTCCACAGCTGTGGTCAATTTATTTATCCACTAATTATGATTGAAGTGATCAAAACCAGTGATGCTTCAAAGGGATTGCTGCAGAAGTCAGTGATCATCACAGCACTCGCAAATGCCTTGGGTTTAGTGTGAAATTAGCAATAATATGAGGATGATTGGGAAATAAAAGCAGCAGAAATAGTTTATTTATACTTTTTGGCCTTATTCCCTCATTAATAATATCTAAATAAAAGGTTGATTTTCACACAGATGGAGAAAAATACATACTGAGCTGTGTAATGGTTTCCCCTCTAGGAAGCATGAAAACAGGAACATGTGCATGTATATATGGAACACGGCAAATCATTCAGGCTTTGTAAGGTTAAGTAATATAATTTTGTTTGTCATAGGTGATAATTAAAAGTCTGAGAACAAGGTTCAATGACTGCTTTTAGTCAGCAGCATCCTTAACTGGTCATCACCAAAGTTATTTTCGTTCTACTATTTGAATGAGTTTGCTTCATTCTAGCCTTTAAATGTATCTGCAGCATTCTTAGCTGCTAGGCAATCTGAACAATGGGATTCCAGTTCTGTTATTGCATGCAAAGTGTAGAGTAAACTTCATTATTATTGAGTAAAAATAGAGGTAATTTTGAATATACTTGCCAGTTTCTAATTTGAGATTACTACGAAGAATGAATATTTGTAGTTTGGTTTTACATTAACCGGTTTGGTAACTACAGCTTGTATCATCTATTCCAATTAATTTGTTTCATCTTTTTTTTTAATACTTGGAATGAATATATCCCTGGAGTGAATGTACCAATGCCATTTTTTAAAACTAAGACTGATACTTTAATCAAAGGTCAGATGTTGCCTAATTTTACCAAGATCTTACTATTCAAATGGTCCTGCTGTTAGAGCACTCATTGAGATGCATGGTTAAAAAAAATCACAGCACAGAGGTAATACCAATTTCTTCCTCCAGAAATCTTACATTCTTTCAGAAAGAAAGCTGCCTTGTCATAGCCCATTTTGTAAGTGGAATGGAGTGAAATCAAGTTAAGGAACTAAGGTAGTCAAGTTCGTTTACGGGAAACTATACCCCAAAATTTGAACTAGATCCCTCCAGATAACCCAAGCACATAGAAGAGTTGTCTTGCAAACTGAGTGCTTGGAAATTGATATTAAACATGATATGTTAGTTTTAGTTTTGAATGTACTAAACGAAGGAGGACAGATCAACTTTTGGACCTGATTTGTTCTGATCATGCAGTGAATAGAAATCAGCCAAAATTGCAGCTGCAGTACATAGAAATTTTAGTGGGTAAGGAACATTTCCCCAGATCCTATATATTTTTGTGCTCTCTTTCAAGTGGCAGTCAAATAATTTCATCTGCATTTTAGAAATGCATTCATGTTTATTGTGTGCAGGGAGAGAAAAAGAAAAACATAAAACAACAAAAAACCCAGAACCCAAAACAAACAAAAGAAGTCTGACTTTCTTTTTTTTTCCCCAGGAAATGACTAATCAATTATTTTGGCCCAATGAGAAACTAAAGTCCTAAAGTTCTGGATTCCAGACTGCTAGCTGTGTAATAGAATGATATACTAATGGAACAAGGGCAGGATCTGTAAGATAAAGAAAACTGTTTTATTTGACTTTGCACACAAATGAGGAAAGCTATGAGAAGGTGAACTGTCTTTTCGGAAAGGAATTAACTGGGCTGCTATCACACCAAACCCCAATGCTTTTGCTGAGTCTTTCTGAGAACACAAGTCACAGCAATATGCTATTCAAGCTATTACATGAGGGCTATCTCTTTCCCATTTAAAATTTCTGGTCCACTATATTATATTGTCTCCTCTGAGAAGGATATGTTCAGACATCTTTCACCATTCAGATCTCACAAGCCATGGGCAGTTGTTTGGTTGCACATCTGGATGACACAGATAGAGTAGGATATCACTGCTCTGTGGAAAGAGTAAGGAGGGATAAAACTGTAGACGAATGAAAACATGGTTGGGATATGCTGTTTTTCACTTATTGTGAGAGATAAGAATCTGAATTATTTGACTACTGTATTTCCCTATTTTTGCTGGGTTATAAAATTACTGTCTCATTCTGTATGAGCAGTACTTCAGGTAAGAATAAAAATGTAGTTTCTCTAACGCTGCTTAAAAGAACTCAAAAACAATTTGGACATTGAAAACATGTTTTGGTTTGCAGCTTCGGAAGTATTAAAAAAGATAATTCTTCTCTCTGAATTAAGCTTTTTTCCCCTTAGTTGTACAATCCTACAAAATACTAAATATGTATAAAGATAAACACATGCATCGGCAGGGATCTTACTGTTTTGTTGAAACCACAAATGAGATCAATGTCCACATCAGACAAATGGCATACACCTTGCTCAGAGTGACTTCTCCAAGTATTCAGAGGAAAGTCTGAAACTCACATTGAAACAGCAGCCTTGGAATATTCCTGTAATTCAAATTCTGAGAGATACTCTGTGATATAAAAACAAGTGCAGGATCAGCAAACATGGCGGTAGAGCAAACTGTGAAGATTAGAGAGTGGTATAACAAAAGAAAAAGGACATACAGAGAAGGAAGAAGGCAAATGTAGAGCTGAGAGTTGATAACTGCAGACATGAAATTGGCTGGGTAAAGGAGAAGTCAAATGAGTGAAAGACGTGGGCAGTGGAAAAGGAAAACTAATAAAAAACACAGAAGAAGTGATGGGCTGGAAAAAAAAAAAAGCAGTAAAGGAGTAAGGAAACCAAAAGAAGGAAAAAAGTGGAATATAAGTGCATGTGATGCTCTCCAAGAAAAAAAATATTTTTAAATATATTTTCCTGTTGTAGATGCTTCGAACATCTGTATTTGTCTCTTCCTGAAACTTTCTGGAGCTACTCTGTGCCCTGCTATCAGGTTATCTAATATTTCCTACCTAATCACTACAAACTTCTAAGTCTGAGTCAACTACAGAATTCCCCTCCATCCAGCTACATTAAATAATATTATTTCTAATTTACAAAAGGGTGAATGAGACAGAGATTACAATACTTCCCTAAGGAACTAGAAATAAGCAGAGAATGAAATTGCACTCAGAATGCCTGTATACTAATCCAGTGCATTACTGATAAAGTTATTCATTCTTCAGCAGTGCAGCAGTGTCTGAAGACAGGTGATTCACTGCCCACCACAATCAATTTCCAGTGAAGTATGCATCATTGTTTCTTCCAGTTTTTTTAAATTCCTCCAACCTTGCAAATGGATAGAGAAAAAACCCAAATGTCAACCTTCTCAACACGGTGGTTTTATGCACTTGTTTCTCAAGCTTTTACAAATCAAAGGCATAATGTATGCCATTGACAAGCACAGTGTATATGTGGGACAGGATAATTAGCCATTGGTTACATGTCAAGTTCACTCAGAAGAGTCTGCTTAGGAAAGGTTACCTTGAAGTCACAGTCTGATAAAAAAGCAAAAGTAAAATACTGGCCCAGCTTTCTGGTATGTTAGAGAACATTTTGTGTGAAGAGTGAATTCCAGGCTCTTTAAAAACATTTATGCTACTTTACTTTTCCTTTCATCTACTCTTCACTTCTTTCTGTCATACTACCTATTACTGTGGTGTCAACACAGCAAGAAACAAATCAAAACTTCAAGCAGATCTCGTTGATTCTTTTTTTTCTTGAAATCAGAACATCTTTAATGGAAAAAGTCCCACTGAGCAAAAGGGGATTTTATTTACTGACATTTTTCTTTGAGTATTTGAATACAGCTGTGTGAAGTGAGATCTACTTTTTTTAGTGTTAGTGTTGGGGACTGTTGACTCCCCAGTGAAGAATTTTAGGGATGGAGCTGCAGAAGATGTGCAGGAAAGGAGAGGAGAGTGACAAAATGAATCTTAGAGTGGGTTACAATTTTCCATCATTTCAGGACATAAATGAACAATATTGAATCTCACAAATCTGTGCAAAATCTCACAGTAGTCTTTTGTGCATAACGGTTCTTGTCTCTATATTCTTTCTTGTTAAATTGCTTTCATCCAATCATTTAATCCAGGATAAGAAATGAATACTGTTAACATCATGAGAGCAGCTGACATCAGCTGGTTTATGTTATGTTTCAAAAAATCATCCTTCTGGACAAGACCAAGGTAGTACTTCACATCTCAAGATTTTTTTCTAACTAAATGATAAACACAAACCATTTTAATTACAAAGACATTAAATGAGATGTGGACTAATTTTATGAAAAATAAAAAAGTTAAGAAGACATAGTACAGAGAGATTTTATGATTTTAAACTATCTGAAACTAAGTGATAAATCATTAATGTACCACAGTAGAGGAAATATAATTACATAGCTATAAACCATACTTTCTGTAAGAAATATCCCTTGCAAAGTGTGTGTAATACACTGTGCTTATGTTGTGATCTAACAGAGATGAAGACTTACTAACAATTTCACCAACAAACCAAGCAACCTTAAGATAAGTACAGTCATTTAAAAGACTCAATTCAAGAAAATGTTTTAAATTGCCAGTAACACTGTTGGCTGCTGAGATACGTTAATAAATTATATAGTAACAGTAGCTTGGGAATTAAAAAGACTGTAGACACATAATAATCATTCAAAGGCAAAATGATTAGCGCTAGAAGGTTTGACAAGGAATAGGCTCATTTTGTGGCAGTCTGTACTGCATCTTGCAATTCTGACCTGGTGTTGTGCAAAGAGGTTAAAATAAAGATTGAAACCAACAGACTGTAAGCGGTCAAAGTTTTACAGAGGTGGGTATATATTTGTTTGGACATGATCAGTCATATGGAGAGAGATTGGAAGTGGGGTATGCACCAGTTAGAATTATAAATTATTTTTTGCTTGACAACACAGACAGAAGGTAACTGGTTGTGACAAGCTATTTAGCTAAGCCTTGGTGCCACGACCCTGGCAAGGCACCCGGGTAGCCTGTGCTGGCAGGGCAGGAGCAATTAACATCTGCAGAAAAAGTCCATATCTCTGAACTGTGAAATAGTTTTCTTTGTCACCACCGTTTGTAAAATAAATACACTGTTCATAATGGTTTAGGATGTCCTTTGAGGAGGGAAGTGATAGTTTCTCAGGCAGACCTTGCTTGATTTTCTAAATAAGCTCTTGGGAGACAGCTACAGTTTGCACTTTTACCAGATGAGACCTCATGTACAAATTAGTCAGGCCACACATGGACGAAAACACGTGCTAAACTGTTCAGCACAGGTGAGATTATACAGTCTAGTGTATGCCTGTCACAAAAGCTGGAGGCAGCCAGAGGGATGATATTGATGAACATTTTGTATTTTGCGGACTGAGATTTGTGCAGCATTTTCAGGGTCATACTGAAAATCTAAATTTTATATTTAGATGTGTCAGTGTTTTTACTCTATTGTTAAATTAGCCTTGGAACACATGGATAAAGGGCATCAATAGAACAAAAGATAGATTTTTAAACTTTTTTTGGCAGAAAATTCCCTAAGATTTCTCTCTTCAACTCAGTTCCATCAAGTTATATGTAGTTGTTGATGGAACAAAAAATCTGGAAAAACAATCCTGAAAATGACTCCCTAAGTTTCCACTTCAGCAAGTTAAAACTTCAATAGTAGCTTAACCAAAAGAACTAGAAGACTGGAATCAATGAGAAGAATATATGCTAAAAGCTAAGCATTTGTCAGAATGCACTAACCAACAGGTGCTGTAATGCCATAGGTAAGTGCAGTATGTAGGGAAAATTAAAACCAAAAAAAGTGTTCAAATCATGGAAACAATAAAAAGAGGTTGCTTTGACAAGAATTTATGAAAATCTGATGCTATAAAGAAGGCTTAGACATTAACCTGCACAAAATAAATTGTAAGAGCCTAAAGTAGACCTGAATAACATTGCATCAGGGTCAGAATTCTGAAAGACAAAGAAAACTGAACTCATGTTTTTGACAAAATTAACCATAAAGGCCATATCATAAGCCATACAAAGAAGCTGTCTCCAACACAAAAAAAACCCATAAGATGACATATGAGAGGTGTTTTGTTTCACTCTTTGTATCAGATATATGCTACTGACATTCTGTTTCTTTAAAGGGAGGAAGGCAATTTGGTATAAAAGACATGCCATTTCGTGCATAGTCATATGACCAGAAGTGCTGCAATATAAGATCAAACTTAAAGATCATGTCTCTGGTAATATCCAGTTCCAAAGACCTGGCATTATCCATACCTTTCTATACGATTGAAAAAAATGTCCAATGAACTTCAATCTAGTACATTTAAAATATCAGATAAATAGTTGTTTCTTGTAATTTCAAACATGACACAAAACTTTTCGTAATACTCACGAATTCTGCTTACCATTTTTTGACACACATCTCATCCAGCCATGGAATCTCTGACTTTCTTGTTTCATGTTCAGCAATAATTGTGTATATACATACCCCAACCCTCATACTCATGCAGAGTTATGAAGAGTCAGGTATGACTAAATTTTTATGATATGGGCAAACTTATCTGAGTGGGATAAAAAGTCTTTTTTTCTGTTGTTATAATGGAAAAAAGAACTGGAAATTTCTATGAGGAGAGAAGCTGTGGAATGATCCAAAAACTATCTGCAGTAAAAAGGTCAATGGAACAATATGTCTCAAAGCCATTTTACAATGAACATTGACAGGCAGAAGTAGATCCGGGTTCTTTTTATAAAGCAAAGGATGTCAGATTTACTTGGGAGGATAGCTGTGGGGACAGCTAGTCAGAGAAATTCACATTCTGTGAAGGTTTCTAGAATCACAGAGGTAACAAATTGAAACAAATTTCTTGATGTTTTGCTTTTGCAGAAATGAAAAACAAGTCATGATGGTTAAAACCAGCAAAAAGATCATAGAATCATAGGTTGCAAAAAACCTCTAAGATCATAGAGTACAACCATCTGCCCAACAACACCATGCCTAGTAAACCACATCCTGAAGTGCCACATCGACACGTTTTTTAAACACCTCCAGGAATGGGGACTCCACCACCTCCCTGGACAGCCTATTCTGATGTCTGATCACTCCTGCAGTAAAGAAATTTATGCTAATATTTAACGTGAACCTCCTCTGATGCAACTTGAAGCCATTGCCTCTCACACTATCGCTAGTTACCTGGGAGAAGAGACCAACACCTGCCTCACTACAACCTCCTTTCAGGTAGTGGTAGAGAGCAATAAGGTCCACCCTCAGCCTCCTTTTCTCCAGACTAAACAGCCCCAGCTCCCTCAGCCGCTCCTCGTAAGACCTGTTCTTACAAAGATGAGACAACAGCATGGGAACACCAGTCTTCCACATTTAACTTGAGCGCCTCACGTATGGGAGAATTAGCCTGTACATTTCATGAAGAATCGCTCTAATGGTAAGAGCTGCTGCCTATTAAAAAATGGTTTTATGAAGTGTTTACACTCTCTACGACCAATGTTTCAAACCCAGATTTTCTCACTTAGTTTAGCAGATTAATTCAGTAAGCCGCTTAAGTCAGGCACATCAGATCAAATAGGAATGTAAAAAGTCAGACTGTCTTCTTCCTCTTTATAAGTTTCTTATTGTTACTAAAGTATTGTGAATTATAAAAAGAAGTGTTCCCTTGGGAACTGCTCATGCAATTTAAAGACAAACCACATCAGTAATACGTAACTCAGGAAGACAGTGAAACCTAGGACTTCAATCAACTTAAAGAATCTATTTCTCCTACTGAGGACTATGCTTATGCTAAAAACTTAGACTAAATTGAACATTATCGCCATTATAAAGAAAGAAAATATATTCAATATACACATCAAGGTGAGAATCTTTGTACAAACAGGAATCCTGTATTAAAACAGCAACAGACCTTTGGTTATTCTTGAAACACCATGAATTACACGTATTTCATGAATGTCTACTCTTGTATTTCCTGTCCTACATGCAACAAAGTCATTTGCTGGATCCATTGCCACATACTCTTCTATTCCAACAAGAGAACTCTACATGCAGCAGATAGCAATATTATGATTCCTTACTTATTTAAAATTATTCAGTATGAATCTAGTTTTGTATGTTTTCATGGGTAAGAAACTGTCATTAGGGCTCGTTCTAAAAATAGACATGGCGGCCACAATACAGCAAAGCAGGAGACCAAGCTTTTTCCTTTTCTTTTTCTTTTTCTTTTTCTTTTTCCTTTTCCTTTTCTTTTTCTCTTTCTTTTTCTTTTTCTCTTTCTTTTTCCTTTTCTTTTTCTTTTTCTTTTTCTTTTTCTTTTTCTTTTTCTTTTTCTTTTTTTTTCTTTTTCTTTTTCTTTTTTCTTTTTCTTCTTCTTTTTCTTCCTCTTTTTTTTTCTTTTTCTTTTTTCTTTTTCTTTTTCTTTTTCTTTTCTCCTATTTCTTTTTCTTTTTCTTTTTTTGTTTTTCTTTTTCTTTTTCTTTTTTGTTTTTTTCTTTTTCTTTTTCTTTTTCTTTTTCTTTTTCTTTTTCTTTTTCTTTTTCTTTTTTTCTTTTTCTTTTTCATTTTCTTTTTCTTTTTCTTTTTCTTTTTCTTTTTCTTTTTCTTTTTCTTTTTCTTTTTCTTTTTCTTTTTTTTTCTTTTTCTTTTTCTTTTTGTTTTTTTGCTTCTTTTTCTTCTTCTTTTTCTTCTTTTTTATTTCTCTTTATTTTTCTTCTGCTTTTACTTTTCCTTTTGTTTTTACTTTTCACTTTTCTATTTCCTTTTCCTTTTGTTCTTTTTCTTGTCCTTTTTTACTTTTATTTTTTGTTTTTTCTTCTTTTTTCTTTTTTTGTGTTTTATTTTCTTTCTGCAATTTATTTTCTTTCTCCTTTTGCTTTTTGTTTCAATTTTCCTTTTAATTCGCGTTTTTCTTTTACCTTTGCCTTTGCTTTTGCTTTTATTTCATCCTTAAGAACAGCTCCTTAACAGTCAAAACTATTTCACATAAAGCTATGAGCCAGTATATTTACATTTATTTTTATCTGATTATTTGAAGAGATGTAAAGTATTCAGAAATCTCATCTCTTCAAACTTTAAAGTTTTATAGCCATCTGTTTCTTTTAAGAATCAGACTTCTTAGTCACATGTTATTGTCCTGGAAGAAATATGAGTCATTTGAAAATAATAGTATTTTTAAAAAAATAAATATGTCAAGAATCAGAATACCTGAGAAGAAATCTTCGACCTGTCATTGCCCAGTCATTCTCAACTATACTGTTTAATTTCTCACATCTAGTGTACCAGAGCAACACCTGAATAGAAGTGACAGTATTAACAATTTACTTTCTTTTCAGAAGAAACTTAATTTTTTATAGAAACCCTAACAAGAAATGTGAGCAGAGGTATTTCTGTCCTGCTGGATGGAAAACCTAACGTTTTTTACTTCTTCTGAAGTGCCAAATGTATTCTAGAAATATTTTTGCTTCCTGGTCATCTGACACAAGTCATAACACATCTTCTTAAGTCGCAAGAGAAAGATATTGTTTATTGGAATAAAAATAAAGGTGATATATACTGGTAATTTGTTTTTTTCTGTAAGAAAAAACATTTATGGAAAAGGCAATAACCTCAGATTTCTAAAAATAAAATTTTTTTAACCTAAGGGGAACATAATTATTTTTACATTTATGTTCATATTTGTGTTTGTATTTATATATATATGTCACTGTATATTCTAAATAGCGAATAAAATCAAATTGGTTTTGTTTTTAATATTATGTAACATATTTGATTTTCAAGTGATTTAGTCATTTACAGTATAGACTTCTGATTTTGAATTCTGATTTTGAGAATAATCTACTTTTACACGATTTTCTTCCTTTCAGAAATGAAAGCAACATTACACGCTTAATCGCATACTCAGTTTGAATGAAACCATTTAGCCTCAATAAAACTGGGAAGGACAAGAACTCAATATTTTAACTCACATGAAGATTTCAGTGAAAAAATTAAACCAGCAGTATATGCAAACTCCTAAAAGTGATTTCATATACACCAACTCACTATGGAATAAAAATGTAGTACATTGGCATTGTCATTTCTATACTCAGCCAAACTAAATGGTGCAAAACCAAAGATTGCCAATTGAGCTAGATGATAATTCTGAGTGCTCACTTTCTATCTATCTTTGCTTAGAGAAAAATGTGCATGTTGAAAACACTGTATTTAGCCACTTCTCTTTCTATTTCTCATTAGGTTAGTTTTGCTGACTGATGGTACCTAATATCCACAACAGGTTTGTGAAACATGGCCTTGATGATTTGTTGCTTTAATAATTAATGAAAGCAATATTGATAGTGAAAGTGTCTTTGCTATCCACATGAAAAATAAGGTAATGCCCACCTCTACTCTTGTCTAGATATACTCTGTGTTAGAGCAATTCTAAACACTTGCAATAAGGCAGTCAGTCTATCCTTATGTTATTCGAAACAGACAAATCCCACTGTCAGAGACCACATCTAGTACTCAATACTTAAGAAAATAAACACCATTTCTGATCTTTGGGTTGTACCAGGACTGAAGAAAAATTTGTTACTAAGTCTGCCGTGAAGTGGTCACTAGATCTTTGAAAAAATTAGGTCTTTCTTGTTTTCTCTAAGTTTTATTTTTGTTTTAGGAATAGTATGGCTTATGTTTTAAACAATTACTGAGAGAAATTCATTGAAGAAAACTCTCCCCTAGAAGACAGCTATTAAAAAAGAGTAGTCAGAATCTTCTTTCATGGTTATTGTTTGGTTGATTGTACATTAAACAGATTAAATTAAATGAAGTCAGTAATATAGTAATAGAAAATTCTGGCAGAGAAGTTTTGGTGAATAGTGGCAGCTATTTCCTTCACTTATTCTCATACTAATGAATGCAATGATATATGTGTAAAATGATTTACTCTTTGCAAATTTCTAATTATAATTTTACAGAGACTTTAAATATTCAGAATGAATAAACCGTAGAACATTATCTCCTCTTAGGCTGTTAGCAATTAAAACCTTGCCAGATGTCATGTGAAAGGTAATTCTCAATAAGGCCCTGGATTTAATCTATAAATGTGTACAAATATCTGAATTTTGCTTTCTGCATACAGGTAAAACGGAAGCAAACGAACATGAGAAGGTGAAAACAGAGGAATGGAGAACTTTCCCTGAGTTACAGCAACAGAAGCCAGAAGAATTTCTGCCTAGACCACTGTAAGTAAGGTAACACTGGCAAGCAGGATTTGAAACAATTTTTCTGCCAAGTGATTGTTTCGCACATCCACTGATTTACTATGACAGAAACAATGCAATTTAAAATAACCGAATATAACTATTCCACACCCGAGTTCTGGTGTTAGCCACAACTTTATAAACTACTTATGTTTAGGAGAACACCATGCTCCTCTTAACGCTTTGGCAACAAAGATTTTAAATTGTGGTTAGGATAGTTTTGTTTAAATTTGTTTCAACACTCATTTCAGTTAGTGTGTGTAATCTTAATATTTGCCCTTTGATTCTCCTTTTAACAGAGTAAGGACGTCATGGGCCATAAAGCTGAGAGAGCAGTTCTGCAACATCTCCTGAGAATAGAGTTTCCTCAATTTCATTATTCCTGGATCTGTCAAGGACATATATGTACTTCAAATGTCTCTATGTAAGGGTTGTCACTACTATCTTTCCAAGAGAATACAAAACTCATACAAGTAAAGGAATATGTCAGGAATTAATGTGTGGGAAGAATGTAAAGAAATGAGTTTATTTTGCATCATTTGTCTTGTAGTTTAAAAAGCACCTGACTCATTTAGAGATAGGTCTGAGAAAATCAAAAAAATCCTGTCTTCAGTTCCCAACCGCAGACAACTTAGAAACAGAATTTGGTATAAGTGTTATTCTAAAATGCTGCCAAATAATTTAGAAACATCTATAACAATGACAACAAGAACAGTAGCAGTAGTAGTAGTAGTAGTAGTAAAGGCTGTAGTAATAGTATTCGCAGTAGTAGTACTATTACTAGTAAAACTAACCGTCAGTAAGATCAAGAGCTGGTGCAAAACTTGAGCAACATACATATATATAAATCTGTTTTAGAGACAATTGAAGCTGATAATTGGCCTTGTGGACCTCTTTATCTTCTCAGGAAGTAATGCACTTTGTTCTTTCTAGTGATTTCCACTGATGTAGAAATACATTTTACTGACTACTAACTGTAAATCACAACTATTCCACAGTACAGAAAACAAAAGTAAAATTAACGGTAGTGGTCAAAAACAAAGGCTACCTATGTCTTTGATTTTTATTTTGTGATAAAGCATCTGCAGTTGACTTGAAAGATTAGATCTGCAGCTGCCCATAGACATCTGGAGAAGTCTTGTTTTCTGGTTTAGGTAGAGCTCATATACAGCTGACTGATATGAAATTACAAAAATACCACATGCAATAGGTAGTTTTTAAAGAAGCTTTAACTGACCATATTTCACATCATCTTCCTCAGTATCTATCAAAGTTCAAGTTGTAACACTTACCAGAATTTCACAATTAAGAGAAAATAGCCTATCGGAATACAAATTATATCAGTAGTGAAGTTTTAGAGAGTCCCTGGGGAGGCGCACAACAAACCTTCTGCATACATAACTAATTTATCCCAAAATGTTATGAAACTTCTGTGTTAACAGAACTTATACAGTCAGATAATTTTTCAGTAGATCAATAGAATTAAAATTTGTTAACTAACACAAGCAGAAAATGTTAAGACACACATGAAAACACATGTACTTCAAAGGACAACTTTCTACAAAGCTAAAATGATTTTCCATAGAGCATTTAATCCCTCCAATGGTATTTTATACTATGAGAATGAAGGATTCATATATTCATAGATTCAGCCAGCAAAGTTAAGAAGAGAAAATTTGCTTGTTATGATGAGAGGAAAGCCCACTAAATCATAGATTTAGCCTATGGTTTAGAAGTAAAGCTTCTTTCCTGGTAATTCTGTACTTTTGAACCTAAGCATTATTAGAAAGACGGTTTGTGTGAAATAGAGCTATTCTAACATCGTAAGTAAATAAAGAGTTTAATAGAAGTAAATCTGATCAATAGATTTAAGAAATTAAATTAAATTTAGCTGGGCTTGTTCAGCCTGAAGAAGAGCAGGCTGCGAGGGGACCTAATAAAGGCTTATAAATATCTGAAGGGTGGGTGTCAGGAGGATGGGGCCAAGCTCTTTTCAGTGGTGCCCAGTGACAGGACAAGGGTCAATGGGCACAAACTGAGGCACAGGAAGTTCCGTCTGAACATGAGGAAGAACTTCT